>Ga0102941_1001222_pt1 | contig 12065 bp, 9 predicted proteins | sample SalPonR2_C_D2_MG_FD_79281 | JGI IMG/M metagenome (GOLD analysis project Ga0102941, IMG submission 79281) | Salt pond soil microbial communities from South San Francisco under conditions of wetland restoration - Salt Pond MetaG R2_C_D2_MG | ecosystem: Environmental > Aquatic > Marine > Intertidal... | reverse complement strand
CCTAAAGTTAAAACTCCAGTAATAGAAAGAACTCGTAATATATTAGATATATTTCTCCAGCTCATAAATGCATCAGAACTTAAACTAAAAAAGATAATTAAAAGAACAGTAGCAATCAGAAGTTCTTTTCCTAATATTTTATTTGAATAAAACTTACTAAAATTATTTTTTTCCATATTATTCTCTTCCAATCTAAATCCCTCCCTTATAAAATTTTATCTAAAATTTTTTCTTTAGAAATTTCATTTTCACTTAATTCTCCTGTTATTTCACCCTGACGCATAGTATAAATTCTATTAGAAATTCCTATTACTTCATTAATATCAGAAGAGAAAAACATAATACTGGTACCATTTTCAGCTAATTCTTTTAATATATAATAAATATCTTTTTTAGCTCCTACATCAATCCCCATTGTTGGTTTGTTTAATAATAATAAATCACAATCTTTTAATAACCACCTGGCTACAACAATTTTTTGCTGATTTCCTCCACTTAAACCTTTAATATTCTGATCTACCCCAGAGTATTTAACTTTCAAATCTCCAGCTTCTTTTTTGACTATTTCTTCTTCCTTTTTTCTATCCACTAACCATTGATCAGAAAATATTTCATATAAATGAGCAATTGTCATATTTTCACGAACAGAAAAAGAAGGAAACAAACCTAATTGATGTCTATCTCCTGGTATATAATAAATACCATGATTCATCATTTTTTTTACTTTTGGATTAGTAATTTTCTCATTATTAATATTAATGACACCCTTTTTAAAATTTTTCAATCCAAAAATTGTTTCTAAAACAACTTCCATACCAGCTCCCATTAAACCATATAATCCAACAATTTCCCCACGATGAGTTTTTAAATTTATATTATTTAATTTTGAAGTATTTATATTATCCAATTCTAAAGTAATTTTTCCAATACTATCAGTTTTTTCTGGATAAAAATCAGAAAGATCTTCATTGATCATTGCTTTAATAACTCGATCTTTATCAAACTCTTCTTTACTTAAAAAGTCTACCTTTTTACCATTTCTTAAAACTAAAGTTTTATTGGCTACTTCCAATCCTTCATCAAGTTTATGAGATATATAAACCATAGTTATCTGCTCTTCTTCATTAAGGTGAGTAATTAATTCCAATAAAGCTTCAACTTCATGCTTGGGTAGACTAGCAGTAGGTTCATCCAAAACTAATAAATCTGGATTATAGGATAAAATCTTTAAAATTTCTACAATATGTCTCTCTCCAGCAGTCATATTTTTAGCCTGTTTTGTTAAATCAAATTCATCTGTGACTGGATACTTTTCCAATAGTGCTTCAGTTTTTTCATATAGTTTTTTATCATCTAATAATTTATTAGTTCTAGGTTCTTTATTTAGAAAAATATTTTCTGCTGCAGTAAATTCATCAATTAGCTGTGGATGTTGGTGAATAATTCCAATTCCATTATTTAAAGCTTGAGATGGAGAATCCCATTTTACTTTTGAACCTTTATAAAATATTTCTCCATCCGATGGAGTAACCTCTCCACCGAGCAATTTAATTAAAGTAGTTTTCCCTGCCCCGTTTTCACCAGCAAGATTTAAAAAATCACCTTTATTAAGTGAAAAACTAACATTTTTAACAGCAATAGTAGCTCCATATCGTTTATATAAATTCTTTGCTTCTATAATTTTTTTGACTGCCAATTATTACACCTCCTATTCCTTTGTTTACAACCTTTCAAGTCAGAAAATAAAATGCTTCAATTTCCGGGAGAATTTAATTGATTTAATTAATAAACATATTTTGAAAATTAAAATTAATCTTCAATTATATATATTTTTTAATTCATACCTTCATAAGAGAAATTAATTTCTTCACCTTCTTCAGGTACATTGGTAGCATCTATCCACTTATGAGGAACATAAATGGTTCTACTTTCAGGAACAAAACTCTCAGAATTTTCACCTTGAACTACAGCTTTATCTATAGCCTGTCCTAGAGTTTCAACCCAGCCACCAAAATCTTGAGCAACTACACCAACAATAGGGCTACCTTCACGGATCATACTTATAGTCTGGGAAACACCATCAATAGACATAGAGAACATATCTTCTTTTGTAAATCCAGAATCAGTAATAGCTCTAGCAATTCCCCAGTTAATACCATCCCAGGTACCTACTATAGCATCTAATTCATTGCCGTATTTACTCAACCATGTTTGAGCTATATTATAACTTTCAGTCTGCCAATTACTTGAGTTAACTGCTTCAGTAGCTACAACTTCTACATTAGGGTGTTCAGGACTACCTATAACACTTTTTATCATTTCCATTCTTATCCTGTGAACATATAGATCAGGCATACCAATTAATGCTACTTTATGTTTACCAGATCCCATACTATTAGCTCGATCTACAATATGACTACCTAAAAGAGATCCCATAGCCCAGTTATTACTTGTAACATTTACTACTGTAGATTCTGTATTTTCTGTATCAGCTAAGAAAACCGGAATACCTGCTTCTTTAGCAGCCTGAGCTCCTTCTTTAATTAATTTATCTTCAGAACTAAATACAATAATAGCATCTACGTCCTGATTAACAAAATTTCTGATATTTGGAGAAAATTTAGTTACATCACCCTGACAATCTGCTAAATCAACTTCCCAACCTTTTTCGTTAGCAAACTTTTCAAAGGCTTCATAAGCTATAGCATTAATATCTGACCCCATATTACCTGTTACATAACCAATTTCAATTTCTTCAGCCTTAATTCCTGTAGACCCCATTGCCATTACCATAATTAACACAAGAAAGAATAAACTTAATTTTTTTAACATTAATTATACCCTCCTTTAATTTCTCCCGGAAATTAAAAGCTTTTTGATAAGCCAAATATTTTTTAATTTAGGCCTATCCGCTACCTATAACTTTTATTATTTAATTTAAAATACTGAATTTCGGTACCGGTAGCGTTTTCATTTATTATTATATTACTATTTTTCTGAATTGTCAAACAAAAACGACAAAAAATATATGTTTTATTAAAAAAAAGATGTATGGCTCCGATAAAATATCAGAACCATACATCCATATCTTTTTAATATTTATTTGATTATTTATCTAACTTAAGAAAATTAGTTAAAGAAAAATTTTTTACTCATCCAATTCTTCAGCTATCTTTAAGCCAGTTTCTGTGGCAGCTAAGCCACCCATAGCTGTTTCTTTCAAACTACCAGGCATTAAATTTCCGATTTGGGTCATAGCTTCTACCACTTCATCAGCTGGAATAACACTACCAACCTCAGCTAAAGCCATATTGGCAGCAGTTAATGCATGAGAAGCTGAAAATCCATTTCTTTTCACACAGGGAACTTCTACTAAACCGGCCACAGGATCACAAACCAGGCCAAGCAAGTTCTTTAAAGCCAGGGCAAAGGCATTAGCAACCATTTCTGGTTTACCTCCAGCGAGCTCCACAGCTGCCCCTGCAGCCATAGCTGAACCTACTCCACATTCAGCCTGACAGCCTCCAGCTGCTCCAGCTAAAGTTGCTTTTTTAGAAACAACCATCCCCAGACCTGAAGCAGTAAATAAGGCTTTTATTATTTCTTCATCATCTGCATTTATTTTTTCTCCAACAGCCAATAAAACTGCAGGAACTATTCCACTTGAACCAGCAGTCGGACCAGCCACTATTTTTCCCATTGAAGCATTCACTTCTGAAGTGGCAACTGCATAAGTCATTACCTTTTTATATATATTATCTCCTAAAAAGTCGTCAAAATTGGAAAGACGATGAGCATCTCCTCCACTTAATCCACTAGGAGATTTTTCCTGTTTGTTTTTACCTTCTTCAACTGCCTCTTTCATTACTTCAAAAGTTTCTCTCATTCTCTTTAACACTTCATCTCTGCTTTTTTCCGATTCTTCAATTTCACTCTGGATAACTATTTCCGAGACAGTCATCTCATTTTCACTGGCCAAATTTATTAATTCTTCTATTGTACTATATTCCATAACTTTTTCCTCCTAAAACAAACTTAAAAATTTAAACTTTATCCCAATTAATTTACTACCGGTGGTATATAACGAACTAAACTGAGACCATCTATATTACGTAAATGATTAAGAATATATTCATCCACAGCATGATCTAATTCAATAATACTGGAGGCAATAGTTCCTTTTTTCTTGCGAAAATCCTGCATATGAGCTATATTCAAATTATAGCTCCCCAGAACTGAAGTGATAACTCCAACCATTCCCGGTCTATCTTTGTGAATTATCCAGAGAGTTGGAAGTTTTCCAGAAATATTAACTTCATAATTATCAATTTCTATCACTTTTATATCACTACCACCTATAGAAGAACCAACCATACTAACACTTTCTTCTTCGTTTGATAGTACTATTTTTACTGTATTAGGATGCACATCTCTTAACTGTACTTCAGAAAAATTAACTTCAATTCCTTTTTCTTTTGCTATTTCTAGTGAATTTTTTATTCGCTCATCATCGGGTTTAAAACCAAGTATACCAGCTATCACAGCTTTATCAGTACCATGTCCCTTATAGGTGCTGGCAAAAGATCCGTGAAAATTTATTTCTGCTTTTTTTATTGTATCAGAAAATATAAAACGGGCAATTCTCCCTAATTTTACTGCTCCTGCAGTATGAGAACTGGAAGGGCCCACCATTACCGGGCCCATTACATCAAAAATACTACTCATTATCTTACCTCCTAACCAGCCTGTTTCATGCTATTCTCTTCTATCTTTTGGTTTAAAATTTCTATAGCCTTTTGAATTTGAGGATCCTTTTCAGCCTCAGCATCATATTCAATAGTTACATCTGGCTCTATTCCTTTTTCATGAATATATTCTTCATCCGGTGTATAATAACGGGCAATAGTCATTTTAACAGCTGAACCATCTTCCAAAGGTATGACTCTTTGGACTGTACCCTTACCAAAAGTTTTAGTTCCAACTAAAGTACCTCTTTCATGATCTCTTACTGCTGCTGCAACTATTTCAGAAGCACTGGCACTACCGCCATTTACAAGTACAACTAAAGGCATATTGACTGATCTTATTTCAGATGAAGCTTCATAAATCTGAGGTTCTCCTTCTCTCTGTCTGGCAGAAACAATAGTCCCGTCTTTTATAAAATTACTGGCTACCTTTACAGCTTCATTTAAAAGTCCACCAGGGTTTGAGCGAAGATCTAATATAACTGCCTGAGCACCTTTAGATTCAAAACCTGTTAACGCCTTTCTAACTTTTAAGCCAACATCTTCAGCAAATTCAGCTACTGAAATATATCCTATCTCATCTGTCTGCATTTCAGAAGTAACATAAGGAATTTCAATATCTGCTCTTGTTATTTCAAATTTTAAAGGTTTTTCAGCATCTTCTCTATCAACAGTAATATTTACAACTGTTCCCGGTTCACCTCTCATCATATCTACTGCTTCTTTTTGGGTCATCTCAGAAGTCGGTTTACCTTCTACATGAGTAATTACATCCTGAGCCTGTAAACCAACTCTATCTCCAGGAGTTCCTTTTATTGGAGAAACTATAGTAAGTTTTCCTTCTCTCATAATTATTCTAATTCCAATCCCACCAAAGTGTCCTTCAAATTCTATCTGCATTTCTTCATATTCATCTGGAGTTAAATAATAGGAATAAGGGTCTACCTCTTCCAGCATTCCATTTATTGCACCCTGAAGCAACTTATCATAGGTAGGGTCATCAACATGGTGGTTTTTTAGATAATAAAGCACCTGTTGAAATTTATCAAATGAATCAAAACTTTCTCCTGATTCATCCTGAGCCTGTACACCTGCAGTTCCTAATCCGAAAATCAGTATAAAACTAAGCATTACTACCATTAAAATTTTCATCTGTTTTTTTAGCAATTTAATCTCTCCTCTCTGATTTGAAAATTGCTTTATATAGAACAATTAAGGCAAAGTGAGGTAAAGCAATTATTCTTTTTAATCTTTTTGGCTCCTGTAATACTCTATAAAACCATTCTAAACCTATCTTTTGCATCCAAATTGGAGCCCTCTTAAGCTCTCCTGCAAGTACATCAAAAGAACCACCAACTGTTATTCCAACATTAACATTTAATTTAGCTAAATTCTCTTTCAAAAATTTCTCCTGAAGTGGTACTCCCATCCCTACAAAAAGAATATCAGGTCTTTTTTTATTAATTTCTTCAATTACCATGGACTTCATATTTTGATCAAGATAGCCGTGATGAAAACCACTAATTTCTATATTAGGAGATAAATTCTTATTTGTAGGAAGATTTTTTTTAGGATTTCCTTTTAATTTTTTTACCATTTTTTCTGCAATCCCTGGCTTACCTCCCAGAAAATATACAGAATAATCTCTATTATAATCAGAATAACTAAGTATTTCTGTTAAAATATCAAACCCAGATACTCTTTCCTCAATATCTAAATTAAAAAGATTGGAAGCTAATAAAACACCAGCTCCATCTGGCAAACTTAAATCTGCACCATTCAAAATTTTGGCTAATTCATCATTTTTTCTGGCTCTCATAATCATTTCAGCATTGGGAGTTACAACTACAGCCTTTTTATTCTTATCAATATAAGAAAAAATTTCAGCACAACTTTCTTTCATTGAAATCTTATTTATTTTTACTCCCAAAATATCAACTTTATTTGCTTTCATTTTTAACTCCTTAAATCAGATTCAAAATTTTTTCTACATTAGCTACAGCTTCTTTTCTATAATTTTTCATTTTTTTAGCTAAATTACTGCTGATTTTTTCTTTATTATTCCAGTAATTATCTATAATCTCTTTTAAATCACTATAATTGCAATTTTCAGTAGTTAACTGTGTTTCCAAATTAAGATCCTCTAATAAACTATCAACTTTAGGATCATAACTTATACCTACAAACGGAACTTCATTAATTGCAGAAAAAATAAGGGAGTGTAATCTTACTCCCAGGAAAAAATCAAAAGTTTGAAAAAATGAAATCATTTCTGCCGGTTCCAGTTGTTTTTTTAAGATTAAAGCCGGATTTTCCATCTTTTCTTTTAATTTTTGGCAGACTTTTAGATCCTCTGTTAAATGCATAGGTAAAATAATTATTTGACCCTCACTTTTTTGCTGAAGATAATCAGCAGCCTGGGCCATACTATCTAGATAACCATTATTTTTCCAGTTGCGAGGTGAAACTCCAATTATAGGAGTTGAATCTCTATCTATTTTTTCCTTTTTTAAAAAATCAGTTATTATTTTTTTAGGCTGTACTACTTTTATCCCATATACAGGGTCAACAGTTTCTTTTATTAAGTTTTCTTTTATCCCAATTTTTTTTAATAATTGAGCTGAATTATGGTCACGAACAGTAATTAAATCAGTTCTATTCCCAATCCATTTAACCATTTTACGGGAATTTTTTTTATTTAAAGGTCCAATACCCTGAGCATAAAAAACAGTTTTATTTCCCAGCATATCAGCCAAAAAAACTAAAGCCAAATAATAAATAACAGAACGAACACTACTTACATCCTGAAGAAGACTACCTCCTCCACTCAAAAATATATCTGAAGATTTAAGTGTTTTTATTATTTTACTAAAATCATTACGTTTTACAGCCCGTACTCCATACCGCTGAGAGGTAAGGGCAGGTGACTGGGATAAAACTGTTATTTCAATATCATTGCTTTTTTCCTGAAAAAGATTGATCATTGAATAAAGAATGGCCTCATCACCTAAATTATCAAATCCGTAATAACCGGATATAACAATTTTTTTAGTCATCCAGAAGCCACCTTTCCCTAACTTTATTTAAATATTTAAATAGGTAAATAAAAATAAATCCAATTAAAAGCCCCAACCAGACACCATGGAAACTTCTAATCAAAGATATTTTTAAAGGAATATGAATATGGGCAAAAGTATTTATAACAGTTATCTGTCCAATTGTTGCAAATACCAGGACCGGAATCATAATCATAAATGCCTTAATTTTATCTTTAAAATATAATCCTAAAAGTAAAATAGGATGACCAATCAAAAACGACTTAAAACGAGGTCTAACATATAAAATATCCTCCAGAAATTCCCTGAACCAGCTTTCTATATCCAAAACCGGGATAAAGGAAAAATTACCTGATCTGGCCAGATAAATTATTGCTGCCAGACCTAAAAAACCTACAATTAAAATATCCCTGACCTTTATTCTATAATCAAGAAAGTCTTTTAGAAGTTTATAATTTTCTTTTAAACTATTATTATTCAAAAATTCTTTTCTTAAATAATACCATAATACCAAAATTAAAGGTAGTAAAAAGGCTACTTTTACACCTCTGAATTTGTCGATACCTGCTAAAAAACTCAAATGAGAAAGACTGGCTGCCATTAATAAAGCTCCAGTTAATGAAATTAAAATTGTCTTTCCAAAAGATTTTAAATAATTTTCTTTTTTGTCAATAAATTGAGTTATAATTGCAAATGCAGGGAAAACCACACTACTACCTAAAGCAAGAAGTTTTCGTAAAAACATTATTTTATCTATATATATAAAACCACTTATAGCAATAATTACGAAAAAGAGCAATAAGTAAAATAGTCTATTAAATTTTACTCCAAGCAATTTTTCTAAAAGTATAATTCCAATTACAGCAATACCCAATCCAATCAAATAGAGCATTAATGGAGAATTTGAAAAAAAGTCATAACTTTGAGCACTACCTATACTAAAACCTTCATTTTTTAGACCGGTAGTTAAATCATTCAAAAAGTTTTTATTTAATTCAGCTATTTTTAAATCATCTTTAGTTTCTAAAAATGGTTTTAAATATAGGATGCGGACATCTCTTTCTCTTACTGCTCTTAAATAGCGGTCAACAACTTTTTTTGAATTATATTTTTCCATTTCTGCCTGTTCTATACTATGTACTCGCAGTAAATCATATTCTAAAAGATGGCCAAGATTTTCCGCTCCTTTTTGTTTGGCAATAAAAGATTCTATTTTCGCAAATTTTATATTATTGTTTTTTAATATCTCAGCTGTTTCAGCCAAATTATGATTATAACCACTGATTGTATTTCCAGCAAAAATAGTATAATCAGCAGTAATATTTTTTAAAAGAAGTTGATCATTTTTATCATCCCAATTAATACTATTTTCATCATTAATAACTCTTGGGATAACTTTTAGTCCGCTTTTTTCTATTTCAGAAATTAAATCATTGTCAAAACCAAGAGAAAGAGAAAGATATTCATATCCCCACTCTGGAAAAAATACTAATAATTTATTTTTTTCAAAGCCTTTAGACTTGATTTCTATATTTATTAACTTTTCCCAGCTATTGATTGAATTTTCTGCTCTTTTAATCAAACTTTCTCCTTCAAATATTAAAAAAGCTGAATCAGAATCATAGGAAAAATTTTCATAAATCTCTTTTATTTCAGAAATCATTTTTCTTTTAATTAGTTCTTCTCCTCTGATTATCTGTATATCTTTGCTATTTTGAAGATTTTGTAGAGTATCTTCATAAACTGCTATACCACTTACTCCATATTCTTTTAAAGTGGAAAAAGATAATTTAACTTCATCTTTATTTAATTCCTGGAACTGTCTGATATCATAGACTAAATCTACATTATTATTTTTTTCTTCTACCTGGAACCGTTGATATAAACTAAAAAAAGAGGCAAAAATAGCTATTAATATCAGTGCTGTAATCAGTCCTTTTTTCATAATTGGCTCCCTTCACTATTTTGTTTCAAATAAGCTTCAATAAACTCATCAAGATAACCATCCATTACTTTTTCAACATTACCTTCTTCAAGGTCAGTACGATGGTCTTTTATGAGATTATAAGGATGGAAGACATAAGAACGAATCTGATTTCCCCAGGCAATTTCTTTATGCTCTCCTCTTAGTTCATCAAGTTTTTCCGCTTTTGCTTCTTCTATCATTTCTATTAACCTGGAACGTAATATTTTCATAGCCATTTCTTTATTTTTATGCTGTGATCTTTCATTCTGACATTGAACTACTGTACCTGTTGGCTGATGAGTAATTCTCACTGCCGAATCTGTTTTATTAACATGCTGACCACCGGCACCACTGGCTCGATATGTTTCTATTTTTAAATCATTTTCATCTATTTCCAATTCTATATCATCATCAATTTCTGGCATTATATCAACAGAAGCAAAAGAGGTATGCCTTCTACTGGAAGAATCAAAAGGAGAGATTCTAACCAGACGATGGACACCTCTCTCCCCTTTTAAATATCCATAACCATAATCTCCTTTAATTAAGAGAGTTACTCTTTTTATACCTGCTTCTTCGCCAGGAAGGAAGTCAAGCATTTCCACTTCAAAATTATTTTTTTCCAGCCATCTTTCATACATCCTGAGAAGCATTTCAGCCCAGTCCTGAGATTCAGTACCACCTGCTCCTGGATGTATAGCAAGAATAGCATTGTTTTCATCATATTCACCATTTAAACGTAGTTTCATCTCCAATCTATTTATTTCTTCTTCAAGCCAGTTTATATTTTCCTTTATTTCGCTATCAAGATCATCATCTTCTTCTGAAGCAAGTTCCTGATATACTTCTATTTCTTCAAAGGAATTTGTTAACTGATCCAAACTTTTTATCCTATTTTTTATTTTATCAAGTTTTTTAGCGATTTTCTTAGCTTTCTTATTATCATCCCAAAAACCTGGTTTGCTCATTTCTTCCTCAAGTTCATCTTTCTTTTCTTCTAATTTAGAGCGGTCAAAGTAGATCCCTCAAATCATCAAATCTTTCTTTTAAATTTTTAATTTTATCTTCAATACTTTTATCAGCCATTACTATTACCTCCCACAACAACGTTTATATTTTTTGCCACTTCCACAGGGGCAGGGATCATTACGGCCTGGTTCTTCTTTTTTAACTACTGTTTGCTGTTTTTTCTGTTTGTTTGTATTTTGCTGTTGCGCTTTTTGGGCCTGTGCTTTTTTCTGGGCATCAGCAAAAGGACTTTTTTGGCCATAATTTAACCTGTTTTTTAGTATTGGATCTTTATCTATACCCCTATTATCTTCTATTTCAATTTTGTATAAGGTAGTGACAATATCTTCTCTTATTGAATCTGTCATTTCATTAAACATATCAAATGATTCAAATTTATATTCAGTTAATGGATCTTTTTGACCATAAGCTCTAAGACCAATTCCCTGTTTAAGCTGGTCCATATTATCAAGGTGATTCATCCATTTTCTATCAATAATTCTTAGAGATATTGATCTTATAACTCTATTTAACAATTCTTTTCCTAATTTATCTTCTTTATAGTTATAGGCTTTTTTCCCTAATTCTTTTACTTCTTCTGCCAGTTCTTCTTTTTCCTTATTTTCGAGATCTTCAACTGTATAATCTTCAGCAAATCTCAATTGATCAAGATGATGTGATAAACCTTCAAGATCCCAATCATCTGGATGTATATCATCAGAAAGATAGGTTTCAAGTATTTCATCAATCACTTTATCTAACATACCAAAAATCCTATCTTTTAGGTCATCTGCAAAAAGCACAGTCTGTCTTTGATTATAAATAACCTCACGTTGTTTATTCATAATATCATCATATTTGAGTACTGCTTTTCTCATATCAAAATTACGGCTTTCTACTTTCTTTTGAGCCTTTTCTAAAGATCTTGTGATCATTTTGTGTTCTATTGGTTCTCCTTCATCCATGCCAATCTTATCCATGATTGAACTTATATTATCAGAACCAAAGAGGCGTAAGAGATCATCTTCTAAGGATACATAAAATTGTGATGAACCTGGATCTCCCTGACGTCCGGAACGACCTCTAAGTTGGTTATCAATTCTTCTACTTTCATGTCTTTCTGTACCTAGCACATGAAGTCCACCTAATTCTTTTACACCTTTACCAAGAATTATATCTGTACCACGTCCGGCCATATTGGTAGCAATTGTAACACTATTTTTTTGTCCGGCATCTTTAATTATTTCAGCTTCTTTTTCATGATTTTTTGCATTTAATACATTATGAGGT
>Ga0102941_1001219_pt1 | contig 12085 bp, 10 predicted proteins | sample SalPonR2_C_D2_MG_FD_79281 | JGI IMG/M metagenome (GOLD analysis project Ga0102941, IMG submission 79281) | Salt pond soil microbial communities from South San Francisco under conditions of wetland restoration - Salt Pond MetaG R2_C_D2_MG | ecosystem: Environmental > Aquatic > Marine > Intertidal... | reverse complement strand
CTGTGCTTAATCTTTCGATTAGCCATCCAAATCATCTCAATACTACCACCACCGATATCAATGATTAAGCCATTGGCTTCATCAATACTGTTCACAACACCACAATAATCATAAAAAGCTTCTTCTTGACCAGTAAGGGTTTTGACATCTAAATCTAATGTATCTTTTATACGCTTAATAAATGCTTCACCATTGGTAGCATTTCTTACAGCAGCTGTTGCAACGGCAATAATTCGTTGGGTTTTTGTAGCCACACATAAGTCTTTAAACATTTGAAGGGTTTCAAGACCTTTTACCATACGATCTTCTTTCATAAAATCATTTTTATCCATGCCTTCACCTAAACGAACACTTTCCTTCAGTTCATCAATGATTTGAAAACCATAGGCATCGTACTTTGCTAAAACGAGTTTAATTGAATTGGATCCTATATCAATAACGGCTATTTGATTCATGATCACTCCTTTTTTATTTAAAGTAGATTTAACACTTCACATTAACATTTGTATTATAATATAATAAGAAATACAATAAAGGAAGAAAAAACTATAATCCTTAACACTAACTTAATATTAGCAAGAAAGGAAAAATTATGAATCAGGCAATTATGAAAACGGCAGTTATATATATCGGTTCTAAAGCCATTACTATGAAAATAACTGAAAGAAATAGTAACCATGAACTAATCAACTTAGAAGCAATTGAGTATCCAATTGACTTAGGGACAGATACTTTTAAAAATCAGCACATCTCCTATGAACATTTAAATGAGATTTGTCAGATTCTTAATCAACTAAAGGGCCTATTGAATGATTATCAAGTTGAAATGACTAATCTCTTTGCAACAACTGCCATTCGCGAATCAAATAATAAGGATTTCGTCGTCGATCAAATAAGTCATAAAACAGGCTTCTATTTAACTGTTCTAAGTGATAGCGAAGAAAAAAGTTACATCTATAAAGGCATTCAATATATCTTAGACCCTAAAGAAATCATCAACCAAAACTTACTTTTTTGCTACATTGGTACTGGCCGCTTTTCCATGGCATTATCTAAAGAAAGAGAGATCGTTGACTATATTAATTTAAGATTTGGTAGTATTAAACTCAATGAAATTCTAAGAAATTTAAAAGATAAAATGACACATTTCTCAAGTTCTGTAGAAAATTATTTAAATTCATTCACTCATATGTTAGAAAAATTTATTTCAAATGAAAGCATTGATTCTGTTATAATGACGGGAAAAGAGATGGATTTATTAAGAAACATTTTAAATATTCCACAAAATGAAAAAATATTTCAAGTACCATTAGAGACATTTAAAAATATTTACAATGATTTTAGCCAAAAGGATTTTGTTGTCTTGTCAGAGCAATATGATTTAACCATTCATGAAGTTGAACGCCTCACAATATCTTTAACCATATACTCAATTATTTTTAAAATTGCTTCGATTGAGTCAATTTACTGTGTTAATTTTACCTTAGAAGACATTATTACAATAAAAAAATTATTGCCTAATACTTATGAGGTCATTGAAAAAAGGTTTAATAAAAACATCATTAGAATCGCCTATACCATTGGGGAAAAATATAAATTTGATAAGAAACATGCTGTAAATGTAACAAATAATGCCTTAAATTTTTTTGATGAAACAGAAGAAATTCATGGCCTTGACCAACGGGATCGACTATTACTTCAAATAGCAGGTATTTTACATGACATTGGTAAATATATCAGCTTAAAACAACACTACAAGCATTCTTATTACATTTTAAAGTCATCAGATATTCTAGGCCTCTCTACTGAAGAAAACCTTATAATCGCTTATATTGCACGTTACCATTCATATAAGAGTATTTCCCTTGAGACGCGTTTAAAACTAAACCAAACAGCCCATATGAAAGTTCTTAAACTAACGGCTCTCTTAAGACTTGCCGATAGTTTAGACCGTTCCCACAACCAACCGGTTACTAAGTTTAGTGTTTCCCATGAAAACTCACAATTAGTCGTAAGCATTGATGGGTTTAATAATTTAGACTTTGAAATCTGGAGTCTGCAAGCTAAAAGTGATTTATTCGAAAAAATCTTTGGGATCCAACCCATCATAAAAAGAAAGGGGTTCTAAAATGTCTAATAATTTATATCTTAGCAAGCTGCTCAGTTGGCTGAAATTTAATGAACGTGTACTTGATTTATCTAAGTCAGACGATACCCCTTTATTAGAGCGCATTAAATTTCTAGCCATTACAGCCTCCAACTTGGATGAATTTTTTATGGTTCGAATGGCTCGACTCATTGAAAAACTAGACTCTAATTATAATTCAATAGATGAAGGTGACTTAACCACTGAAGAACTATATAAAAAACTTAGTTCAAATATCCATGACCTATACCATGAAAAATATTACTACTATGAACACATTCAAAAAGAATTAACTAAGAATAAACTCCACATACTGAATTTTAGCGATTGTAAGATGAAAGAAAAAAAATACTTAGAACAGTACTTTAATGAAAATATTTTTCCGGTTTTAACGCCTATGGCTGTGGATCAATCAAGACCCTTTCCTCTTTTACTTAATAAGAGTTTAACCTTAGGAGTGAAATTAGAACATACAGAGGATAATTTGCTGATCAATGATGCCTATCTTGAATCCAATGGTGCCCTATATGCTTTTGTTCGTGTACCATCTATACTCCCAAGATTAGTGCATCTAAAAACCAATGATACTCACAAATATATTTATATTGAAAGTATTATTAAAGCATTCATTTCTAAACTCTTTAATGGCTATAATATTTTATCTATTACTCAGTTTAGAATTACTAAAAATGCAGATGTTGAGCTTGATAACAATGCATCAGATTTTCTAAAAGAAATGGAAAACTATGTGAATCGTAGAAAATGGGGATTTCCTGTTCGTTTAGAAATAATCGGTAACTATGACGAAGATTTTTTTAACTTCCTAATGAGTCAATATGACTTACCAAAGGAGAGCATTTACAAAATTAATGGCCCGATTAATCTAGGCAATCTATTTGACTTATACAATATAAAAGGGTTTAACGATTTAAAGTATAAATACCATAGTCCAAGAAAAAGCAGTCTTGAATATGAAGAAGATTTATTTAAAGCAATCCAAGCAAAAGATTATCTGCTCCACAGACCTTATGAGCGCTTTGATGTAGTTAATCAGTTAATAGAAAAGGCTGTTAACGATGATCAGGTCCTAGCCATTAAGCAGACCCTTTATCGTGTCAGTGGGGATTCTAAACTTGTAAAAAACTTAGCAAGGGCAGCTAAGAAGGGAAAGCAAGTAACCGTTCTTGTTGAACTGAAAGCCCGGTTTGATGAAAAGCAAAACATAGAATGGGCTAAAAGATTAGAAAAGTCAGGCTGTCATATAGTCTATGGTTTTTCAGGTTTTAAAGTCCACTCAAAAATTCTTTTAATCATACGCGAAGAGGATGACGGCATTAAGAAATATTTACATTTTAGTACAGGTAATTATAATGACCAAACAGCAAAGCTTTATACAGATATTGATTTGATTACGGCTAATCCTGAGCTAGGCCAAGATGCATCCAATCTCTTTAATTTATTAACTGGTTACCATTTAAATCCAAATTTTAATTATTTGAAAATTGCACCAATTAACTTAAAAGATAGTATCATTCAACTCATTAATAATGAAATACTAAATGTAAAAAAAGGAAAGAAAGGATATATTATTGCTAAAATGAACTCATTAGTTGATGAATCAATTATCGATAAACTTTATGAGGCCTCTCAAGCTGGTGTAAAAATAGATCTTATTGTTAGAGGGATGAGCTGTATCAGACCAGGTATTGAAAACCTAAGCGAAAATATTACTGTTAAAAGTATTATAGGAAAATTTTTAGAACATTCTCGATTAAGTTACTTCTATAATGGTGGCAATGAAAAAGTGTTTATTTCAAGTGCCGATTGGCGACCACGTAACTTATATCGTCGTGTTGAACAAATGGTACCAATTTATGATGATTCATTAAAAAAACATATTAAGAATATACTTATTAAAAATATAGAAGATACTGAGAACTCTTGGATCCAAGAATCAAATGGTAATTATACAAAAGATAAACCGACTGCTAAAACACTTGATACTCAAGAAGTTTTCTTCGCCCAAATTAAGGATCAAATGCATTACGAAAAAGATAATTTTTTAAAACAGATAAAAAATAAGTTTCTAAAATAAAGAAATCCTTAAGCAGTTAGTTCAACTGTTTAAGGATTTTTAAATTAAATAAATTCGGTTATTTCTTTTTTTAATACATCTAAAGCATCTATTAGCGGCGAATGACCCCAGTCACCTTTAACTAATTTTGCTTGGTCGCCTAAGGCTTCATAAATGCCATCCCCCATGGCTTCAGGTACCACTAAGTCATTTGTCCCTTGAAATATTAGTGTCTCTTGAGTGATATTATTTATTTCACCTGTCCCATCAACTACACCATTGTTCTTTTCTGAAATATTAAATCGTGTCAATGCATAATCTACATCAACTAAATTTCTTTGAGTTAACATGTCCTCTAAATAAATTCTATATTGAGAGTCATCTGGTTGACCATTCACATAAATGAGAGCATCCCAAATCTGTTTTAATGTCTCTTTGTCTTTTTGTGCATAAGCATTTAGTATCGGTAATACTTGGACAACATCTTTTGCAATTTCTGCTTTGGTTAATAAAGGTTCCTCTACAATTGGTTGCCCTTGATCATTCTTTTTATAGATTGGATAACCTTTAATGCCTACAGACTCAATTAATATAAGTTTTTTTACATATTCGGGATGATCAATTGCTAATTGCATTGCAATACCACCACCTGTTGACCAACCAGCAATATTTGCTTTGGGAATATCTAAAGCATTCATAAAAAGATAAATATCTTCCGAAAAATCTTTTAAACTTGAAATTTCATGCTTGTACGTAGAACCACCAAAACCTCTTAAATCAGGTGCAATAATATGAAAACTATTTTTCAATGCTTCGATTAGTACGTCATAATGCTGGCTAGATGTCATATTTCCATGGATTAATAATAGTTTGGGTTGGTCATTTTCAATTTCACGATAAGTATAGACTTCATTATTCGTTAATTCTATTTTTTTTAACATATCTCCTCCCAGTTAATCCTTACTTTTTATAATACTGAGCGAACTGATTGGCTTGTTCAATAACTAAGGCCTCTAAAGGTATATCTGTAAAAGTATTATCTGTTAATACATAGACAGTAAAAGCGCCTAAGATACCATTAATAAAAACAACAGACATCTTTTCAGGATCACCATTGATTTTGTCTTCATCTTTCAGCTCAGTAAAGTACTCTTTTAACTCTTTTTGATAACCTCTTGATAATTTTAATCGAACAAAATCTTTCATATTATCAGATAGATGCATTTGAATTTTATATAATTGAGTGTTCTCAATACAAAATTCTAAATAATCTAGTGCTATTTCACGAATACTTACTTCAAAGGATTGGTTCTTAAATTGTTCAATTTCCCCTTTTATATTAATATCTTGAACATATGCTTGAGTTGTTTGTTGAAACAAATTTTCTTTTGTTCCAAAATGTCTAAAAAGTGTTAACTCATTTATTTCAGCTAAGTCTGCAATTTCCCGAGTGGTTGTTTTAAAATACCCTTGCTTTGAAAAAAGCTCTAATGCTGCTTTCATTATTTTTTCTCTTGTTTTTTGTTTTCTAGACATATTAATTCCTCTCTTATATGATTATTATATAATTTTTACGGAAGACCCTCGATCTAAAAAACCTAGTAAACTTTCTAAAAAAATATTTGGCTGTTCATACATTGATGCATGACCACAATTAAAGAATTCTTTATAAGTGGCATTATTAATCTTTTCAGCAATCTTCTTTCCATGTTCTCCAGGTGTTAATAAATCTTTGTCACTTCCCACAATTTGCGTTTCAACTTTAATTTTACATAGTTCATTATATATATCATAATTTTCAGAACTATTAATTAATCTAATCATACCATCAAGAAATTTTTTATTCAATACTTCTTTTAAAGTCACCAGCCTGTTATTGAACCATTCAATTTCTTTGTTATAAAAAGATTTTGAATAAATCCAAGGCATAGTCGTATAAAAAAAGGTTTCTGGATTATATGTCTCTGCAGCTTTAATCCAGGATTTTCCAATATGACTCAACACTGGTGTTGTTTTATAAGTTACATTATATACTGCAAGTTTTCTAACAAGGCCTTGGCATTGAATCCCTATTTGTAGAGCGATTTCTCCGCCATAAGATATACCGAAAATATCGTAAGTTTCATAAGGTAAATGCTTCATTAATCCAACAACCATTTTTATTTGTAATGCATGGTCATAACTTAAACCTTCACCAGGGTCTGACTCCCCTTGATCAATAAAATCAAGGAAAATCACCTGACGTTTCTTTGTTAACTCATCTTGTAAGGGAACCCATGATGCTTGGCTCATCATAATACCATTCAATACAATCAGCGTCGTATTATTACTGACTTCACCTTTAATTTGATAATCAATTGTTAAATCATCTAACATAAATTTTGCCATGATTAACCTACCTTTGAATATAGTTCATTTCAATAGCTTTTTGTCTCAATTCATCTCTAAAATTCGGATGTGCAATATTAATTAATCGATTAACACGCTCTTTCAAATTTGTTCCTCTTAATTTCGCGACACCATACTCTGTCACGACATAGTCTACATCATTTCTTGACAACGTAACAGCAGCACCTGGTTTTAGAATTGGTACAATTTTACTAATAGTTTCCCGTTGATCTTTCTCTTTATTATAAACACTAGTTGTTGAATATAAAGCAATAAATGATTTACCATTTTTAGAACGTTGTGCTCCGATAGCTGTATCTGCCTGACCACCTGTACCACTATATTGAACAGTACCTAAAGATTCTGAAGCACATTGACCAGTTAAATCAATTTCAATTGTTGTGTTAATTGATATTTGGTTATCATTTAAACCTATGATATACGGATCATTTACCCAGTGACCATCTTTAATCACAATAGAAGGATTATCATTCATAAAATCATACAATTCCTTTGTTCCCAAGGCAAAGGTGCAAACAATTTTATTTGGATATAAGTTTTTATTTTTGCCTGTAATTACACCAGCTTTTGCTAATTTCATCATGCCCGTTGTCATCATTTCAGTATGAATTCCTAAATCTTTTTTACCCATCAGAGCATTTGCTACAGCATTTGGAATACCACCAATACCTAATTGAATACAATCCCCATCATTTATATAATCAGCAATTAAAGCACCAATTTTCTTGTCTTTTTCATTAGGAATCGTATCTGGTAAAGTGGGAATATCATAATCTACTTTAACCATATAATCTATATCATCTACATGTAAAGCCATATCCCCAAAGGTTCTCGGTAGATTAGGATTAATTTCTAAAATGACTAATTCGGCTTGATCGATTATTCTGCGTTCATACACATTACTAAGGGACAATGATACATAGCCATGGGCATCTGGCGGTGTTGCATTGCCAATGTATACCCTTGGATTCACTTCATCTAACCGCTTTACAGCGGCTAAATGAAGGTGATTAGGGATATATGAAATGTTTCCATTTTTTTGATGTTTTCGCATAGGTTTTGTATAGAACCATCCATCCATTAAAAATGTATCTTTATACTCTGGATTCATGAAATACTCAGCAGAAGCCATTGGTAGACAAGTGGTTACTGTCAAAGTATCCACGCTGTCCTTAATTGTATGAAGGGCCATAAGGATTTCCCTTGCTTCTGCAGCAGCTAACCCAGTAACGATTGTATCGCCAGAATCAAGTTTATCTAAAGCTGTCTCAACTGAAATAATTTTTTCATCATAAGACATTTTGTCACCTCTTAATCTTCTAATATTTCATTTAGACTCTTAAATCCTATATATTCTTCCCAACCAACTGGTGTCGAAGGTGCCATTTCTAATAATGACATTTCTTGTGTTCCTAATCTTTTACCATCACTATAATCTATGCTTCCGCCAAATGGATTTTGAATTGGTTCTTCTTCCATAGCAGCAATAAAGTTTTCCCAAGTTAATGGGCCTTCGACACGTTTAAGTCCTTCAACAAAGAAATGTGCAGCAATCCATCCTGTCATTGCATAAGCATTATTGGCAAGATCTTCATCAGAAGTTTGAGCTACCCATTCTCTATAATCTTCAATAGCCGGCTTAGTCATATCTACCCATGCATTGGCATAAACATCAAACTGACCATTCACTGCATCTTTAACTGCAGCTGTCATTCGTTGATCTGCATTTACATAAGTTGTTAAGGTTGGCTGATGAACACCTTGCTTCGCTAATTGCTTAACAATTTGAGGAAAAGTTCCTTGAATAGCTGCGATTACAACAACATCTACATTCTCTTCTTTTAGTTTTGTTACTGCTGAAGAAACATCTTCTGCATTTGGTGGTACTTGCTCACTAACAATTGAAACACTTTCCTTTTTCTCTACTTCTGTTTCAATACCACCAAGCAAGTCTTTTCCAGCATCATCATTTGTATAAATTACACCGATCTTTTGCCCTTCAAATTCACCCATTGCCCAAGCACCGATTATTCTACCTTCCATTGGGTAGACTGGTTGAACAGGAAATGCTACCCGATCTTTACCTTCTGCCTTTTCATTGTATAAAATACCAGTGCCTGTTGCAAAATACACTGCTGGTATTCCTTTTTCTTTAATATCTACAAGAGTTGCACCAACAATAGGTGTCCCAAAGTGACCAACAAAAGCAAATATCTTTTCATCATTAATCATCTTATCAACGGCTGCTTTACCTTTTTCAGGATTGAACTCATCATCTTGGTGAACATATTCAATGCTTCGACCATTCACACCACCAGATTCATTAATCATTTTAAAATATGCTTCCATTCCCGCTTTATAAGGCACACCAACAGGTGCTAAAGGACCTGATGTAGCGATTGAATTACCAACTTTAACTGTGGTCTCTGTTACACCTTGAGCTGTATCAGACTCAGCTTGACATCCTGTTAAACCTAAAGACATTACTAATACTAAACTTAAAACAATACCCATTACTTTTTTCACAAAAATTTCCTCCTCTTTTTAAGATAAATTTTCATCAACATTTGATGAACTACTGCCACCTAAATACGCTTCTATTAATTTTTTATTTTGAATCAACTCATTTGCTGGCCCTTCCATTAATACTTCTCCTACTTCTAGAACATAAGCATAATCAGATATTTTCAATGTTTGCAATGCATTTTGTTCAACGATTAATACAGTTGTACCCGCTGCATTAATCTCTTCTACTATTTTGAAAATATCCTTAACAATTAATGGTGCCAATCCCAATGAGGGTTCATCTAATAGTAAAACTTCTGGACTTGCCATTAAAGCACGTCCTATAGCCAGCATTTGCTGCTCACCACCACTTAAAGTGCCAGCCATTTGTTTTTTTCGCTCCTTCAGTATTGGAAAATAGTTAAAGACTTGTTCATAATTATTTTTTATTTCTTTCTTTGATTTCACTGTAAATCCGCCAATGGCAAGATTTTCCTCAACAGTTAAATCCGGAAAAATCTGACGTCCTTCTGGTGCCTGGATCACACCTTCTTTATTAATCTTTGCAGGTGTTAAATGATGAATTTTCTTTCCATCAAGTAATATTTCGCCAGAATCTATTTCTTTCAAACCTGAAATGCTTTTGAGAGTCGTTGATTTTCCTGCACCATTACTGCCTAAAATAGCAACTATTGAACCCTTTGGTATCTTTAAATGTATTCCTTTAACGGCATGAATATTATTATAGTAGATTTGAAGATTTTTTATTTCTAAGGCTTTTGACATTTCGCTACACCTCCGTTCCTAGGTAAGCTTCTTGAACTCTTTTATTCTTCTGAATAGCCCTCGGTGTACCTTCTCCTAATTTTCTCCCAAAGGATATGGCACAAATTCGATCGCATACATCCATTACTAAACGCATATCATGTTCAACTAATAGAATCGTGCAATCATATTCTAGCCTTATATCTCTTAATAAACCTGCTAACTGAGTGGTCTCCGTTTCATTTAGACCAGCAGCAGGTTCGTCAAGAATAATTAACTTAGGATCACTCATTAGAGTTCTTCCTAATTCTACTTTCTTAAGAACCCCATAGGGTTGTCCCGCTACTAACTCATCTTTTCTTTCAAATAATTCTAAAAATTCTAGAATCTTTTCAGCCTTTTTCTTCATTTTAATTTCTTCATCTCTCGCTTTTTTCAAGCGTAATCCTTGAAAAAATATCCCCGTTTCATAATGTACATGAGCACCTACTAGTAAATTATCTAACAATGACAACTCGTTAATTAACTCAATATTTTGAAATGTTCGTACCAACCCTTCTTGGATAATTTCATGGGTTTGATAGGTTACTAAATCTATTGATTGATCGGATTTATTGTTAAAAATCACCTGACCTGCATTGGGTTTATAAAACTGAGTGATACAGTTAAATACAGTCGTTTTACCAGCACCATTGGGACCAATCAATCCATAAATTTCATTCTCATAAATCTGAAAAGATAAATCATCTACGGCTTTAATACCACCAAAAGTCATTGTTAAATTATTGATTGTCAAGCAATGATTTTTCTTCATTTTTATTCTCCTTGTATTTTTCAATATAATCTTTTATTGGATTTAATAAGTCAATTACACCATCTGGATAAAATAAAATGACTACAATAATAAGTACACCTGTGAATATATATGCTAGCCCATCAATACCACTAATAATTGGAATCTGTTTTAAGATTAACTCAGGTACACCGAAAACAATAAAAGCACCAATCACGGGACCATTCATTTTACGCATACCTCCAATTACGATAACTGCTAAAATTTGCAAGGATAATGTGACACTCCAACCAGATGGATAGGCAAATCGAATAAAATGAATATATAATACACCACCTAAAGCCGCATAAGCTGTCGCAATACCAAAAGCTGTTAGCTTATACTTAAGCAGGTTTATGCCCATAGCCTTTGCTGCTGATTCACTGCCACGCATGGTTAAGAAAGCTCTGCCCGTTCTTGCATTTATAAAGTTATGGCTAAAGATTAATATTAGAACCAAAACAATACTCATACCTATAAAAGTAAACTGTCTGTTGAGTTCAAGTAAACCAAAGATTTTGGGATAAAAAGCACTTTTACCAGAAAACCCACCTGTAAGTGTATCCATTTCTATAAAAACTTGTTTCAAGATTTCCGATACTCCTAATGTTGCAATTGCTAAATAATAGCCTTGTATTCTTAGTGATATTAAACCAATGACTAAACCAACTGCTAAAGGTATACTCACAGATATAATAACTGACAAGAAATATGGCAAGTTCATATCTACTGTTAAATAAGCAGCCATGTATGAACCAAGACCCATAAATCCTGCAGTACCTAATGAAATCAATCCAGAATAGCCTAGTAATACATTTAACCCAACACCAACAACTGAATAGAATATTACGGTTCCTAAAACAATAATTGTGGAACTGTTTAATAAACCTAATTGCTGTGCTGTCGGGGCTAAGGATAGTAAAATACCAAAGAATATATAATAATTGTATGGTTTTGTATTAAATATTTTTTTTATATGTTCCATGAAGCCTCCTATACCTTTTTAATATAATTTTTTCCAATTAAACCATTCGGTCTAAAAACAATAAATACTAGTATTAAAATGTATAATAGTGCATTACCCCAAGTAGAAGACACATAATATATTAAAAGATTTTTACTTAATCCAATAATATATGCCCCTAGCACTGGCCCATAGAAAGTTTGAAAACCACCTAATACGCAAGCAATTAAAGCATTAATCTGCACATTATCCATCATAGATACGTTGACTGTAATGGCTGGTGCTAACATTAATGCTGCTAATGTCCCTAAAGCAGCTGCTACTGCCCAAGCACCCATGGTTACCAGTTTTGTAGGTACGCCCATTAATTGAGCTGTTTCTTCATTGGAG
>Ga0102941_1001215_pt1 | contig 12102 bp, 6 predicted proteins | sample SalPonR2_C_D2_MG_FD_79281 | JGI IMG/M metagenome (GOLD analysis project Ga0102941, IMG submission 79281) | Salt pond soil microbial communities from South San Francisco under conditions of wetland restoration - Salt Pond MetaG R2_C_D2_MG | ecosystem: Environmental > Aquatic > Marine > Intertidal... | reverse complement strand
AACTGGCTTCATTTGCCACAATGCTCATACTGATTGCCGGACTCATTACCATTGGCGTGGTTTTCATTTTCGATATCGATAAAAACATTGCCATTGGCCTGTTTACCGGAGCACTGACAAGTACTCCCGGGCTTGCTGCCGCCATCGACTACACCAGTTCGCCGCTGGCCTCCATTGGTTATGGTGTGGGGTATCCGTTTGGCGTTATCGGAGTAATTCTTTTCATCCGTTTTCTTCCAAAAATCCTGGGTATCTCCCTGAAAAATTCAGAAGAAGATTACCACTCAAAACTGAAAGAAGAGTTCCCGGAAATTATCCGCAGAAATTTTGTAGTTGAAAATGAAAATGTAGTGGGCAAAACAATCGGGGAGCTGAAAATCAGGTATATGACCAAAGCTGTGGTTTCGCGGGTGGTGCACGAAGGTATTGCTGTTACACCCACTCCGGAAACAATACTCCGCAAAGGCGACCTGATAAAAGCGGTGGGAACAGAAGATGCCCTGAAAAGAGTGCAACTGCTGATAGGAGAACCAACCGACGAAGAAATTCCGCTGGACCCAAATTACGATGTGCGTTCTGTTTTGGTAACCAACAAGGAAGTGGTAAATAAAACCATCGGGCAGATTAACCTTTTGCATACCTACAATGCTACCATAACACGCATCCGCAGATCGGGGATTAACATCTCCCCCACGCCGGGTTTTAAGCTACAGTTTGGTGATAAACTGATAATTGCCTGCAGCAAAACAAACATGGAAATGGTAGCAAACATTTTCGGCAACGACCAGAAAAGACTTTCCGATACTGATATTCTTCCGGTAGCGCTCGGTATTATTCTTGGGGTACTTGTGGGGAAAATAAACATTGCACTGGGTTCATTTGCTTTTAGCCCGGGCCTCACCGGCGGAGTTTTAATTGTCGCCCTCGTGTTAAGCCGTATTGGAAAAACCGGACCGGTAATCTGGACCATGAGCGGCGCTGCCAACCAGTTGCTGCGGCAACTGGGGTTGATTTTTTTTCTGGCAGCAGTGGGCACCGATGCAGGTGCAGAAATTGTTAGTATTTTCGAAAAATATGGTGCCCGCCTGTTTTTGTTTGGCGGTTTAATTACTTTAATTCCAATGGCTGTTTCGGCAATTGCAGCCAAATATTTTTTCAAAATGAACCTTCTTAGCCTGCTGGGTGCCATCAGCGGAAGTATGACCAGCACACCGGGGCTGGCAGCAGCCGATTCGATGACCGAAACCAATGCCCACTCGGTGGCCTACGCTACTGTTTACCCGGTTGCAATGGTTTTACTGATAATTGTTGTGCAGTTGATTACTGTAATTTTTTAGAACATTTAATCGCGTTGCCAGGCAGATTCCAATTCATAAACTACAAGATTATCCACACCGAGCTCTCCGCCGCTGTTGAATAAAACGAGGTCATCGGCTTTTTCCTGTGGAGTAAAACAGTTTGAAATGGCTACCTGCCCACCATTGGCAAAAACTTCAACCGAAGCACGGTCCACAAGTATTTCCAGTGTGATTTTGTTATCGCCCGGCATAAGCGGTGCCGTTGATCCCAATACCGAAAGGGTTCCTCTTTTTACATTGTACATCACTTCGGTACCTGCATCTTTTTTCCCTTTTCGAATCATAAATCCAAAATTGTTGCAGGTTTTCAGGTCAAATTCACCATAAATGTGCAGGCAATCGCCGCTTACCTTTTTTACCAGGTTTTTATTAATTCCGGGAATTACATTTTCATTTTCCCACGAATAATCTTTCCCGTGCAAAAGTGAAATTTCTTCAACCGGCTGCCGGGTTAATTTATAGCCGGTGCTCAGTTTCAAAATTTCCAGTTTTACAGGAAAGGTCATCTGCCCGTTAAAAGGCATACCCGGGAATTCACCGCCTTTCATCCAGGCAATTTGGATAACACGGCCATCTTCGTCGGGAATATTGTTCCAGGTTTGTGTGGCATAATAATTTTTACCGAAATCACTTTTCATTTTAGGCGTTTCAGGAGAAAACTCTTCACCATCGAAATTCCCGATAATGTAACTTCCGTCGCCGTCAAAAAGCACCCATTTTGTTTCTTCCGGCCTGTTTTTTACCTTGATGGGAATCAAATCGGGGCATTCATAAAAACCATAAACATGGCTTTTCCAATCCCAGTCAACCAGGTTTTCGGATGTATAAACCGAGACACCTTTTGATTTTTCATCTTCGGAAGTTTTCCGGTAAAGAACCATCACATATTTCTCAGAAGGTTCGTGCCAGAAAACCTTTGGGTCGCGTGCATCGTCAGTTTCATCATAATCAATAATCGGATTTCCCTCGTATTTTTCCCAGGTCCGTCCTTTGTCTGTGCTGTATGCAATCCGCTGGCCACAGTGCTGACTGGTATAAAAAGCCACCAGCGTTTTTTCTTCGCCCTGCTGTTTTCCAAGCAGATTGTTTTCATCGACAATGGCAGAGCCTGAAAATGCAGTGCAGCGTTCTTTATCTTCAGAATTTTCATCGGGATACAAAGCAATGGGAAGGTGTTCCCAATGCACCAAATCAGTACTTACGGCATGCCCCCAGTGCATATAGCCCCACTCATTTCCGTGTGGATTGTACTGGTAAAAAAGATGGTATTCGCCATCGTAATAAATCAGACCGTTCGGATCGTTGTGCCAGTTTTTTTCAGGTGTAAAATGAAATTGGGGGCGGTAAAGCTCATCGTAATAATCATCGGATTTTTTGGATGAGGTTGTTAAAATGACGAGCAAAATTGCAAGGATGCCGGTTAATGTGGTTTTCATTTCGATCTGTTTTAGCGTCAAAAATATAAATTATCGGATTACGGTGTGAAATTACAAAACAACACGGTTTAACACCAAGGTTCGGAAGATAAAAAGCGTAAAAAAGCTATCCTGCCTATAATAGCCGGGATAGCTCAAAACTAAATATTTTATAAACGATTAAGAAAGCTGAATCAAACCCTCTTTAATGGCATATTTCACCATGTCGGCATTGCTTTTCAGACCAAGCTTTTCAAAAATATGCTGCTTGTGTGTGCCCACTGTTTTTACGCTGATAAAAAGTTTTTCAGAAATTTCGCGGGTGGATTTTCCTTCGGCGTAAAGCTTCAGAATTTCGAGTTCCCGCTCTGACAATTCCGATTGATTGTCTGAAACTTCCTCTGCCGGATCGAGGTAACCCTTAATGACCATTTCGGTGATATCGTCGCTCAGGTATTTTTTTCCTTCCACAACTGATTTGATGGCATCTATCAATTGGCGGTAAGTACAGTTCTTGAGCAGGTAACCATCGGCGCCCGCTTCAAGAATGCCTTTTACAAACTGGCGGTCGGAATGCATGGATACAGCAATAACTTTCACCTGTGGTTGTTGTTTTTTCAGAATCCTGGTTGCTTCAATTCCGTTCATTTCCGGCATGCCAATATCTATCAAAACCACATCGGGATTCAACTGTTTGGTTTTTTCGGTAGCTTCTTTCCCGTCTTTCGCTTCTGCTATCACCTCAATATCGGGAGCAGAAGAGATAAGATTCACCAGTCCTTCCCTGAATAACTGGTGGTCGTCTGCTATTAAAACTTTAATTGCCATAATATTTTATTCTTCACTGATGGGTATAATAACGGTTGCTTTTGTTCCTTCTCCTATGTCAGATTTTATTTCGAGATGGCCTTTAATATTATCGAGTCGTTCGGTTATGCTTAACAATCCAAACCCTCCTTTCATTGTTGCTTTTTTGTTGAGTTGCTTTTTAAACCCGATGCCATTGTCCTGTACAGTAATATAGTAAAAACTTTTCTCTTTTCTCACTTTAAGTTCAATCAAATCGGCTCTGGCATGCTTAATTACATTGTTCAGCAATTCAGTAACAATACGGTATAAAAAAATGTTGAATTCCTTTCGGATGTCAATTTTCGCTTCTTCACCTGTAAGTACTGTATTCATGCGGTATTTTTCCTGAATTTGTTCCAGTTTCCATTTAAAAGCCGGAATTAAACCCAGTTCATACAAAATTGGCGGACTTAAGTCGTAAGTAAGCGTACGCGATTCCGAGATTGCTTTGTTCAGCATATTGGAAGTTTCATTTATCACTTTCTTTACATGTGGGGAATAATCCTCGTTCACAATTGACGAGAGTTTTATGAATGCGAGCGAAAGCGTTTGCCCCAAACTGTCGTGCAGGTTTTCAGCAATTCTGCGGCGTTCTTTTTCTTCGGCAAGGGTAACTTCGGTATTCAGTTTTTTGAGTTTTTTCTGGTAACTTCTGATTTGTTTCAAACTTTGCTTCAGTGCAATTTCCGCTTGTTTCCGTTTGGTAATATCATAGCTCACCCCCCGGAAACCATAAAATTTCCCGTTTTTATCAAAAACTGAAAAACCACTTACCGCCAGCCAGATTTTATTTTTACTATTAAGCCTGATTTCAATTTCGCAATCATTGAAACTTGAATGCTCGTTAAAACTGGTTTCGATCGAGCTTTTTTTGGTTTTTTCGGTCTTTAACTGAAAAAGTTCGAGGTAACTTTTTTCACCCACTATATCATCGGGTTTTACATTGAGCATTTTTTCAATAACCGGACTCACATAAGTAAAAATTCCTTTTGAATCCACTTCCCAGAAAAACTCGAGGGCATGTTCCGAAATCTGCAAAAAACGCTCTTCGGTTTGAAGAAATTTATTGGCCTGATCTTTAATGGAAAGCTCCAGGCTTTCATTTCTTTTTCGCAGCAGGTCTTCCACTTTTTTTATCCGAAGCACCACATCAATCTGTGCACGCAGTTCGTCCTGGCTAAAAGGCTTTGAAATGAAGGCATCTGCACCGGCATTCAATCCTTTGGTACGTTCCATCGGGTTTTGGCCAAGCGCCGAAATCATAAGAATGGGAATATGCCGGGTAACGTTTTCATTTTTAAGAAACTTACACACTTCATAACCATTCATCTCGGGCATTAAAATATCGAGCAACACAATTTCGGGTTTCTCGTTCAGGGCCAGTTCAATTCCGGCTTTACCGGATGTAGCTTGCATAAATTTAAAATCAGGATAATAAAGTTTGAAAATCTGATTTAACAGTACCAAGTTGATTTCATTGTCATCAATGGCAAGAATTTTTTTCATAAAATATTCTCCAAGTCGATTTAATAATTGGTCGCCAAATAAACACACTGAAAATTAAATACTTCAGGGTTCACTACTACACAAATGTATCGTTTTTTTAAGAAAATATTGCCATCATCCGAATAAAAAACGTACAGAATTATCAGCTTTTAGAAAGTTCTAAATTCAAATTCAGACATTTAACCCACTCTTCAATCAGCAAATCACTGATCCAGAATCAGCGCAATGAACCTTCTTTTCAGCACTTAACATATTCATTAAACCCTTTATCTTCCATACTTTAGTTGCTGATTTACAAGATTTACAAACCTTAATTAAAATACGATGAAGTGGACGCTTCTGGCAGTCCTGTTTGGCATTGCTGTCTGTAATGCCTCAGGTCAAAAATATTTTGGAGAAAATATTACTACAAGCCCTGTGAATATACCCGTTGACGAGGCAAACAAAACTTTTGTAGCCCCTCCCGACAAATTCATTCAGCTAAAATCGGCACAAGCAAACCAAACCAACATCGAGGTTTCGTATGTAAATTTCCCGGAAAATGCAAAACAGGCATTCGAGTATGCAGTTTCTATTTGGGAAAGCCTGATTACATCGCATGTTACCATTCACGTAAAAGCCGAATGGAAACCGATTAACGGCGGTGTTTTGGCACTTTCCAGGCCTGCAATGTTTTACGAAGGTTTTGACGGCGCGCTGGTTGACAACGTTTACTACCCTGTAACTTTGGTTGAAAAACTGAGCGGCAAAGATGTAAATCCGGGGCAAGCAGATATTATCTGCAGTTTCAGCAGCGACTTTCAATGGTATTTCGGTACGGATGGAAATACTCCTTCTTCGAAATACGATTTTGTTACATCGGTTTTGCACGAACTGGCCCACGGATTTGGAATTTCAGGGTTCCTGGAAGATGAAAACGGGCGGGGATATTTCGATAACGACCGCAACTTGCCCAGCATTTACGACCATTACTTATTCAACCAGTTTAACCAGCAACTTTCAAATAAATCAATTTTCAGCAGTCCTTCAACCGACCTGCACAAACAACTCACTTCCGATAATTTAAAACTCCGCAGTGTTGAAACCAACAACACCGGAGCAGATATCGGCCGTGTATTCGCACCTTCATACTGGAGCGCCGGTGCCAGCGTTTATCACATGCACAATGCAACCACCAGCAATAACTCCAGCAAACTTATGAATGCCTATTTATTTAAGGGAGCTGCTTATCATCAACCCGAAGATGCCACACTGAAAATTCTTCAGGAAATTGGCTGGGGAGCGCCGGTTTTTGAGTTTGAGGAATTAAAAGACATTGAAGAAGCCTGCGCTGCAATTCAGCTAAATGTTGGAATTAACGGCATCGACAATCAGGCTGCTTTTGATGTGGAAGTAGTGTTTTCAACCGATTATTTTGTTTCAAGCCATACATCTTCGCTTCAATATAAAAATGAAACAGGAAAATTTGAAGGAGAAATGCCGGTAGATTTTCACATGGGCAGAGTTCAGTATTATTTCAATTTAAAAGATGCTGATAATAAGCCATATACACTCCCCGCAGGAGCGCCGGCAAAAAAATATGCCATGCGAATTGGCCCTGATTATTTCTCTCCTGACATTAAACACAACCCGGTAAAAATAATTTCACAGAACTCCTCGGGGGTTGACTTTTCGGCAATTGTAACCGATAACCTGGGAATCAATTCAGTAAAAATAGAATATAAAATCAACGGCACTTTTCAGGAGCCGGTAGTACTCAACAAAGAAGAAAACGATTTTTTTGAAGGCGTACTGAATCTTCCCGAAAATATTCAGTCGGGTGAAATTGAATACCGGATAATTGCAGAAGACAAATCGTCCCGCAAAAATAAAAAAACCCTTCCTTCAAACGGTTTTTACAATGTTAGCCTGTTTACACCAAAAGAAGCTGTTTCAGGATATGCCAGCGATTTCGAAAACAATGCGGCTGATTTTACATTGGCTGACTTTAATATTTCGTGGCTGCCCGGCTTTTCAAACGGAATTTTACATACCAGTAATCCGTATCCGGTTTCAGCAATAGAAACGGAAAAAAACAACCTGATTGCCCAGCTCAATTACCCGGTAGTTGTGCAACCCGGCGGACAAATGACTTTTGATGAAGTGGTATTGGTTGAACCGGGGGAATCGGGTCAAAACTACCAGGACATGTTGTTCTGGGATTATGTGATTGTGGAAGCCAGCAAAAATAACGGCGAAAACTGGCTGCCACTAACCGATGGTTATGATTCGGGCAACGACATGAACTGGATTTCGGCATTCAACAACAACCTGAAAAGCTCGACTTCCGAAGCTTCGGCCCAGGAAAATATGTTTGTTAAGCGAACCATTAACCTGGACGCAAACACTGGATTTGAAGCAGGAGACACCCTTATTTTCCGTTTCCGGCTGGCATCCGACTATTCGGTAAACGGCTGGGGCTGGGCCATCGACAATCTTGAAATTCAAAAAATGTATGCCACAGGCAGCGACGATTTAATGGCTGAAACAAACGTTGGGGTTTATCCCAATCCGTTTGAAAACAGTTTTTATGTGGATTGCACCGAAAATACAGAAAGCCAAAATGTAGAAATCAGAGTTACTGACTTATACGGGAAAACCATTTTCCATGAAACAAACATCGATACTTTCTTTTCGCCAAAAACCAGTGTCGATTTATCCGGTGCCACTTCAGGCATCTACCTGGTAAGCATCAGTGACGAAACAGGAAATGTATCCACCAATAAAATCGTAAAAAATTAAATTCCTTAGAAAATAAAAAAATAGGATCATCTAAAATTTTTAAAATGGAAACTTTACTTATTGTAATATTAATTGCAGCGTTTACAGGTTTAATCTCATCGGTAATTACAATGTATAACTTATTGTCATCCAAAAAAAGACAAAAAAATTATACAAGATACAACTAAACAACCTGTCAAAATCCTCCTGCACAAATACATATTTCTTTAGCAAAAGTAAGCACACTGCTGACTTTTTAGCCTGAAATTACCTTCTACGGAACTATGTGATACACATTTTTATTTCGGAATCCTGAAATAACGGAATTATTATTTGCCAATCCCGTTTTTATTTCAAACATTTAGCCCACTTTTTTTGTATTTATCTTTACAGATTTATAAAAGCCATGAAAAGATTATTTTTGATGTTGATTGTATTGATGGGGGCGGCGGTTGTGGTTTCGGGTCAGAAAAAATGGCAGAAACTTGGTTTAACACCGGCACTGCCGGTTTGTTATGCTTCAGATAAGGTTGAAAAATCATATACTCCACCTCCTGCCGAATTTTTTAATATGCTGAAATCGGCCGAAAAAAAATCGGATTTTATAGTACAATACAGTCTTTTTCCCCCGGATGCAAAAACTGCTTTTGAATATGCCGTTTCTATCTGGGAAAGCATCATTGAATCTCCGGTACCCATTTATATTGATGCAAAGTGGCTCAATAAACAGCAAAATGTTTTGGGAAGTTGTGCTCCCAGCGATTACGAAATGAACATTGAAGGCGCTCCCTGGAAAAATGTCTTTTATCCTATTGCAGCAGCCGAAAAAATTCTGGGCCATGAATTAACAGGGCCCGAGCGGCCCGATATGAATGCCGAATTCAATAAAAACATTAACTGGTATTTTGGCACCGATGGCCAAACACCTGATTCACTTTATGATTTTGTTACAGTTGTCCTCCACGAAATAGGTCATGGATTGGGATTTACCGGTTTTTTTTATGTGCAAAATAACCTTGGCAGTTACGGCTACTGGGATATAGGAGATATTTCCACATTCGATCGTCTGGTGGCAAAAAACAACGGGGATTTGCTGGTCGATTCAAACCTGTTTGCCAATCCCTCAGCCGAATTAAAAACAGCGCTTACTTCCCAGTCTTTGTTTGCAAGAAGCCCGGCAGCAAGTCCTGAAGCGAATACTAATTTTCCACGGCTTTATGCACCAATAGAATGGGACAACGGCTCGAGCATCTACCATTTAAACGATGCCAGCTACCCTTCGTCCAATCCAAACTCATTAATGACCCACGCAATTGGAAGAGGCGAAGCTGCGCATGACCCCGGCCCGCTAACAAATGGTATTTTAGCAGACGTTGGATGGAAAATCATGAAATTTAATTTTCAGGAAATAAGAGACAGGGAAGAAGTAGAACCTGTAAATTTTGAGGTGGAAATAACCAGCGATTACGAAATTGACAGCTCGGCACTGTTTGTGGTTTATTCAGTCGATTCATTTACAACCAGCACCGATAGCGTACCTCTGATTGCATCCGAGTCCGGAAATTTTCAAACACAGGTTGTTCCACCAACCGGTACTGAGTTCCTCAACTATTACATCAGTGCGGGTGATGTAAAAAACCGAACCTTTTATCAACCAACAGGCGTACCGGAAGAGTTTTACACCATGAATTTCGGGCCCGATGAACTGCCGCCGGTTATCACCCACGAACCAGTTCCTTACTATTTTACTGTTGATGACTCATTAAAAATAGAGGCAAATGTTACCGACAACCTTGGTGTCGATACTGTGTATGTTGAATATTCAATCAACGGAATTCAGCAAACTTCTTTTGAACTGAAACCCGATTCGCTATCCGGCGGTTTTACCGGATACTTTAACTTCACTCCCTCCCAGCTTACCGACGGCGATGAAATTACCTACAAAGTAATTGCTGTTGATGCTTCAGCAGCAGGAAATATACGCAGAGACCCGGTAAGAAATAACCATGTTTTTAAAGTCGAGAAAGTAGCCGATCCTATTGGCGGTTATGTCAATGATTTCAACAATGTTTCGAATGATTTTATTTTGACAGATTTCGGCATTTACACCGAAACCAATTTTGAAAACGGGGCACTGCACAGTCCGCATCCATACCCAAGCCCGGATCAGGACGATGTAGACTTCAATTTTTCAACCATTCTGAAACATCCCATCATTTTAACTGAGAATCCGGTAATGACGTTCGATGAGGTTGTATTGGTAGAACCTGGCAGTGTTGGTACCGGTTACGGCGATTTTGAATTCTGGGATTACGTAATTGTTGAAGGCAGCAATGATGAAGGAGAAACCTGGCTGCCTCTTGAAAACGGGTATGACTCGCGCGCCAATTCCACATGGCTCGAAAACTACAACAAAGTAACCGAAGACATGAATTCCACTACTGTCGGTCAGCCGCAATGGTACATTAACCGCGAAATTAATATGACACAAAATGGCAATTTTGCAGCAGGCGATACCATTTTAATCCGTTTCAGGCTGTTTTCAGACCCTTATGCTCATGGCTGGGGTTGGGCCATTGACAACCTGCGAATTCAATACCCGGTCTCTTCTCCGGCTCCGGTACTTTCACCCGGAAACATTACAGCTTACCCCAATCCGTTTAACCATTCATTTACAGTGAGAATTGAGCCGAAAAAAGAAATCGAAAATCTGACCATAGACATTTACAATATGTTTGGACAAAAAGTTAAAACCATTACGCGTAAAAATATTTTTGGCACTTTTTCCGAAGAAATAATTATTGGAGAAGAAGTTAGCGGCATGTACCTGCTTTCGGTAAAAGAAAACGGGCAGCAAATTCTGACCAAAAAAATGATTAAAAATTGAATAAATGGAAAAAACTGAAAAGATTATTTCAAACTGAATTTGTGTTAAATAATTCTTTTGATTGCCCACAAAATGAAATCGGACTTTCAGTTTTAAAATATATACCTATCTTTGTTTCCAAATTAAAAGAAAATGAATACGGAAATTAACAATACTTATTACTGGTATTTTTATTTTGGTTCTGAAAACGGGATCATTTAGTAAGGTATTGTTAAAAATGAAAATATTTTACGAGAGGTCCCGGAAATTCCGGGGCCTTTTTTTATGAATAAAAATTATGAAGATTACGATTATTGGGCTTGGGTTAATTGGCGGTTCCATTGCAAAAGATTTACGAATTTCAGGATTTGCTTCTGAATTTATTGGTGTCGACTCCAACGAAAAACATGCCCGGGAAGCGCTTGAGCTGGGAATTGTAGACAAACTTGGAACACTCGAACAGGGAATTAAAAACACCGACCTGGTTATTATTGCCATCCCGGTTGACAAAGAACTGGAAGTATTGCCGGCTGTTCTTAACGGAATTGACAGAAATACAACTGTTACCGATATGGGATCAGCCAAAAAAATGATTGCCGAACTAATTCAAAATCATCCGAAAAGAAATCAGTTTGTGCCGGCCCACCCCATGTCGGGCACCGAAAACTCCGGTCCGGCGGCAGCAATTGAAGGCTTGTTCAAAAATAAAATAGCCATCGTTTGCGACCAGGAAGACACCGGGCCACAACACCTGGCGCTTATCGAAAAAATGTTTCAGAACCTGGGAATGGACATTGCCTACATGAGTTCCGACGAACAGGACCACAGCACCGCATTTGTTTCTCACCTGCCCCACGCAGCAGCTTTTGCACTGGCCAATGCAGTGCAGGCAAAAGAAGACCGCAAAATTATTTTCGACCTTGCAAGTGGCGGATTTCGCTCTACCGTTCGCCTCGCCAAAAGTTCGTGCTCTATGTGGAAACCCATATTTGAACAAAACAATCAATATGTAGTTGACTCAATGGATGTTTATATCAAACACCTCCGGGAATTTCGCGATTGCCTGAAAAATCGCGAATTCGACAAGCTGGAAGAATTGATTTTAAGCGCCAATAAAATACGTTCGATTCTGGATGGTGAACATCCTCACTTTTTCAAAAACGAAGAAAAAATTGTAAAACTTTATACAAAACAGCAATGAGTGTAAAAATGGAAATTAACCCGATAAAAACCTGGCTTCCCCACCTCGACAATCCTTTGCTGATTTCAGGACCCTGTAGTCTTGAAACCGAACAGCAGGCTTTGGAAACGGCTAAGCTGCTTGCCAAAGACAAGCGCGTTTTTATTT
>Ga0102941_1001214_pt1 | contig 12107 bp, 7 predicted proteins | sample SalPonR2_C_D2_MG_FD_79281 | JGI IMG/M metagenome (GOLD analysis project Ga0102941, IMG submission 79281) | Salt pond soil microbial communities from South San Francisco under conditions of wetland restoration - Salt Pond MetaG R2_C_D2_MG | ecosystem: Environmental > Aquatic > Marine > Intertidal... | reverse complement strand
CATCAGACAATCGGGCCTGAAGGCCCTCCTACATTTCTCAGCCCAGCTCCTCGCGCAGCTCGAATTTCAGCACCTTGCCCGCCGGGTTGCGGGGCAGCGCGTCCACGATGTGCAGGCGCAGCGGCAGCTTGTAGCGCGCCAGCTTGCCGTCGGCGAAGTCGCGCAGCTCCTCAAGCGTGAGTTCGGCGCCCTCGTTCAGCGCCACCACGGCCGTCACCGCCTCGCCCCACTTCTCGTCCGACAGGCCGATGACCGCCACCTCGGCGACGGCCGGATGTTCGTACAGCACGCCCTCCACCTCGGCGGGATAGACGTTCTCGCCGCCGCTGATGACCATGTCCTTCACCCGGTCACTGATGAACAGGAAGCCGTCCTCGTCCAGGTAACCGGCGTCGCCGGTGTGGAACCAGCCGTCCTCGTCGATGGCCTCCGCGGTGGCCTCGGGCCGGTTCCAGTAGCCTTTCATGACGTTGGGGCCCCGGTAGAGGATCTCGCCCACTTCGCCTGGCGCCAGGCTGTCACCGTCGGCGTCCGCGATACGCAGTTCGCCGAACAGGCCCGGCTTGCCGGCCGAACCGAGCTTGCCGGCGGTGTACTGGGATTTCAGGAAACTCACCAGCGGCGAGGTCTCGGTCAGGCCGTAGCCCTGGTCCAGGCTCACTCCGCGATTGCCGTAGATCTCCAGCAGGGACTTCGGCACCGGCGCGGCACCGACCACCAGCGAACGCAGGCTGGAGAGATCGGTGTCGGCGAATCGGGGCTGCTGGGCCATGAACAGGAACATCGCCGGCGCGCCGAACATGGTGGTGCAGCGGTAGCGGGCGATGTCCTCCAGCGCCTTGCCCGGGTCGAAGGCCCGGTGCAGCACCACGCAGGCGCCCACCTGCATGGCGAGCAGCGTGGTCACGTTGAGCCCGCCGATGTGGAACAGGGGTGCTGCGGTCAGTGTGATGTCGTCCGGGTTGGCGGACAGCGCGAAGGCCGCGTTCACATTGTTCCACAGCAGGTTGCCGTGGGTGAGCATGGCACCCTTGGGCCGGCCGGTCGTGCCCGAGGTGTACATGATCACGGCGGTGTCGTGGGGCGCGGCGGCAATATGCCCCGGGTACGGTTCGGCTTTCCCGAGCAGGCCCTGGCAGTCCTCCCAACCGTCGGCGGCGCTTTCCGCGCCGAGGTAGCGGCGCACGCAGAGTGACTCCCGCACCGGCTCGATGACCGGGCGCAGCATGTCGTCCGCCATCAGCGTATGCACGCCGGCGTCGTTGATGATGAACTCGAGTTCGGGGCCGGTCAGCCGGAAATTCAGCGGCACGAACACGGCTCCCAGTGCCGTAGTCGCCAGCAGGGTCTCCAGGAAGGCGGGATGGTTCACGCCCAGGTATCCCACCCGGTCGCCCTGGCACACGCCGCCGTCCTGCAGCACGGTCGCCACACGGCGGATGCGATCCACGAACTGCGCGTAGGTGTATTCCGTCTCCTCGAATACGATCGCCCGATTGCCCGGGTCCAGTTCCGCGCGTCGCAGTATGGTCTGGGCCAGGCTGTAGTCGACCTGTGGCAAGTGCAGCATGGTCTTTCTCCCCCGCCGTGCTGAAGTGCTGAGCGCAGCATGATAGGGGGCCGGCGCCCGGGCGGCAATCAGCCCCGGACGATGTCGGGATCAGGGATGACTGGGGGATGGCCGGGGGATGGCCGGGGGATGGCCGGAGAAACGGGCCCTAGCGCGTCGGCGGGCCGAAGCTCATGCGCTGGCCGGCCGGATCGCCGACGATGCGGCCATCGTCCCAGACGATACGGCCGTTCACCAGCGTGGTACGGATGCGGGAGCGGAAGGTCACGCCCTCGAAGGGCGACCAGCCGCACTTGTAGAGCAGGTTGTCCGTCGAAACCGTCCACGGGTCGTCCATGTCGACGATGGCCAGATCGGCGTAGTAGCCCTCGCGCACGTAGCCGCGATGCTGCACCCCGAAGATATCGGCGATGGCGTGGCTGGTGCGATCCACCACGAACTCGAGGCTGTAGCGGCCCTCGTGCACGTGCTCCAGCATGCTCGGCAACGCATGCTGCACCAGCGGCAGGCCGGCCGGCGCGCCGAAGTAGCTGCTCGCCTTCTCCTCCGCCGTGTGCGGCGCGTGGTCGGTGGCCACCACGTCGATACGACCATCGGCGAGCGCCTCGCGGAGCGCATCACGGTCCTCCCGGCGCTTGATGGCGGGGTTGCACTTGATGAGCGCGCCCAGACGCTCGTAATCCGACTCGTCGAACCAGAGATGGTGCACGCAGACCTCCGCGGTCACGTGCTTCTCGCCGCGGGGTGCCGTCGAGAACAGCTCCATCTCCATCGCGGTGGTGAGATGCAGCACGTGCAGCCGGGTGTCGTGACGCCGTGCCAGGCCCACCGCGTAGCTGGACGACTTGTAACAGGCCTCCGCCGAGCGGATATGCGGATGCTCGCTCATCGGTACGTCGTCGCCGTACTTCTCCCGGGCGGCGGCTTCGGCCTCCCAGATCATGGGCGAGTCCTCGCAGTGGGTCACCACGATCACCGGCGCATCTCGGAAGATGAGTTCCAGGGCATCGGGGTCGTCCACCAGAAGGTTGCCGGTGGAGGCGCCCATGAATACCTTGATGCCGCAGGCGGTCCCTGGCGCCAGTGCGCGGATCTGGCTGATGTTGTCGTTGGTCGCACCCAGGTAGAAAGCGTAGTTCGCCCGCGACCGGCCGGCCGCGCGGTCATACTTCTCCTCCAGCGCCGCGACGGTCGTGGTCTGGGGGTCTACGTTCGGCATCTCCATGTAACTGGTGATGCCCCCGGCCACGGCCGCCGCAGACTCGGTGGCGATGTCGCCCTTGTGGGTGAGGCCGGGTTCGCGGAAGTGGACCTGGTCGTCGATCATGCCGGGTATGAGACAGCGGCCGCCGGCATCCAGCACCTCGGTGCCGGCGCCGGCCTCGATGGAGGAGGCGATTTTCTCGATGCGCTCGCCGTCGATCAGCACGTCGGCATCGCGGATCTCACCCTCGTTGACGAGGCGCGCGTTGGTAATCAGCAGTTTTTTCATGATCAGGCGAAGGCATCCGTGGCGGTGACGAGTTCGTGGACGTTACCCGGCTCGAAGGCCGAGTGACCGGCGTCCGGCGCGATGCGCAGACGCGCCTCGGGCCAGGCCCGGTGCAGCTCCCACGCGCTGGTGGCCGGGCAAACGATATCATAGCGCCCCTGCACGATGACGGCGGGGATGTTGCGGATGCGTCCCACGTCGCGCAGCAGCTGTCCTTCCTGCAGGAAGCCGCCGTTGACGAAGTAGTGGCACTCGATCCGCGCCATCGCCAGCGCGTGCGCGGCCGCGCCGAAGTCCGACACCAGCGCCGGGTCAGGGATGAGGCAGCTCGCCGCCCCCTCCCACATCGACCAGGCCCGCGCCGCCGTGAGGCGCTCCTCCATATGCTCGCCGGTGAGACGCCGGTAATAGGCGCCCACCAGGTCGTCGCGCTCCCGCTTCGGGATGGGCTCGAGGAACTGTTCCCAGCGGTCCGGGAAGAGTTCGCTGGCGCCGTGCTGATAAAACCAGAGAATCTCCTTGCGCCGCAGCAGGAAGATGCCCCGCAGCACGAGTTCCGTGACCCGCTCCGGGTGCGCCTGGGCATAGGCCAGTGCCAGCGTGCTGCCCCAGGAGCCGCCAAACACCTGCCAGCGCTCGATGCCGAGCGCGGCGCGGATGATCTCGATGTCACCGACCAGATGCCGGGTGGTGTTGTTCTCCAGGCTGGCATGAGGGCGGCTGCGGCCGGCGCCGCGCTGGTCGAACAGCACGATGCGGTAGACGTCCGGGTTGTGGAAGCGGCGCATCTTGCCGGAGCAGCCGCCGCCGGGACCGCCGTGCAACAGCACCACGGGTTTGCCGCGCGGGTTCCCGCATTCCTCGTAATACAGTTCGTGGCCGTCGCCGACGGCGATGGTGCCGGAATGGTTGGGTTCGATGGCGGGATAGAGCTCCCGCCGGAGCGTGTCTGCGGCCATATCCATGGCCGGATTATGGGCACCGCCGGCGCGGATTGCCACGCGCGGGCCGCGTTGCCCCCGGCGGGCGGCTTTGCCATCATCGGCGCGTTCCCCACCGGATCGTGTGCACCATGCCGAGACTCCTCACCCTACTGGCGCTGGCCCTCCTGGCCGCCGGCTGCGGCGATCGCGCGCCGGACGGCTCGCGCGTCACCGACGAAGGCGTCACCTTCCACCGGGGCAACGGGGCCGAGCCCGCGACGCTGGACCCCCATCGTGCCGAGGACAGCGCCTCCTTCGAGATTTTGCGCGATCTCTACGAAGGCCTGACCACCGGCACCGTCGAGGCGAAAGTGGTGCCGGGCACCGCAGAATCCTGGGACGTGTCGCCGGACGGGCTCACCTGGACCTTCACGCTGCGGGCGGACGCCGCATGGTCGAACGGCGATCCGGTGACGGCGGCGGATTTCGTGGCGGGTTTCCGCCGCACGGTGGACCCGGCCACGGCCTCGACCTATGCCCAGGTGCTGATCCCGGTAAAGAACGCCGAGGCGGTCAACCGGGGCGACCTGCCCCCCGAGGCGCTCGGCGTCTCGGCGCCGGGCGAGCGCACCTTCGTCGTGGAACTCGGCGCGCCGACGCCCTATTTCCTCTCGCTCCTGACCCACTCCGCCACCTATCCCCTGCATCGGGCGAGCTTCGCGGCCCACGGCGAGACCTTCGCGCGCGCCGGCAACATGGTCTCCAACGGCGCCTACGCGCTCGACGAGTGGGCGGTGAATTCCTTCGTACGCCTGCGGCGCAATCCGCACTACCACGACGCGCAGGACGTGCAGATCGACACCGTCTACTACTACCCCATCGAGGAACACAGCGCCGAACTGCAGCGCTACCGGGCCGGCGAGCTGGACTTCACCCAGTCCGTGCCGAACAGCCAGTACGACTGGATCAGGGCCAACCTGGGCGACGAGCTCCACGTCACACCGTATCTCAGCACCTATCTCTTCGTACTGGACCTGTCCGAGCCGCCCTTCGACGACGCCCGGGTACGCCAGGCCCTGGCCATGGCGGTGGACCGGCAGACGCTGGTCGAGAAGGTGCTGGGCGGCGGCCAGCAGGGAGCCTGGGGGCTGGTGCCCCCGGGCGTCGACAACTACACGCCGGCGGAGTACGACTGGAAGGACTGGCCGCAGGAGCAGCGCCTCGCCGAGGCCCGGCGGTTGTACCGGGAGGCAGGCTACTCGGCCGACAACCCGCTAGAGGCCCGCATCCTGTACAACACCAGCGATAACCACCGGAAGATCGCGGTGGCCGTGCAGGAGATGATCCGCTCGGCGCTGGGCGCCGACATCACCGTGGTGAATCAGGAATTCAAGGTGATGCTGGAGACCCGCAAGGAGCCCTCCCGCTGGGAGATCCTGCGCTACGGCTGGACCGGCGACTATAACGACCCCTACACCTTTCTCGAGATCTTCCGCTCCGACAGCCCGCAGAATCCTGCGTATTACGCCAACCCGGAGTTCGACCGGCTGCTCGGGGAGGCCTCGGCCGAGGTGGACCTGGAGCGCCGCGCGCGCTTGCTGCAAGACGCGGAGCGCCTGCTGATCAACGACTATCCATCCATCTTCGCCTATTTCTACGTAGCCAGGCACCTCGTGAAGCCCTGGGTGCGCGGTTACCGCGCGAACATCATGGATCACAATTACACGCGGCATTACCGCGTCGAGAGACCCGTGCCGGAGACGGCCGAGTGATCACGGTCTATTCGGATCGTCACAGACTCCATCACGGCCGCGGCGAGCTGAACGACGGCGCGCTGGTGCCGGTCTTCGAGCGCCCCGAACGGGCCGATGCGGTGCTCGAGCGCGTCCGCGACGCCGGGCTGGGCGACGTCGTCGAGCCGGATGCATTCGGCGATGCGCCGCTGGCCCGCGTGCACACCCCCCGTTATCTCGACTTTCTGAAAAGCGCGTGGCAGGAATGGCACGCGCTGCACGGCGACACCGATGCGCTGCCGCTGGCCTGGCCGGCCCGGGGCCTGCGCCTGATCGAACCAGTCGAGCCGGACCACATCGACGGCCGGCTCGGCTATTACTCCTTCGATGCCGGCACGCCGATCACGGCGGGCACGTGGGCGGCCGTGAGCGCCGGCGCGGACATCGCGCTCACCGCCGCGGCCCGGGTCGCCGACGGTGCACGCAGCGCATTCGCCCTGTCACGGCCGCCCGGCCATCACGCGGGCGCCGACTATTTCGGCGGCTACTGCTATCTGAACAATGCCGCGATCGCCGCCGCCCACCTGCTGGACCGGGGCGCGCAACGGGTCGCGATCCTGGACGTGGACTACCATCACGGCAACGGCACCCAGGAGATCTTCTACGCGAGGGGCGACGTGCTGTTCTGCTCCATCCACTGCGACCCGCGGCAGGAATACCCCTACTTCCTCGGCCATGCCGACGAGACCGGCCGCGGCGAAGGCGAGGGCTGCAACCTCAATCTGCCGCTGGCGCCCGGCAGCGACTGGGCCGTTTGGTCCGCGGCCCTCGGCCGGGCGCTGGACGCGACGAGGCGCTACGCCCCCGACGCCCTGGTCGTCTCGCTGGGGGTCGACACCTACGAGCGCGACCCGATCTCGGCCTTCCGCCTGCGCACCGCCGACTATCCGCGGCTGGGCGAGCGGATTGCCGGCCCGGGCCTGCCCACGGTGTTCATCCTGGAGGGCGGCTATGCGGTAGCGGAGATCGGCGACAACGTCGTGAACGTCCTGCGGGGCTTCGGCTAGCGCGCTCCCGCCGGGAACCCACGCCCGGGTCCCGTGTCGGAACAGGAGCCGGGCCTCCGGCGGGACGCCGTCCGGACGACGCCCGCAGGAGGTTCCACTCGAGAAAACTGGCCGCGCAGATGCATTTGCTAGAATGCGCGCCCTCCCGAAGCACCCGAGAGAAGAAGGCAGACCATGAATCGCATCGCACCCCTCGGCCGGGGGCTCGCCGCCCTCGTCCTGTCCCTGTCCGCCCTGAGCACGCACGCTGCCGCGCCGGCATCGGACATCGACATCCCCTATACCGAATTCACCCTGGACAACGGCCTCAGGGTGATCGTCCACGAGGACCGCAAGGCCCCCATCGTGGCGGTGAACGTCTGGTACCACGTGGGTTCGAAGAACGAGCCCCAGGGCAAGACCGGCTTCGCCCACCTGTTCGAACACCTGATGTTCAACGGTACCGAGAATTACGACGGCGAGTATTTCGTGCCGTTCCAGAAGGTGGGCGCCACAGACCAGAACGGCACCACCAACTTCGACCGCACCAATTACTTCCAGAATGTTCCCTCGACCGCCCTGGACCTGGCGCTGTGGATGGAGTCCGACCGCATGGGCCACCTGCTCGGCGCGGTGGACCAGGACAAACTGGACGAGCAGCGGGGCGTGGTGCAGAACGAGAAGCGCCAGGGCGAGAACCAGCCCTACGGCCAGGTGTACAACCACATCTTCCGCAACCTGTTCCCCGAAGGCCACCCCTATCAGTGGCTGCCCATCGGCTCCATGGAGGACCTGAATGCGGCCAGCCTGGAAGACGTGCAGGAGTGGTTCAAGACCTATTACGGCCCTAACAACGCGGTCATCGTGATCGCCGGCGACGTCACCCCCGAAGTGGCCCGCGAGAAGGCCGAGAAGTACTTCGGCGACATCCCGCCCGGGCCGCCCATCGCCAAGTTCGAGGCCTGGTCGCCGCAGCGCGGGGCCGATGCCCGGGAGATCATGCAGGACCGCGTCCCCCAGGCCCGTATCTACAAGAACTGGGTGGGCCCGAACTGGAGCCATGCGGACGCCGAACTGCTGAGCCTGGCCGGCAGCGTCCTGTCTTCCGGCAAGACTTCGCGCCTGTACAAGCGGCTGGTCTACGACGAGCAGATCGCCACCTCCGTGGACGCCACGCCCTATTTCGCCGAGATCGCCGGCGTGATCGGCCTGGAGGCCACCGCCCAGCCCGGCGGCGACCTGGCCGCCGTCGAGAAGGCACTGGACGAGGAACTGGCCCGGTTCCTCGAGGAAGGCCCGACCAAGGAAGAACTCGAGCGCGCCAAGACCCGGTACATCGCGGGTTTCGTGCGCGGCATCGAGCGCATCGGCGGCTTCGGCGGCAAGTCCGACATCCTGGCACAGAATGCCGTCTACGCCGACGACCCGGACTTCTACAAGGTATCGCTGACCCGCATCGAGGAGGCGACGCCGAAGGCCGTGATGGAAGCCGCCCGGCGCTGGTACGACGCAGGCTCCTACACCCTCGAGGTGCATCCGTTCCCCGAGTTCGCCGCCAGCGGCGAGGGCGCCGCGCGCAGCGAAGGGCCGCCGATGCCGGCCGAGTTCCCGTCGGTGGCGTTCGACGAGTTCGAGCGCGCGTCGCTCGACAATGGCATGCAGCTGATCGTGGCCAGCCGGGACGCCGTGCCGGTGGTCAACTTCACGCTGATGCTGGACGCGGGCTATGCGGCCGACCAGTTCGGCCAGCCCGGGACTTCCAGCCTGGCCATGTCCATGCTGGACGAGGGCACGAAGCGGCGCGACGCGCTCGCCATCTCCGAGGAACTCGCAGGCCTGGGCGCGAATCTGGGCGCGGGCTCCAACCTGGACATGTCCACAGTCTCGCTGAACGCCCTGACCGCGAACCTGGACGAGTCGCTGGACATCTATGCCGACGTCATCCTGAACCCGTCGTTCCCCGAGGCCGACCTGGCCCGGTTGAAGAAGCAGTTCCGTGCACAGATCCAGCGTGAGAAGGTGACGCCGGTCTCCATGGCCCTGCGGGTGTTCCCCGAGCTGATGTACGGCGAAGGCCATGCCTACAGCCTGCCGCTCACGGGGTCCGGCACGCTGGAGTCGCTGGAGCGGATCGACCGGCAGACGCTGGTCGACTATCACCGCACCTGGTTCCGGCCCAACAACGCCACCATGATCGTGGTGGGCGACACCACCATGGAGAGCATCCGGCCGAAGCTGGAGAAGCTGTTCCGTGACTGGGAGCCGGGTTCCGTGCCGGTGAAGAACGTGGACGCGGTGGCCCAGCAGCCGGAGGAGAGAATCTACCTGCTCGACCGGCCGGACTCCGAGCAGTCCATCATCTTCGCCGGCCACATCGTACCGCCGAAGGCCAACCCGGACGAGTTCGCCATCGACGCCATGAACAACGTGCTCGGCGGCGACTTCTCCGCGCGGCTGAACATGAACCTGCGCGAGGACAAGAGCTGGTCCTACGGCGCCCGCACGCTGATCCTGGACGCCGCCGGACCGCGGCCCTTCCTGGCGTATGCGCCCGTGCAGACGGACAAGACGGCGCCCGCCATGGCCGAGATAAGGCGCGAGATGGTGGAGATCGTCGGCGAACGGCCGCCCACCGAAAACGAGCTGGCACGGGTGCTGGACGACAACACGCTGTCGCTCCCGGGCCGCTGGGAGACCGCCGGCGCCGTTGCCGGCTCGCTGGTGGAGATGGTGCGTTTCGGCTACGACGACGACTACTGGGACACCTATGCCGAGAACGTGCGTGGCCTGTCCCTGCAGCAGGTGAGCGAGGCCGCCGACGAGCACGTGAAACCCGACAGCCTCATCTGGGTGGTCGTCGGCGACCGGGCGAAGATCGAGAGCGAGATCCGGGCGCTGGAGATCGGCGAGATCGTCCCCATCGATGCGGACGGCAATGTGCTCACCGACGAGGGCACGTAAACCGAATGTAGGAGGGGCTTCAGCCCCGATTCATTAATCGGTCGGGCCTGAAGGCCCTCCTACATTTTTTTGCCCGCCCGCCGCGGCGCAGGTTACCGTACCCGGATGAGCTCGGACCTCACCGACTACCTGAAGCGCATCCTCACGGCCCGCGTCTACGAAGTGGCGGAGGAAACCCCGCTGGACGCGGCCCCCAATCTATCCGCGCGCCTCGGCCACGCGGTGTGGCTGAAGCGCGAGGACCTGCAGCAGGTCTTCTCCTTCAAGCTCCGCGGCGCCTATAACCGCATGTCCCGGCTGGCGGACGAGGATCTGCAGAAAGGCGTCATCTGCAGCTCGGCGGGCAACCATGCCCAGGGCGTGGCGCTGGCGGCGAACCGGCTCGGCATCCAGGCCTTCATCGTCATGCCGGTGACCACCCCCCGCATCAAGGTGGACGCCGTACGCAAGCTGGGCGGCGAGGTCGTGCTGGAGGGCGATACCTACGACGACGCCTACGCCCATGCCCGCCGGCTGGAGGCCGAGCGCGGTCTGACCTTCATCCATCCGTTCGACGACCCGGACGTCATCGCCGGCCAGGGCACCATCGCCATGGAGATACTGCGCCAGCACCCGGGCGACATCGACGCGGTGTTCGTGCCGGTGGGCGGCGGCGGCCTCATCTCGGGAATAGCGGCATACATCAAGGCACTGCGCGACGATATCCGCATCGTCGGTGTCGAACCGGAGGATTCCGCTGGCATGAGCCGCTCGCTCGCCGCCGGCGAGCCGGTAACCCTGGAGCGCGTCGGCATCTTCGCCGACGGCGTGGCCGTGCGCCGGGTGGGCGACGAGACCTTCCGCCTGTGCCGGGAACTGGTGGACGAGATCGTGCTGGTGGACACGGACGAAATCTGCGCGGCGATCCGGGACATCTTCGAGGACACCCGCTCCATCGTGGAGCCGGCCGGCGCCCTGGCCGTCGCCGGCATGAAGAAGTATGTGGAGGAGCGCAGGCCGCCGGCCGGACGCGAGTTCGTCACGGTGAACTGCGGCGCCAACGTCAACTTCGACCGCCTGCGCCACATCGCCGAGCGGGCCGCCGTGGGCGAGCAGCGCGAGGCCCTGCTCGCGGTCGGCATCCCCGAGCGTCCGGGCAGTTTCCGCGAGTTCTGTGCGGCCATCGGCCGGCGCAACGTCACCGAGTTCAACTACCGCTACAGCGACGCTCAAGAAGCCCATATCTTCGTGGGTCTGGAACTCGGCGAGGGCCGCGCCGAGAAGGACCGTCTCGTGGCCGAGCTGCGCTCGAAGGGCTACCCGGTCGAGGACCTCACCGACAACGAAATGGCCAAGCTGCACATTCGCCACATGGTGGGCGGCCGCGCCGGCGGACTGGCCGACGAGCGGCTGCTGCGCTTCGAGTTCCCGGAGCGCCCCGGTGCTCTGGCCGGCTTTCTCGACGCGGTGGGTTCGAACTGGAACATCAGCCTGTTCCATTACCGCAATCACGGCTCGGATTACGGGCGCATCCTCACCGGCATCCAGGTGCCGGCCGACGACGACGCCGAGTTCGAGCGCCACCTCGAGAAGCTCGGCTACCCCCACTGGGACGAAAGCGGCAACCCCGCGTACCGGCTGTTTCTCGCCTGAGGACGATTGAGATCGAGATTGCGATAGCGCATTACGGCGGCGCCTCCCGCATGCTAAACATGGACACACAGTCTTCGACCGCGCCGGGACGCTCCTTGTAAGCATGTCGGCGCGTGCTTAGAATGATTCCAGATATCGCCGCAGGGTCACGCGACCTCGGCGTCAACCCATTTTGATCCGGAAGGAGTCATCCATGGCCCACGAATTGCCTGCGCTGCCTTATGCGAAGGACGCTCTGGAACCCGTCATCTCGGCGGAGACCCTGGAGTACCACTACGGCAAGCATCACCAGACCTACGTCAACAATCTGAACAACATGATCCCCGGCACGGAATACGAGAACGCGTCGCTGGAGGACATCATCAGGAAGGCCGAGGGCGGCCTGTTCAACAACGCAGCCCAGGTCTGGAACCACACCTTCTACTGGAACTGCCTGAGCCCGGACGGCGGCGGCGAGCCCGGCGGCGCGCTGGGCGAGGCCATCGACAAGGCCTTCGGCTCCTTCGACAAGTTCAAGGAGGAGTTCCAGAAGGCAGGCGCCGGCAACTTCGGCTCCGGCTGGACGTGGCTGGTGAAGGACGGCGACGGCGTGGCGATCGTCAATACCGACGATGCCGAGAACCCGCTGCGCGACGGCAAGACGCCGATCCTGACGGTGGACGTCTGGGAGCACGCCTACTACATCGACTACCGCAACGCGCGGCCGAAATACCTGGAAGCGATCTGGAAGATCATCAACTGGGATTACGT
>Ga0102941_1001211_pt1 | contig 12119 bp, 10 predicted proteins | sample SalPonR2_C_D2_MG_FD_79281 | JGI IMG/M metagenome (GOLD analysis project Ga0102941, IMG submission 79281) | Salt pond soil microbial communities from South San Francisco under conditions of wetland restoration - Salt Pond MetaG R2_C_D2_MG | ecosystem: Environmental > Aquatic > Marine > Intertidal... | reverse complement strand
TTTTTTCCATTAACTAAAATTATTGCCCCTGGAGAAATTTTTCCTTTATCATTAAGTAATTTATTGGTAAAATAATCATCATAATCATTATCTAACTTGTTAATTAATTCAGAAATAGTAATTGGATTTTTAATTTCATATACTTCCCCTGAACTCTTCAAATTTATTTTAAATAAAGAATAAAATTTTACTTTTATTGTCATAATTATCATCCTCTTTTAATTGAAAATCCATCCAACCCTAATTAAAAGATTGGATGGATTTTATTAACTGAATTATATTTTATTTAATGCCCATTTCCTCTAATTTTTTATCACTTATATAACCATCTTCCTCCCAACCTCTTTTTTTATAATATTTTGGTAATAACTCTTTATATTTTGAATTAATACCCTTTTGAGGTCCATCAGGAAGAGGTTCATCAAAACGTTCAGGCAACTTATCCTCATCAGGAGTAATACCAGCTTCTAAATTAAATTGACGTTCCAGATTATATATTCTTTCACCAGTTTCCAGCAATGAATCAGATGTATAGTCAAATTTTGTACCTGCATTTACTATTTCTCGATAATCATCAAGACCTAAAGCAAATGAAGTAAAAAGACACATTCCAATTGAATCAATTATAGCTGTTAAGTCCTGGAATATAATTACCCATTCAGGTTTTCCTTCTAATTCTTGAGGATCTAGTTTTTCAGGTACACCTAAAACTTCTGGAGAAATCATATATCCTCTAACATGACATCCACCTCTATTTGAGGTTACATAATTAAGTCCATGGCCCTGTACTCCTCTTGGATCATAAGCAGGAAGTTCCTGTTTTTTAACACTCATTGAAAGCTCAGGGTGCCCTCTTGATTCTGCTAGGCGATAAGAACCTTCAGCTAATTCATCTCCAATACCTTCACGATAACCCATTTGTTTTGTATAATAAACTATTGATTCGGAAGAACCAAATTTTAATTCAGGGCCATTTTCCAATTCATCCTTATCTATATGACCTTTTTCATATAACTCCATTGCACAGGCAATTGTCGTTCCAGCTGAAATTGTATCCAAACCGAGTTCATTACAAATAAAGTTAGCTTCCGTGATAGCATTTAGATCATTTACTCCACAATCAGCACCATAAGCCCAGCCAGTTTCATATTCAGGCCCTTCACCATGCTGACCATTAGGTAGTTTTACATCACGTCCACAGCGTATTGGACATCCATAACATCCTTTATTTGATTGTAAATAACCTTTTTCAACTAAAGCTTCACCAGAAACTTCTTCTACATCTTCAAAAGTACCATACTGGAAGTTATTAGTTGGATATAATCCATTAGAATTAATTATATTATCCAAAACTTTAGTACCAAGAGATGGCAAACCTTCTCCAGTTACTCCATCTTCTTTTAACATCTTGGTTTGTTTTCTTACAACTTCCATCATTTCTTCTTTATAATACTCAACCTGTTTTTCATCTGCTTTTACAACTATAGCTTTTAGGTTCTTTGAGCCCATGACTGCCCCTACACCTGTACGACCGGCAGCTCTGTGTTTATCATTCATAATTGAAGCAAATTTAACCAAATTTTCTCCAGCAGGCCCAATACAACTTACTTTAGCCTTATCATTGCCAAAAACATCTACTAAGTAATCTGTAGTTTCGAAAACTGTTTTTCCCCATATTTCTGAGGCATCTTTAAGTTCCACTTCATTACCTTTAATTGATAAATAAAGGGGTCTTTTTGCTTTACCTTCAAAAATAATAATATCATTACCACTAAATCTCAATTCTGCCCCAAAAAATCCGCCTGAATTACTACTTGCAATAGTACCGGTTAATGGCCCTTTTGTGACAACCATATAACGCCCACCAGTAGATGCTGCTGTTCCAGTTAATAATCCAGTAGCAAAAATAAGTTTATTCTCGGGGCTAAGAGGGTCTACCTTAGGGTCAATTTCATCATATAATATTTTAGATGCTAATCCTCTTCCTCCTAAATACTTCTTTACTACTTCACCTTCGATTTTTTCTCTTTTAATTTCTTCATTGCTAAGATCAATTCTCAATACTTCATACTCATAAATTTTGCCCATTAATTATACCTCCTTTTTTATTCCCCTTCTTTCCAAACACGGGAGGCTGATTCATTTCTTCCTCAACCCGGCGGTCACTATTTCATTGAATTAAATTCTTTAGAAATAGAGACTCGAAGGTATACTTATATTATTAAAATCCTTTATAAGCACTTTCAAAAATACCTATAACATCTTCTAACTCTTCTAAGCTACCTGGTATACCTAAGTCAGATGACAAATCTACAATCGCTTTTATACCTGCATCTGCTGCTTCCATAATAGACATTCCCTCAGTATTAGCACCAAGCAATTTGCCTATTTTAGCTATTTTTTTAGGTTTAGCTAATTTGTTGAAATTAGTAACATGTGATAATAAAATGGCATTACATACTCCATGAGGAAGATCATAAAATCCTCCTAATTGGTGAGCCATACCATGTACTAAACCTAAAGAAGCATTATTGAAAGCCATTCCAGCTAAAAACTGAGCATATGCCATTTTTCCTTTTTCCAACACATTAACTGATGGAATAAAATATCTACTTTCCTGGGCCACTTGGTCCACTTCTTTGTTTTATTTTTTGAAAATTATAAATATTAATAATAAATAAATATTTATACTATTATTATAATTATTATGTAAATAAATGTCAAGTATTTTACTAAGTTTTTAATTTCACAACCTGAACATTGAGTACAATCGGAAAAGGGAAATTCTTTGACTTTTTTTCGAAACTTCTTAAATTCATCACTATTCCATATATCTTTTAAACTATTTTCAGTTATTTTCCCTAAAACATATTTGTTTATATGTTTTTTTCCTTTCTCTAATATAAAGATCATAATTATGCATTAAAGCAATACAGGGACTTATTTCCCCCTTCCAATTAACTGCTATAGTACCTTCTTCAACAAATTTACAATACCCTCGATGAGGATTAAACGGGACCTGTGGTGTACTAATAAAGCTAGATTTCCCACCTACTGCTGCAATATCACGAATTATATCTTCTCTTAAATCAGTTGGAGGAAGATAAACTTCCGGTCTATGTTCAGTCCTAATCTCTGGCTGAGAACGACTAATAGAAAAAGAATATAATATTTCTTCAGAATTGTGGGTTATTAATTAAAAACTGCAAATTGCACCTCCTTTAGGTCATTATTATTCCCAATCTAATAGTCTTTTTTCTCCTTCAAGTTCGCGAAGTTCTGTAATATCCTGACTTACTTCAATAGTTCCTCTGTAATTACCACTATTATCTCTTAAAGCAAAATATTCAATTAGTACAAACTTTCCTTTCATTTGTATCCAAAATCTAGCTTTATCTTTATCACCTGATTTAAAAGAATCTAAAATATTTTCTACAATATGAACACTTTCTGGAGGATGACAATTTTGAACATCTCTGCCAATAATAGCTTTAGAACGTGGAAAAAATCTTTCTTCTGGATTGGAAAAAAATCTAACTTTATCATTTTCATCTACATAAGTAATATCAACAGGTAAATTATTTATCATCATTTTTATTTGTTCTAAACTCAGATTACCTGTACCTAATCCCAGAAAAACTCCTTCAAGAGAAAAATCATTAGAAATACTGATACTTTCAATACCTTTTTCTTTTTCTGCCCTGTTCTTAATTATCATATCTTCTTTACTGGGAGTATCAATAAAGATATATCCTTCTTCTAAAGATTGTTTTTGAATTTCTTTCCATTCATTTTCTGTTAAAGTTTCGACTGCTATTGGGAAAATTATTTTTTCCTCTTTAAAAACCATTCTATACATAGTTAGAAATAGTTGACCAAACTTTTTCCTTATCTCATTATTTAATTTGTTTTCCTTTTCCAAAAGCTCAAGTAATTCCTTAAGACCTTTTCTTATATCATCATGTAAAGACCACATAACCTGTAAAGGACTATAATTATCCCATTTCTTTTCTAAATAAGGAAATAATATATTTTCTTTACGGACATAATGTTTCTCAAATTTTTGTAATTTTCGAAGATGTTCTTTTAAATTATTTAATTCTTCGTCTTTATTTATTTCAGAATCAAATTCTATTTTTTTAATTACCTCTTTAGTTTCATTTAATATTATTTTTAGTTTTTTATTTTCTTCCATCATATAATATAAAGGGTGACCTTTTTCAGGTTTATCCCATTCATACTTTTCTAAATATGGATTAAAAACATTCATGATTTTTTCAATATGTTTTTTTATTTTAGAAACTTCCACCCCTTTTTTAACCTGCCTATCCTCCATTTCAATTACATCATGAGGAGTAATATTTTCTATAGCTTCACTATATTTATCAATAAGAGTTTTTCCATCTTTTCCTTCCATCATTCCCATTGAAAATGATAACAGAGCCTCAATTCTTTTCTCACGATTATTGATAAATTCTGACATCCAACCACCTCTTTTGTTTTAATATTTTTAATTATCTAATTTTTTAACTTAATTATATTTTACCTTTTTAAAATAAAAATTTCAATCCCTGCAAAAAATAAAAAATGACCAGTAATTATACCTGGCCATAAAATAATAATTGTTTATTCGTTTTTTAAATCGAATACTAAATCTTCATAATCAATTAACCCTTTTAAATACCTACCCGTTTTTTTAATCATTTCAAAACTTTTTTTCATCATAAGTTGTGAAGCCATTTCCTGGTTTTTGACAGTTACGACCACTTTATCTTTATTGCCGTCAACTAATAATTCCATGATCTCCTGCCTCCCTTTTGCTGGTGGATTATTTTTTAGTGATGAAAGATTAAATTTTAAAGCCAAAATTTACAAGCAGGATATATTATAACATTTATTTTTTATTTGTCAAGAACTTTTTCTGTCCAGCCATAGGGATCTTCTAATTTTCCAGTTTGAATACCTGTTAAATTATCATATAATTTTTGGGTAAGGTCTCCTATTTCAAAATTATTTATTTCCATATCTAAATCATTGTAACTAAGTTCTCCAATCGGTGCAATAACTGCTGCAGTACCGGTTCCAAAAGCTTCTTCAAGTTTGCCTTCTTTATAAGCATTAACTAACTCTTTAATAGTTATTTTTCTTTCTTCAACTTCATAACCCCAGTTTTTAAGCATTTTTATAACTGAATCTCTGGTAATACCTGCTAAAATACTTCCTTCTAAAGACGGTGTTACAACTTTACCGTCCATCTTAAAAAATACATTCATTGCCCCTACCTCTTCAACATATTTTCGTTCAACACCATCAAGCCACAATACTTCATCATAACCGTTTTGAGCAGCTTTATGTTTAGCTTTAAGACTACTGGCATAATTACCACCAGTTTTAGCAGAACCAGTTCCTCCTCTAACAGCTCTCACATATTCAGTTTCAACATAAATTCTAGTAGGTTCTAAGCCCTGAGGATAATAAGCTCCAACTGGAGACATAATAATCATAAATTTATATTTTGAAGCTGCTTTTAAACCTAAATATACTTCATCTGATATAGCAAATGGCCTTATGTAAAGTGAAGTTCCTTCTTTAGTTGGAATCCAGTCCTGATCAACTTCAACTGCTTTTTTAACTGCTTTAACAAAAATCTCAGGATCCATCTCAGGCATACACATCCTACTATTAGAATTATTAAATCTTTTAGCATTTTTCTCAGGACGAAATAATAGAGCTTCCCCTTTTTCATTTTTATAAGCTTTCATTCCTTCAAAAGTAGTTTGACCATAATGAAATGTAGCTTTAGCAGGTTCCATTTCTAATGATTGATATGGAATTATCCTTGGGTCATACCACCCATCTTTTTCATCGTAATCCATCACAAACATGTGGTCAGTAAAAGTCTGACCAAATCCTAATTCAGAATCATTTGGACGTTCTTTACGCTCATCAACTTTTTCAATTCTTATCTCTTTCATTATTCTTTTCCCCCTATTTTTTATTATATTTATTTTGCTTTAGCTACCAAAATAATTGATTTTTCTCCTCCTACAACTATTTTGCCAGCATAAAAATCTACTAATTTCTCATTACCTTTTTTATCAATTACCTTCAAATCATGAAAACTTTTTCTTTTATTATTTTTTTCTTTTTTAAACCATTTTAAATAATCAGAATCTATAAAACTCCAATTACTACTCCCCATTAATTCTTCAGAAGAATATGCTAATAAATTTTCAGCTGATTTATTAACAAATTGCCATCCTCCATTTTTATAAATCATAATTGCAAAAGGGAGTCTATTAAGAATTTTTTCCAATTTTTCTTCATCATTTTCTATCGTTTTTTCCAACTTTTTAATTAGATTAATATTCTTGTGAATACCTACCACTTTAAGCGGTTTTCCATCTTCATTTTCTTTAAATACTTTACCATAGGCCAACATCCATTTCCAATTTCCATCTCCAGTTTTCAATCTGTGTTCAAATTCAAATTCTTTTTCCTTAGCTGCTTTTATTTTATTTACCATTTCATCAAATTTATTTTTATCTTCAATATGTATTAAATCTCTCCAGGTTTCAATTCTTCCATCTAATTTATTTACATGATAATCAAGAATTTTAGCCCACTCTTTATTATATATTATTCTATCATCTTCAATATTCCATTCCCACAATCCTGTTTCTGCTTTTTCTAAAGCAAATGATAATTTTTCTTTTACTTCCCTTAATTCATCATTAAGATCATTATTTATCTCTTTTTTATTACTCAAAACATCTTTTAATCTATTATTTTTTTCTATAATACTCTTATATTCATTCTCAGTATCTTTTAATTTTAATAAATTCTCCATAAAAGTAATATATGAAACTCGAGAAATAATAAAACCAAAAACACAACTATTTAATAATAAAAGAAATCTAGAAAAAAATTCTATGTACATTAATCCAAAAATATAATTTAAAAGTAAAATTAGTGATGTAATTAAAGATATAATTGGTAAATATAATTTCCATTTTATATAAAAAATAGCTGAAATAAAAAATATGGTAATAATGTATAGAAATATAGAAATATCATCAAAATTAAAATATCCAGCTCTAATTGCAGGCCAACTTAAAATAAAAACTAAAGTTATATAAAATAAATTTTTTTGATTTGATTCTACTACATCTATTTCTTCTGGAATTTTTTTGAAATAAAAATAGATCAAAAAAAGCGATATAACAAATATTATTACTTGAAAATAAAAACTATAAGTCAAAAAATCCTTAATAGACTGTAAAGACAAATTTACAAACATCATAAAAGTAAAAAAAACCAAGAAAAATTTCATTCTTCTTAAGTTTGTGATATTTTTCTTATTCTTAAATGTTTTTTTATATCTATTTGGTTGGTCCCAAAAAAATCTTACTATATATTTTCTTATATTTTCAAACATCCCTACCCCTCTTCTCTTTTTAATTCTTTCTACATTAATAATATCTAATTTTTTATATTAAATCAAAAATTTCTGAACTTGGTTTTAATTTGCAATCATGATATAATTATTATATTGACAACTTAATATATTTTTAACAAAGAGAGAAGATGATTTTATGAGTTCAAAAAACATAGCCCTGGCGGTTATTACCAAATATTTAGATTCAATCTCTCCTTATAAAGATTTCATTGAAAATGCTTATAATCACAATATTAAGATTAAAGTCCTTATTATTGTTTATTCACATGGAATAGAAGATAATACTTATATTAAATTAAAAAATATTTTAAATGAATTTAATACTAAACTAAAAATAGTAAAAGCAAATAATGATCCTCCTTTACAGGAAAAACTTAAAAAATTAGGTATCTCAGCTAAAAATATAAAAAATCTAACTTCATCTCCCTTTTTTGCTAAATATAAACTTCTCCCTTATGGACAATATAGAAACATAGCTTTACTAACAGCTCTCACTTATAACTCTCCTATTGATTACCTTTTCTTTATAGATACAGACGTTTACCCTTATCTTCTTAAAAAAAATTCATATCACACCTACTTTGAAAAAATTGATTTTTTTCAAGAACATCTAAAATATTTAAAATTACCTAAAACTATAATCACCAGTAGCGATTATTCGGGATATTATATACTACCTCCTCTTAAATTGAATTTTCTTAAAAAATTTTTAATAGGTTTAGAAAAAGAAAACTGTTATAATTTCCTTAAAAATTCCATTCATGGCCTTAAATATGCTTCCCACAAAAGAAAAATAAAAAATACAAATAAAATTCTTGGTGGTAATTTAGCTATCAATCTTAAATATTTCAACATCCTTCCTCCCTTTTATTCTACCACTTATATTTTCAAAAATAAACTTTTTTTAGGAAGAGGAGAAGATACTTTATTTACAAAAACTATTAATAAAAGTAGATTCAGAATAATAGACATTGATTTGAAAATATTTCACAACACTTATGAAAATTTTCCTAAAAAACCTTCTTTAGATGATAAAAATGTTAAAGATAGAATATATTATGCTTCCACAGGTTGGTTGGGTAGAAATCATTTCTTGAATTGGTTATATACTAAAACCGGGCAGCAGACTCAAAAAGAATGGAATAAAAAATTAAAAAGAGAATATAAAAATTTGTTAATTGGAAGTAGAGAATTAGCTTTTCATCTCAATGAAAAAAGATTTTTAGATTTAGGTGATATTTTTCTAAGTTCTTATAATCAGCTAGATACAATGATAGAAGAGTATTATAAAACTATTGCTGCCTGGAATGAAGTGAAAAGAAAATTAAAAAAGGAGTGTGCCTTAAATGAAACTACTTTTAATTAATCATTTTCCTTTGGAAGGATCAGGAAGTGGAATTTATACCAAAAATATTGCTATTAAAATGATGAACAAGGGTTTTGAAGTGAAAGTAATAATAGTAGATAATAAAAAAGTAAATGATCAATATCCTTTTCCTGTAACTACAATTTTTTATCCACAATTCCCCTGTTTTACTACTCATCCTAAAAGTAATAAAACATTTTATGATTTTTCTAGGGAAGAAATGAATGAGTATTTTAATATTTTCAAAAGTACTATCGAAGATGAAATTGAATTTTTTAATCCAGATTTAATTCATTGTCAACATCTCTGGATTGCACCTTACGCAGTTAGTCATTTAGATATTCCCTATCTTGTAACCTCTCATGGCACAGATATAAAAGGATTTATAAAAGATAGAAGATATCATCATGCAGCCTTAAGAGGGGCCCAAAATGCTTATAAAATAGTTGCAGTCTCAAAAAAAGTAAAAGAACAAATAAAAGAACATTACAATATAAATGAGGATAAAATTCAATTAATCTGGAATGGTTTTGATGAAAATTTATTTTCCCCTCGTGAAGTTGATCTAGATGAACTCAGTAAAGAATTGCTTGAAAATAAAAATACCTTAGCTAGTGATAATATAGTAAGTTTTGTTGGAAAATTAACACATTTTAAAGGAGTAGATCTATTACTCGAAGCAGGAAAAATTTATGAAAAAGAGCTTAATAATGTGGTCACATTAATTAGTGGAGATGGCGAACTGAGAGAAGAATTGAAATATAGAGCCAAAAAATTAAATTTAAAAAATTTCTATTTCCTTGGAAACCAGCCTCAAGAAAACATAGCTAAAATTAATAGTATTGCCAAGGTAGCAGTAGTTCCTTCAAGAGATGAACCTTTTGGCTTAGTGGCTTTAGAAGCTATGGCCTGTGGAACTCCAGTAATTGCCTCAAAAACAGGTGGGTTAACTGATTTTATAAATAATGAAGTTGGAAGATTTTTTCCTGAAGATAATTATAAAGCTTTAGCCAAATCAATTATATCTTCTCTAAAAGAAAATGATAAAAAAACAAAGGGGGAAATTGCCAAACAATATGCCCATAATAACTTCTCCTGGAATAAAGTTGCAGATCAACTTGAAAAATTATATCTAGAAACTGTAAAGGAGGGGAATTAGATGAAAACTTTTATGGTAATACCTACCTATTGGGGAAGGAATTCTAGCACTGGGTGGCAGGTTGGAGATGATATTTATGACCATCCAACTCCACTTGACCAGAAAGGTACCCTTGCCCGAACTTTAAAAAGTATTGAAATATTGAGTAACAAAAATTTTGATTTAATAATACCTATTGTAACTACTACTCCTGAAATCAGAGAAGATGCTTACAAAAAAGTAAAAAAGATTGTAAAAAAAGTAAATCCTGCAGTTAAAACTTATTTATTTGCTGATAAACAGCTTAATGAAATCAAAAACTTTTATAATAATCACAATATGTTAGCAGAAACGGAACTTTTAAAGTTAAGTGGATATTCTAATGTTCGTAACATGTGCCTTTATCCAGCCTATATTATGGGAGCAGAAGTAGTAGTTTTAATTGATGATGATGAAATATTTGAAGATCCTGATTTTATGAATAAAGCGATAGAATTTATTGGAGGAAGATTTTATGGACAGAGTATTGATGGAATTGCTGGTTATTATTTAAATTCTCAGGATGAATATTATGATGATGTTGAAATGGAACCCTGGATGACCTTTTGGGATCGTTTTGGCAGTAAAGCAAAAGCTTTTGATAAAGTAATCAATAAAAAACCTCGATTAAAATCAACTCCTTTTGCTTTTGGAGGCTGTATGGTTATCCATAGATCACTATTAAAAGTAGTTCCTTTCGACCCTAATCTTCCTCGTGGAGAAGATATAGATTATGTTATAAATTCAAGAATGTTTAATTTTAATTTTTTTCTGGATAACAAATTAAACATTAAACATATACCTCCAGAAAAACATCATCCCATTTGGCAGCGTTTACGACAGGATATATTTAGATTCTATTATGAAAGAGAAAAATTAAGAGGTCAATATGAACAACCTAATATGTTAAAAATAGAACCAGAGGATTTTGATCCCTATCCTGGAGAGTTTTTAAGAGACAGTCTTGATGATGAAGTCTTTAAAACTAATATAATTTTAGCCCTTGATTATTTGAGTCAGGGAGAAAGAAAAGCCAGTGAATCTACTATTAAAAATATATATTTAAGTAAACATGAAGCAATACCTAAAACTAATGTTTTTGATGATTATCTTAAATTACAAAACAAATGGGAAAATTTACTTTCTTTTGCAGTAGAAAACAATCTCAAATTAGAAAAAATAATTGAAAAGGGAGCATTAATTAAAAAAGAATCAGTAAAAAAAGAAAGTTTTCATTTCCCTAATGGCATGGTCTTTAATAAAGAAAATATTGATAAAATTTCTAACTTTCCATTCTTTTCAACACTTGCAAAACAAGAAATAAAAGAATTACTCAAAATTTCAAGTTTCAAACATTATGAAGAAGATGAAACAATAATTAATATAGGTGATAAAGATTTGTTTATCTATATTATTATTACCGGAAAAGTAAAAATAATAAAAGGGGAAGATGATAGTAATGAGGAAATTTTTATTGGTTATTTAAATGAAGGTGAACATTTTGGAGAAACTTCACTATTTTCCAGTAAAAGTGATAAATATTTAGTAGAAATAATTAGTGAAGAAGCAACAGAAGTAATTGAAATAGAACGAAATAAATTATTAGATTTTTTTAATACTCATCACCGTTCAAGTGTTAAATTATTATTATACTTAAGTAAAAAATTGAATGATCGTTTAGAAGAACTAACAGAACGCTTTACTGATCACAAAAAAAGAGATATAGACTTAAGTCAAAAATTCGAAGAAAAATAAAACAAACACAAGGATCCCTTTAATATTAGGGGATCCTCTTTTATATCACTAATTATTCATCTTTATGATTATGTTCAGTAACATTCCCACGTAATATATCTACTCCATGAGGTAATATATCTATAATTGATTCCAGACATTCTCTTACAGCTTTTGGACTGCCAGGTAAATTAACAATTAATGTTTTTCCTCTAATTCCAGCTTTTGCTCTGGAAAGAGCAGCCATTGGAGTAATTTTTACTGTATCCATTCTCATTTTTTCAGGTATACCTGGAACTTCTTTTTCAATTATTTCAGCTGTTGCTTCAGGTGTTATATCTCTTTCAGCAAAACCGGTACCTCCTGTTGTTAAAACAAGATCG
>Ga0102941_1001210_pt1 | contig 12122 bp, 19 predicted proteins | sample SalPonR2_C_D2_MG_FD_79281 | JGI IMG/M metagenome (GOLD analysis project Ga0102941, IMG submission 79281) | Salt pond soil microbial communities from South San Francisco under conditions of wetland restoration - Salt Pond MetaG R2_C_D2_MG | ecosystem: Environmental > Aquatic > Marine > Intertidal... | reverse complement strand
AGGTACATCAAAAGCCCTCGACATTTAACGTCGGGGGCTTTTTCGTTCTTAAAGACATGAAACCAAGTACCTCTGACATCAGAAAAGCGGCGTACATCCCGCAGCGTGTAGCACAGGCTGAGGCTGACGCCGTATTAGGCGAAAAAGCACGCCTCGTAAAACGAGGAAACCTTGTCGGAATCTTCCGTAGGAGCAGCGCAGAGAAGCACCCTGTGGGCTATGGAAGCACGTGGTTAGAGGCCTTAATCTCAACGGAAAGAAGCCTTGTTAAGGCGTGGATGGACGATAAAGGCTACACGATCCACGACGAGAAAGTGAAAGTCTCCGAAATACCCGACGAAGCGTGGGGCGAGCAAGAGCGTCCATCTGACGACGTAGAGGTGGTACTTTACTGCTTCAAGGACACCCCTCCCGCTGGCGAGATTGTCCCGAGGCTCACAACTATACGCTCCCCGAAGTTTTCGACGCTCGTAGCGTTGTTTCGGTGGTGGCGTGAACACCGACACGACCCTGAACATGAAAGTATTAGACCTGATAAAGCACCTGAGCAACCTTCCTGAGGACTATACTGTAGTGATGTCCTGCCCTCTCCTTTTGGAGATGCCAGACCAGCCTCAGTCAATGCAGCTGAATATGCCTGCTATTGGCATAGGCGTTAACAAAGCGAGCAAAGAAGCTCGGGTACTCCTTGCTGGGCGCGGTATTGACCGCATGGACAAGACCTCAATGGCAGAGCAAGTGACGCCTCTAGCTCTTGAGTACACTCCTACCCTAGCGGTGCAGGCTCTACGGGAAAACCCTGAGAAGCTACAGGAAGTCCTGGATAGCACTAAAGGTGAAGTGACCCTGTCTGACGTTGAAGCAGAGCATAAGGCTGTTCTGGGCGCGTACAACGAACTCCTGTATCAGGTAGAGAACAAGTACCCGGACGAAACACGCCACCAGACCGCTTTGCGTACGCTGCGAGAAGCCAGCCAACTGATCGAGCCCAAGGAAGAGCGTGGACCTGAATGAGAGCGAGATATTAATTCTGCGTCGTCAAGACATGCACCTTGCCTTTAAGGAAGGGCTTCCGCCTGCAGTACTGTCGGTGCCTAGCGGGGACTATAAAGGATGCGCGATCATGTACGCCAAGGGGCACGTCGCTAGGTACGTAGACCACCTGTTCTCCCCGTACCTCAAAAGCCTGCAAGACCAGGAAGACATAGACGGTTTGAAAGTGCGCCCAGAGGACACAGAAAGCACTACTGTGAAGGCGCTACTTGACGCCATGCTCCTGGCTGGCGTACCTGCGGCATCTATCAGAGGAGTTAAGAACGGCGTACCGAACATAACCTTGTACGCCCTCCCCGAGTCTGCTGCGGTATTAAGCGCGGTAGCTACAGCCTCCGTACTCACTCTGCGTGCTGATAGGTTAAGCACCGATCACCCTGGCTTCGACGCCCCTACGGAGTGGGATGAACCAGGAATTAACGGTTACGTAGTTAAGTCAAGCCCCACGAACCATGAACCAGGACTTAATTAGCCAGATCGAAGAACTGACCCTTTTTATAGACTCTATGGACGAGAGTGTAAACAAGTACCTTCTCAGGGACAGGAGAGCTGAACTACGTGTGGAACTTAATCGCGTTCTTTCTCGTATGAAGAAAGAATACAGTATAACTCAGGTACATCTTACCGCGCACACCTCAGAGGTGGACGGTCCAGGGTTGGACTTTTACAGCGAAGACGGCAAGTGGCGCGAAGTCACGGACTCAACACCCTGCGGCGTAAAAGTAAACGTAGCCTGCGCCCTCACAGACGCGCAGACTTTGATAAGCAGAGTAGCCCGCACTGAGGACATCGTACGCCTCGTCGTAAAGCACGCTCCGCACATGCTCAGTCTAATGAAGGACTACTACGAGTCTATTAAAGAGCTGCACGAGGGTGCTATTCACGATATGGCTGTTAACGGTATTAAAGCAAGCTATCCCGATGCAGAGAGTCTTTCGACGTCCAAGTTTGTTCTGCTCCGGACTGAGGCCGTCGACGACAGTGTAACCGTCGACTATGCAGGCATGCTCGTCCCTGAAGAGAGCGATGGGCTATCCGTACCTTTAATCTCCGATCCTGAATATGTCAGTGGTCGTCTGATTAACACTCAACCTTCTTCCTCTGATGAATAGGGCGTTTTTCCAAGGACGAATTACCGCTGATCCAGAGATCCGAAAAGCAGGCGACTACGACGTTTGCGACTTCACTCTCGCGGTAAGCGGCAAGAAAGATCAACCCGTGTTTGTTAAGTTCACGGCGTGGGGGTCAAACGCTCGCTTTGTCGAAAAGTATTTCCGAAAAGGGTACGGGATGCTCGTATATGGGTACTACGACATCAGTTCATGGGAAGACCGGTACTCGGGCGACATGCGCTACAAGCACTACTTTGTGGTGGACGGCGTGGAGTTCCCGATTCAAAGACCAAGAGGGAGTACTGACGCTCCTGAGCGTCAGGAGCGTCAGGAGCGTCGCCGACGCGCCAGAGAGGGTACCGACGACGAGGACTACGACTGTCCTCCTGAGAGGTCAGCACCACCACCTAGGCAGCGCGAGTTCTACGAGGAGGACATGTTTGACCGCGAGCCTCCTACCGCTACAGCGCGTACAAGCACATCTTCACCGCGCCGAGCTCCGCCGCCACCGCCGCCACCGCCTGACGACGACGACGACGGAGATGTACCATTCTAAAAGAAGAAACGCGTATATGGTCCGCGTAATGCGTGACTACGCACTCTACGAGGCTGTATTCGGTGCGGATTACGGAGAACACGCCTTGCAGGCCGCTAAGGCGTACAATGACCTCATAATACGCACCGAGGGTCCCCGCACGGTACGCGGAAGGTCTCCGTTTGACGTTCCAGGGATTACGCGTCAGGTAAAGGAAGGCGGCAGGTATATCAACTACGTTGCTACATGGAGAGAGGGAAACCGACGAGTGCGCCGAACCTTCGCCTGCTCAAAGTACGGTGAGGTCATGGCGTTTAAGCTGGCGTTACGCGCTCGATTCGAGGGTTTGAAACGTATTCATGGCAAAGAGGCTGCCCGCGTGTCAACTAAGCTGCCCCCTCACGGACACCGTCGCGCGGCGGTTTATGATTTAATGCGGGGAGTTGGTTAACATTTATGCCCTTCATGTATAGGAAGGGGTATGAAGATCAAGAACAACGCGTTAGATCTAACATTCGCCACGGCGGACGCGCATATCAACCACAATCATCCTGACATCCTACGCATGCGCGGGGTGAGCACTCGCGAGGAAAATACCGAGTGGGTCATTAATCAGTGGAATAGCGTCGTCCCTGAGGATGGTACCGTATTCCACCTCGGAGACTTTTGCTTTACCGACCCTGACAACTCCATCACTAAGAGTGTCCTGAAACGCCTGAACTACAAGACCCTCTACATGCTGTGGGGCAACCACAACTCTGGCGCCAGCCAACTGTACCGCGAGGCTACTCAACACTTCTTCAAAAGCCTCGGAGCGAAGGATAGCAACGGCACTAAGTATGAGGTGTACCCAATGAGCGTGTCTGTCGGTAGAAACAAGACTGTTACGTTCGTCGGTGACTACTTTGAGGCTTCACACTACAGCAACCTCATCGTCATGTTCCATTATGCTATCCGCAACTGGAACAAGAAAGGAAAAGGCGCGTGGCACCTGTGCGGTCACAGCCACGGGAACGACCGCTACATCACCAAAGAGGGCGCAGCTAACCGCGTCCTTGACTGCGGCATAGACACACTCCGCGTACCTTGGTCATTCAGGCAGATCAAGGAGTGGATGCTTGCACGCACCTTTAACGACTCACACGACCATCACTAGCCTCTGGGGGGCGTAAAAACCGTTCTACCAAGCACCTTAACCCAATAGCCAAGCGTAAATATGAAATACCTAATGACAATCCTCCTCGCGGCAACGGCTATGCTCGTTACCGCTCCCCTAAACGCCGACACAGCCGATGTCCTGCAAGAAATCGGAATGAAGGAAGTGACTCCGCTGTCCAGCATCCCTAGCGTGATGCCACGCTCATTGCTCTGCGTGGCTATCAAAAACACAGAAGATGACGAGTTCACGTTCGCCGAGCGTACTCAGCGCATCGGCTTCATTGACCACGACGAGTGGACAATGAGACTCAACGGCGAAACACTACCCATTAAAAGCCTGTATTACGCCGAAATGGATGGCGACTCATACATCGTGCTTACAGTGGAGACAGGTGTCTTCTTTTTCAGCACGCCAGACGTCGACGGTATCGGCTACAAGGTTGAGTTCGTGTCCTTCGACGGTGAAGACTTCATCCTGCTACTGAAATAAACGGACGGGGTTTTAGCCCCCGTCCAAAACAACCCGCCGCCGCCGCACACTAACCTAGGGAATCCCCATGAAGATAGCAATACGCACAGAGAACGGTGACACGGTAAAGCTCACCAACGAGAACCTGCAGGTCGGAGACAAAGTCTATCCCATGACGGATGGGCAGATTATTGACGACGTGTACTATACCACGGGAATCCGCGAGGCAGAGGACACGCTCCTGCACGGATTCCCGTGCAGCCCGCACACTATACTCGAAATGGGGCGTGACTATAAGCCGTACGAGGTGCGCACAGACCACGGATATGGACCTGTGGAGAAATACTTCAAACCTGTGGTTAACGGCGTTAAACCCGCCAAGGCTCACAAAGGAGAAAGCAGCACAATGAAACTAGACGACCCTCAACAAGTGCTAAGAGATAAAATGGGAGATCATATAGGTCACAGCATAGACCCAGTAGCAGGAGAAGACTGTATTACTTTCCTATCCAACACGATCACCCGCAAGCTTATCGGACTCCTGAGCGAACAAGACTTTGAGAAGGCTGCGGAGCTTTATCCAGAAAGCGAGGAACCAATGAGTGACACACGCACGCGCCACGGACAGAAGTGCTGCAAGTGCGGCGGCGGGTACATCACGCACTCACAGACCTTCCCCACAAACGACGAGAAAATAAGACCTGTCGTGCAATACTTGTGCTCGGACTGCGCTGAGCGGGTAGCCGACGATACGTTCAGTGTTCCGCCTCAACCCAAACCGATACGGATACGAAGCCACAGTGGCACTGATCAATCCTGATGAACGACAAAGACGCCGAGAAGCTGGTGCTTGCAATGTTCGCAAGCGGTAAGTCAACAGCCCAAATGACCCAGGGGACGGGCTTAAAACGCTCACGAGTAGAGAAGATACTCGCTCGTCTGAGATCCAAGTACCGCAAAAGTAACTGACATGGACATAGACAAAATCATCCAGAACGTAAAAGACCTTATAGACCAGCACGGTCATGCGGTCATTGGCACAGTGAACAACGGGCAGTACCTTTCCTACACGGTAGGTCTCCCTGTCAACCTCGCCATCACCTGCATAGACCATAAGACCGCCAAGGTACTGCTAAACAGAGCAGCCAAGGCGTTTGAAGGAAAGGCAGCTGAGGACGGCAGTATGCTTGAATACGTAGCCAACCACCCTCTAAAGGTGAAGTACCTGAAAGCCCATGCCTGTAACATGATACGGGCAGTGCAGGGCGACAGTGCCGACGTCGCGCTCCTGATATGGCCACCCGCTAACGGCGAGACCTACGGCGAATCCACCCAACTGAACGTGGCGCAACGCCAAGTGAACCTGAACAACTGAACAACCAATATGAGACTACTACTAGACGCCGAAAAACGCCTACTGACCGACGAAGAAATAAGCCTTATTTCTGGTATTTCAAGCATACCCGAGGACGCTATTGAAGAGTACGCTCGGCAAGACCCTCTGTACCGTATTATGAAGGGACGACTACCTGTGGAGGCCAGTGTAATGCCTCACGTAATCGCCGTAGCCACACAGCTGTGCAAAAACCCTGGAAATGCCGTGCTGTGGTCGTACGCCCTGTACTGCATCGCCGAAGAAAACAACATGAGGGAAGTGACGCTACACCTGTGGGCTAGGGCGTTCGCCGACGGGGTGCCGACAGACGAGGCGTATTCCGTAGCGTGGGAGCAACAAAAAGGGTACACGCACGGCATCACCCTGGATAACCTGCTCGACCGCATACCGTGGCATTGCCTGTACAAAGACAGCGAGCAGACCCTGAAAGCCCTGAAAGCGAAGCACCCCGTGGAGGAAGACTGATGCCCTACTGCACCTTAGACCCCGATCAATCCAAGTACCTGCAAAAGGTCGTTGCAGACAAGACAGTCATAGACATGGGCTGTGGAGACGGACATCTCGCTCAAGTCATGGCGAACACCGCCCACAGGGTGATAGCTGTGGACAAGCAACTCCCGCAGACCGAAAGCAGTCGGGGCGTGGAGTACCTTGCTCTGCCCTTCAGCAAGCTCACCGACGAGATCTTGAAACAAGCCTCGGTCGCAGTGTTCTCATGGCCACACAACGACGCTATCCAGTGGCGCAAGGACGCTGACCTGATAAGCAGGCTATCACACGCCGAGGTAATCTACATAGGACAGAACGCAGGGGGTACCCAGTGCGGCACACGTGACTTCTGGCTTCCCCTCACAACACGCGAGGTCTGGAAGTACCTGAAAGCCTACAACGAGCTTATCCATTACGGAACAGACCGCGAAAAACGACCCCTGCTCCGAGAAGAGCTCTACGGTCTCGTCGACGGCTGGTACACAGGGCTGTATAACTCCCCCTCGCCCGAAGGCAAGAAATGCTCACCCACCTGCAAGATGTACCACAACCCTCCCGAAGGAGGCTTCTGCTCCCTTGCCGAACGAAAGCTTACCGATAGCAACGCCATCTGCGTAGAACCCTTCCACGAAATCAGCCAACAAAAAGAACCATGCGCCCTGTAGAACACATCATAAACGTAAGCACGGTGGTCAACGTAGACCACAAAGACGTCTCCCTCCTAAAAGACCTAGCGGAGCATCACTACTGCTCACGCGTAAAAGCCCTTGCCAAAGAAAACGGAATACTCGACATGCTGCAACACGCAGCCACCAGTACGGGAGACTATATACTAACACACCGTGAACTAGACACACTCACAAAAGCCACAGAGATGTCCCCATACATGGACAACCGCAATAAGACCACCGACTATACGCTGCTGTCCCGCAAGCTGCATGGTATCATGCACGAATTGCAAGCACAGCAAAAGATCCTGAACCAACACCGCATAACCTACGCAGAAGCAACAGAAGCACCAGAAGCACCAGAAGCACCAGAAGCAGAAGCAATGGCACAACTCGTACGCATACCCACAAAGCCTACACGTAAGAAGAAGAAGAAGAAGCCAGCCTACGCCTACACATTCGCAGTCTTCTTCCACGACCGAACTGCTGATACGATGAAAGTCTATGCCGACACCTTTGTTGAAGCACGCAGCCGTACGCCATCCATGCTGAGCAAATCCTACCCTGATAATATACCGACGGGGTTTGAGTTCAGTAAGCGCGAGCGCGAGAGGAACAGCAAACCCACCCACGGCAAACCTACAGGTTAACATTTTCGCCCCTCATGTATAGGAATAGAGTAAAGAGAACCGAAATTTAACTAACTCGTCCCCAGATTTGGTCTCCAGAACCAAAAGTAGTGAAATAATAAACAAGTCATTGATCCCCAACTATTTGAAACAAACAAGGACGAAAAATAAAGATAGGACGCAGTCTCACGCGTCCGCAGACCGCCAAAAATCAAAACACCAAACGGACCGACACGGCATGAATACAGACCCCACGAATACACAAGACGACAACTTAAAGTTCGCAATCAACACGCTTCGCGAAGCCGCCAAGTGTGAAAGCACCCGCATCACTGTAGGGTTCGACGATTACGTGCGCCTCAACTCCACGCCGTATTTCCGCACGGACGAGAAGACAAGCTACCTCTGCGTCGGGTCGTTCGAGGTGGAGGTTGTGCTCGACGGACGAAAATAAAACACAGGACTCACGCGTCCGCACCGCATACGGCATGAAAAAGAAATACATATTTGAAGAGGCTGACATAACTGGCGGCTTAGTTATCATCCGAGACAAGGGGGGCGATGACGGGATGTCATCAATCACACTCGCTTATCGCGTCTGCTGGCAGGGAAGCCTCAAAGAGAAGGCGGCATTGACTAGCCTCGCAGATGGGTCGGTTACAGAGTTCGTGCCTCTTGAAAAGCTCGTCAAGCAGATCAATCGGGACGGCTATCGTCCAGTTACCATCAATGAACTTATGAAGATGACCATATACGCGGCTGACCAGCACACCCTGGACGGCACGTGGGATGGTTTTCCACCTCAACCCAAACCGAGACGCGCGTAATGCAATACACATGCACAGTATACAAAGACGGCGCTAACAAGTGGCGCTTCATCATTCAAGAAGTTGGAACACGATGCTGCCCTTCGTCGAAGTTATTTTCCACACGAAGAGCCGCTTATCAGTCAGCTCGTAGCCAGGCTCGAAAGCTTGGAATAGAGTGCGAGTGGCGGGGATTAGAAGGATTGAAGCTGTAGACCACCCAACCCAAACCGAGACATCAATAATGCGCGTAATGAAATCAGACACTTACCGAGGGAAAGCCTTCAAGATATGCACCGAGGGAGGCTGTGTGGTAGGCTCGGCGTCCTGTAAGAAGTGTCCGTGGCATGAGTCGCAGGAGAATACGTCTTCTACTGTGCGTGTGAGATGCGCGTATGAACCGACCTTAAAACAGGCGTCACTGCTATAGTCGCCGTTAAGGTCTGACTCAGACCTTAAATCGAAAACCTCTAAAACGCAATAAAAATAAAGACATGAATATGAATCAGCACGTGAAGTTAAAACCAGCATACATTCTTCGTATAATGGAGATTGTAGAGTCAAAAACATACAAGAACCCCTTTGAAGCCCCTTATTCGTCTGTAACGTCTGATAGAGGCGTTCACCTCTTCTGGGCGAACAACGAGGTGCTTTATTGGTGCAGCCAGCTCGCGAAAAATAACTACACAATGCTAGGAGGTGTGGACGTCTTAGAATGGCTTGAAGACTATGTGACGCTAAGGGAGACTCCCATTAGGGTGTCACCTAAAATGGATGCGGCGAGGTTGAGCGTGCTTTTAGGTTACAGCGTCCACGGTAAGATCGCTGAGCAAGTTCACGACGCCTTAAAACAGCTTCGTACGCCTCTCGGGAGACCTCGGTTAGGCATTCGGTCAGCCTCGAAGGAACTTATACGCCTTGTGTGCAGTCACGTACAGCACCAGGAGTACCCCTCAAGTAAGGTAAACATATCAGGGCAGACCTGCGGACCTTGTTACGTCAATACTAACCGTATTTTGTCCGCCTTAAAGGGTCCCTCGGTTAGCAAAACCGTGCCTAGACAAATAGACGAAACAAACGAAACAGCGGATCAAGGTTCGTTTGAGGGCTTGTCGCCTGTAGAACGCTACGCAAAGGACACTCAAGACCTCCGCCCCTGCTACGTTATAAAAGGGTACGTATTCCTGAACAAGGCGTGCGCCCGAGCCTACTCTGGCGCACCTAGTGTAGCTCCAGAACAGTATTACAGCCTCATAACTCACTACGCCCAAATCAAAGGCGATAAAGGGGTAACGGAAAGCTCCCGCCATTACGCTTTACTCCTTGAGCTTGTTGAGCGCGGCATCCGCGTCCTCACCCCTCAGCAGGAAGACCAGCTTCTGAACGTAATGATAAGTTGGAAGCCTGACCTGATGAAAAAGGTTGAGGAGGCTGCCAAGCTTAACCTCGCCCTCGCGGGAGCGTGCAGAAACGAGGGCAATAATTATGGATGATCGAAAAGACGTATTAGTACGGCGTGCAGTCGCTGTGTATGATTGCTTCCCCACTTACATCGAGGAGGCTGATTTCGCTTTCATTCTTAGGAGCATGTTCCGAGCACGTACGTACATGTACGAGGAAGACTACGTAGTGTTCAAAGTCAACGATCGGTATTTCGCCTGTATCTCCCGAGGAGGTTGCGGTTACTACTCAGGTTGCATGGTGCAGATCCAAGCAAAAGGTCCCAGCTGTGTGGGTGAAGGCCTTGAAGAAGACCGAAGGGGCGTTCCCGTTAAATGCCTTGATGCGGTTCACTACTGCCCGCTGTCAAAGCAACACCGCATCCTGGAGTCAGGGCTGATAGGCCGTCACCCTGTAGGCGAGATCAGCTTCGCTGACTACATGACGTACTACGCCCTATGGAAAAAGGCACCTCACTTCCCTAAAGTCACCCTCAAATGCAGCAATAACCCTTATTATGGTAAGCGTGAAGAGATTCCGCGCAGGAACGAGTTAAGGCTCGCGCTTGCGCGGCACGCCTTGAGAGACCAGTTTTTTGATGAGGACGTCCGTGTAGGGTGCTGGGGGACGTGGTATCCTGTGCGCGTCAAGGAAGCCTATGAGGCGACCTACGGCGTCCCTATAGAAGAGGAGGTTAAACGCAGGGCTAAAGTAGCGAATCGCCGTATAACCAAAGCCGAACAAGATTTCTTCACAACCATAACAGGAGCGCAAGCTCTACAATCTATAAAGACATGACAACTCAGACAACCCTACTAAACTCCGCTACAGAAGCGGTGAATGAACTGAAAAACCTCGTGTACGAGGGCTTGGAGTGCTGGTCCAAGGCTGGAAAAGTCCTGGTATCCCTGCTCGATGACCACGGGTACACTTACGCCCAGCTGCAAAAGGAGTGCGGTATTGACGCAAGCATCCTCTCGCGCTTTGAGATGATAGGCAGACGCCAGCTCCACCCGCCTCTTCTTGTACACACCTCAGCAGGACACAGGCAGCTTGCCAAAGCACCTTACTCAACGCAGGTCAAGTACTGCGACGAGCCAGTGGAGGTTCTTGTGCTGCGGGACGGGCAACCTGACGTACTCTGTGTGAAGGTAGGCGACCTGACCACTGACCAGTGTCGTCAGGTGTTCGGCAAGGACGGCAACGTCCGCGACATACCTGCGCAACGTGCCTACCTTGCATCAAAAAACGCAAAGTCTCCGTCTCCTGACGCGTGGGACACCCCTTACGCCGTGAAAGGCAAAAATGTCGTGGTGTCGCGTCCCTGCACACTTGACGCCAAAACACTGGCCAACCTGTTAGCACGCCTAGCCTAGCCTAAACCCGTTCTAAGTACCATGAGTTTAATGGAATGGGACGTCAGCGTACACGGTGAGCCGCACGTCATACCCTTTGATACGGGTATGGAGATCGCTATGCTGTGCGACGGGGAAACACGTAGGAAAGACTACAGGACACCCACGACAGTCCTAAAATCCGTTGCACAAGCCTCTGAGCTCTTAGACGCATACGGGTGTCTCGTCATGGCACCGCCTAACTTTAGGCTGAACGATGCCAACGTACTGTCCATACATCGGTGTGTGGACAGTATGGAGGTTGACCCGCTCGACGTAACCGCAGCTCCGTACGATGAAGCCAAGCCTACGAACTACACTGACGCTCAACTGGACTTCGTCTTTGAGTACAACCTGACGTATCTTGAAGAAGTGTACGGAGCATACTGCCTTGAGAACTTCCAGATACGCTCGACCATTATCGAAACCGAAGAAGCCCTCAGGATCATGCCCGTAGTGCGCGACGTAGTGGCAGGCGGCGCAGAAGCGGTCGCAAAAGCTTTATTCCTTGACCTTTTCACGCCCGTGTACCACGAGTCTATCGCCTCAACAAACGGGGAACTGGCTATAGACTACCCCACATGCGTCCAAAGCATCATCGACAGCATAAGCAGGTCGTTCACGTTCAATGACAAATACGTGAAGCTGGGGCACCGTTCGACGCGTAGCTGGGACGTGTACAAGGGTATTAAAGACAAACTCCCGTCCACATGACATCACCCTTGAGAAAACCATAACTATGAAAACCATCTACAAGTACGCTATCGGTATCACCGATGAACAAGTCGTAGCCATGCCTCGTGGGGCTAAAATCCTGAGTGCAGGGTTAGACCCGCAAGGCAACCCGTGCGTGTGGGCAGAAGTCGACACTGACGAGAAAGACATCAGCGTGACCATTGAGATCTTCGGCACGGGAAACCCTATACAGCCGCATCCCCGCAAGTTCATCGGGACTTTCGTGGACGACGTTTTT
>Ga0102941_1001206_pt1 | contig 12135 bp, 5 predicted proteins | sample SalPonR2_C_D2_MG_FD_79281 | JGI IMG/M metagenome (GOLD analysis project Ga0102941, IMG submission 79281) | Salt pond soil microbial communities from South San Francisco under conditions of wetland restoration - Salt Pond MetaG R2_C_D2_MG | ecosystem: Environmental > Aquatic > Marine > Intertidal... | reverse complement strand
CTGGTTTATCGGTGAGCCCATTAATGTGTACCATGATTACCTTTTTGATGGTATATGGCAGTTTGATGATGATATTGCCAACTCTCACATGCCGGATGTTATGCCAGGAGACATACGCGTGGTGGATGTTGACAATAACGGGGAAATAAATTCTGATGACAGGGTTATCTATGAAAGAGACCCCCAATTTATCGCTTCACTGGTTTCTCAAACTGAATACAAAGGATTTGATCTGAGTGTTGATTTTTTCTGGAGATACGGCGGTCGGCGATATAATTCAAGGTATGCAGGCGGTCTGGGCGGAGGTTCTTCCAACGCGATGGAACAGGAATACTGGACACCGGAAAACCCTTCTAACAACATGCCTCGCCCACGGTTAACTTTTATTTACAACATCTCAACCCTCCGGTACCAGGATGCATCCTATTTCCGGCTAAGAAATGTTACTCTTGGATATACCCTACCAGAAAATCTTACTGATAACATAAGAGTTGACAACTTTAGATTGTTTGTGTCGCTCACCAACTACTGGACAGTTACCGATTACTTGTCTTATGGTCCTGAACATGGCGCAGGTTCATACCCAGAACCCAAAACCATCCAGTTTGGAGTCAATACAAGTTTTTAGGTTAATATTAAACAGACAGGATTAAACAGATAGCAATCGTTTTAAAAAATACATCTTATGAGAACACTAAAAATATTTTTCATTCTTTTCATTCTGGCAACCACACAAATTTTTGTTTCCTGCACCGAAGATTGGTTAGATGAGGAGCACGAATCACGCCTTACCGTTGATGCTATTTATAACACACCGGAAGGCATTTCAAACGCAGCGGTAGGTTTATACTACCTCAACAGACAACTGCTGCGGATGGGCAGCAACAACTGGAGCCAGATGTATGCCGGACTGATAAGAGGAACCGACATTGAAGTAAGTCGTGAAGGTCCTTTGGGTTCTGCCGCTTATGCTTATTACAGGCCTCAGGAGATCAATACCTACAGATATCATCAAACCTTCTGGGATATGTATTATGGTATTATCGGCAAAGCAAACGAAATCATTTATCATGGCGTAAACATGAAATCAGATGACGACAGAGTGATACGTGCTATTGCTGAAGCAAGGTATTTCAGGGCATTTTCCTACCTTTTTCTCTACGAAAGGTTTGAAAACATTTATTTGAATACCGAACCCATAACACCAGATAATATTGATGACGAAAGAGTTTACCTCCCTTCAACCATGGAAGAAATTTTTGAGGTGATCAACAACGATCTTGATTTAGCAATCGAAAATTTGGATATCACCCCTATTGGTGAACCAGGGCGAATTACCAAAGGTGCGGCCCGACACGTGAGGATGATCGCTGCCATGTGGCAGGAAGACTGGGACGAGGCGATTTTACAAGGTGAAGCCATGGAAGAATCGGGCATCTATGAACTCATGCCCCTGGATCAACTTTTCGGACAGGCAGACTACTCTTCTGATCATACCGAGGCGATCACCACCTGGCAGTACTTCGAAGGACTGGGTGGTGCTGACTATGCCGGACAGTGGGGATATTCCGGACACCGGCTCAAAGCATTGTTCCTGCCTGAATACGAGAGACGAAACGGCGGTGAATATACTGAGGTTAACGGTGGATTTGGACTTGCATGGTTGTATCCCAATGAATACCTGTTGAGTTTGTACGATCAGGAAACCGACAACCGATATAGTACCTTTTACAGGCACGAGTACTATTTCACCAACGCAGAAGCCGCTGCTGAAGCAGGACTGGAAGTGGGGGATGTAATACCCAAGGTGGGTGCAGTTGAAGACGATTTTCGTTTTCTGCATACCGGGTTGCGCAAATATGAAGACCTTACAACTTACCCCATTACCGATAGCAAAGGATTTTCTGATGTTATGCAATTCCGATATGCGCAAACATGCATTCACATGGCTGAGGCCTATCTGAAAGACGGGAACATGGCAAAAGCGCTGGAATGGTACAATAAGACCTGGACACGTGCCGGCAACCCGAAACGTGAACAACCCGTGACCATGGACGATATCCGTGATGAACACGCCCGGGAATTAGGATTGGAAGGACATCGCTGGACCTACCTGAAAAGGATTGGCGAATCGCAGTCACAGATTACCCAATTTGCCGGTGAAGAACCCTACAACATTGAAGCACGCACCAACTGGCAACCCCATCATGTAAGATGGCCCATTCCACAGGAACAATTGCAGATCTTTGGCGAGAATTACCCGCAAAATGAAGGATATCCGAGATAGGCATTTCAAACAGTTGCCATTTTCGCTGATTATACCACCTCAATAGGGGTCAAAGATCCTTTTAAGACCAGGTTTCAGAATCGGATATTTAACTCCGTTTTCCGGTACTTATTCTGAGTGAATCCCTCTGAGGTGATATAATCTTGCTGTTTGCTGAATTCTAAACTCCTGCCATTTACCTCCAGGTGGTCGATATCCGCGGTCTGATGGATTACAAACTGCCAGGTGCGATCTTCATCCATGTTGTTATAATATCCCAACATTGGTTCTATGACCAGCGTAGCAATTTCTGCATCATTTGTTAATGAAAACCGGGTTTTCCCATAAATGCCTTCCAGGTAATCGTTGCTTGTGCCATCGTCTTCTATCAGGGTAAATTCTCCATCGGCTCCCGGATAGATATGGATTTCCAGAGTATCATTGCTTCCTTTTTCGATGGAGGAAGCATATTTTCTCATGGGAATAATGGCACCTTTTTGAATGAAAACCGGAACTTTATCCACAGGAGCAGCTACCGTTTTATTTGTGGGTCCCGTTATTTCAGCATTTGTCCAATAGTTGATCCAGGTGCCCTCCGGGAAGGCAACATCTCTGTCTTTGGCTCCCTGCTCAAAAACAGGTGCTACCAAAATTTGATCACCATAATAATAATCGTGGACTGAGCGGGGCACTTTCCTCACTACATGCTTACCCTCCCATCTGGTTTGGTGTGCATTTGAGTAAAGGTAGGGGAACAGTTTCATGCGCAGATGAGAATAGTACCGGAACAAAGTATCGGCACGTTCTGAATATTTGTATGGCAGGTTGGAGGTTGGATTTTCGGGTTGTGAAAATAGTTCTACAATGGGTGTGAATATGGCAAATTGCATCCATCTGAGATAGAGCTCCTCATCAACCTGATCTGTTTTGCCCATCTGGAAACCACCCATATCCATGGTAAGAAAAGGGATTTCACTTTTATGGTTTTCCGGGTCGGTATATGATTCAATATTCTCCTTGAGGGCATGTTTGGGTACCCATGAATAAAAATCTTTTGTTGGTTTATCCAGGCTCCAGTCGGCCCTGCTGTCGCCACTCCATTTGGTGGGATATCTTTTAAACTCAGGCCGGTCGGTACCATGCGAGGAGTGCGACATGATAAATCCTCTGCCTTCGGTTTCCTTGCCCAGCTCCTGTGTGGCTTCAAACATGGTTTTGCAAACCTGTATCTCAGCAGTTCGGTCTAATTTGATAAAATCGGCACCTTCATCAAAAAAGTGTTTTATCTGTTGCTTGAAATATTCCGCCGCTTCCGGATTGTGGAAATCGATGTTACCCGTGGGGGTTCCCGGCGTGGAGTCATCACCCTCCTGGTACATATCAGTAGTGGTATTAGAGTTGTGCCATGATCCGGTATAAATAAAAGTTTCGCTAAAATATCCGCGGTCTTTGAAGTCCTGGAACGCTTCTTCATTTCCGGTTTGTTGTATGCAGTCCCATATCCAGAAACCTCCCTTGATATTGTTTTCTTCCATAAAAGACCACATTGCCTCACGATCGGGGTAGGAAATGGTATCAGCAACAAAATCAATATACTTATCCGGCCCGCTTCCATGGTTGATATAGTCCCAGAACCATGAATCGATCCAGTAGGCATCAATGGGGTAATCGTGAGACTGTATCTCTTTGATGCGCTCAATGGTTCCCTCCTGGCTGGTATAACCGCCATAGAGAACCCCAAATGACCATGCAGGTGGTAAGATCACATTGGCATCCATTTGTTCCGGTTCGGGATGGATGTAGTTTTTTTCAGCATAATGCTGGTTGCAGGATTGAAACAAAAGGGTTAAAACAATAGCAGACAGGAAAATTGAGTAGCGTAGCATAGGATGTATTTTTTAGTTATTCTTTTATCGGGTAATTCAGTAATGCAATGAACTGATCATAATCATTTGAAAAAAATCAGACTTTTTGTGATAGTTATTCATGATTATCCAAATGGAGCATTCTTGAATGAATTTTCGTGAAAATACACTAGACAGCACAAGCAAAAAAGCAAAGAACTACACTACCAATACTTGAAGGTAAAAAGTACTGCGAGGATCAAACATAATTCACTCATCATGACAGTAATAATTTGTGAATAACAAGGAGTTACATCAGGGAATTTCTACACTCTTAACCTTGATACTTTAATAAAACCTCCTTCTTTGAATAACTGTGAATCAAATATTTTATTTTATACCATTCGTATCAAGTGCTTAATCTCACTAAAAACATAATAAGGTTTATTTTTCTTGGTATTCCTTTGTTATTGAGTTGATAAGGTTACTGTGAAGCGCTCCTTGCAGGAATGGCATCGATGAATGAGCAGGGCTACTTTAAAATAGAAATAAGGTTGGAAAGCAATTACAAAACCCTAACCTAACAAATGGGAGTTAATGTATTTTGTGTATTCCATCTGAAATCCATTTATTTGTCATCATTGATTGTGTGCTGACCGCTCTTATCCTCCACCTTCCCCTGGAAGGTGAAAATAAATTCTGCTAAATCCTCCTCTGCAGAAAGATTTAGTTTTTTTCGCAATCGGTAACGGTGGTTTTCAACCCCTCTAACAGAAATACCCAGCAAGGAAGCAATCTCTTTCGATGCCAGATTGATTCGCAGAAACGCGCACAATCTAAGGTCATTAGGGGTTAGGTCAGGGTATTCATCTTTTAGGTTATGCAGAAAAGTCTCGTGTGCCTGGTTAAAATTATGCTCAAATACCTTCCACTCATCATCACCGGTAACGCCCTCATCAATTTTTCTGATAATCTCATTAAAATAACGGTCAGGATAACGGGTACCTAACTTTTCTTTCTGACTACTCAACTTTCTTTTTATTTCCAGCAACGACTCATTCTTTTTTGCCATAGATAGTGCGGTGGTTGCAATTTCCCTGCTTTTAAAGGAAAGATCAGCCTGCAGTTTTTTGTTTCTTAACCGGATCATTTCCTGCTCTTTTTCTTCCCATTTATGTTTTTCCTGCATTCTTACTTTTCTTCTTATAATATATCGCACAAAAATATAAAGGGAAAATACAAATAACGCATAAATAATAAAAGCAATTCCTGATTGGTAAAAAGGTGGTATTACTGTAAGCATGGTCTCATGGACATCTGAGTATCTTTGCCAGTTATTTACCGCTCTTACTTTTATAAGGTATTTGCCCGGAGGAATCCTGCTAATGGTGAAAGAAGGAGTTTCGATTGGCTCAGACCATTCTTGCATCAGTCCTTCCAAAATGTATTGATATTTTAATTCTTCCGATGAATACATAGGAAAAGAATAAACCAATGAAAGGTTGTTGTTTGCAAAAGATGTAGTTATCTTTTCTGCATCAGGAGATATAATCCTGGTTTCTCCGGAATCGTTGCTTGAATATGCTTTTCGCAGGGTAAGGTTTTCTTCAGTGATCCACTCGCCGGCATCTTTTGTGGAAGCATCCAGAATAGCATATCCATTTTCAAGGCATAAGATGGCGCTTTTTTCTGTGACCGGAGTGAGGTTTTCCCTTCTTGGGATCAGATCACTTTCAAATAGGGTTATGGGAAACTCTTTTACTTTTTCAAGACTACCTCCATAGATATTGAAAAGAGCGATCCCTTTTTTATTCATGAACCAGTAATGATTAGATTTGCCGCGAACGATCAAATAAGATGAAGAGTATTCTCCAAGTTTTTCGTTTAAAAAGTCATAGGGTATAATACTATCGTTCAGATCATCGTATGTATGTATTTGCTCTCCATTGGTAAGTACAATCCGGTTGTCAACTTTAAAAACCCTGATGCTATTTCCCTTTTGCCAAAAATGAGTATTTTGCCCATGATAATTTAACTGAATAACTGAATCCAACCGGTCGTTTAGTCTGATTCTGTATATGCCTCTGTAAGGATGGCTGGCCCACAAGTTTCCGAGATGATCAAACGCTACCGAATTGATCAGATCGTCAAATCCGGCAACCGTTGTTACGGCATTCCAATGCTGATTCTCTTTTTTGTATAAAACCAGTTGGTTGAATGTGCTTTGTATCAGATGATCATAATTGGATGGAACTCTGGTTAGTGAGGAGGCTCCTGCCCGCGAGGATATTCTTTTGATATGATGATTTTTATCAATTAAAAATGTTCCGGAATTATGCCCTACAAAAAGCTTGTCATCAACAACCCGGCAATCCCAAACCTGCCTTTCTGTGCCGGGCACAAGTGTAAATAACTGGTTCAGAGTCTTCCAGGGACGTCGGAAGAGCCCCTGATTGGTTCCCATATATACATAATCTTCAAACAGTGCTGCCGAATATACTGCGCCCATCTCGTCATGGTTAAAAGATACATAAGATTGGGGAGACGGGAATGAAACAAAATCAATTCCTTTATCAGATACCACCCAAATGTTGCCGGTTTTGTCGGAGGCAAGCGCATGAACAGTATTACTCTGAAGTCCTGAGTCTACATTGATATGATGCCGAAGGTTTCCTTCTTTATCTAATATCATAACACCATTCATGATGGTTCCCAGGATCATATCTCCTTTTGGTGATCTGATCGCTTTGTCTATTTTGTTGCGCATGAAAAAACCGGTATGCTCAGCTGCCCATGGTTTTGTTGCTCCTGTCTCAGTATAATACCTGAAAATGCCATGCGACTCGGTGGCCAATAGATAAACGCCTGTCTCTTTAGTCTTTTTAATGAAAACAATATTGTTCTTCCGGAAAAAACCGGATTCAAGTACCGGTAAAATTTTATTTTCTTCAATTTTAAATATGCCTTTATCGTTGATGCTCATCAGGTAATTATTATCAACCACACAAGAATGAGAGATAAAACCATAAACATTCAACACTTCAAAGCCATCATCGGGGGCATAGATGTAAACCCCGGTGAAGGAACGAAAATAAATTTTATCATCCAAAACTGCTATATCCCAGAATTCTTCATTCTTTGATAAATGTTCTTCAATCTGCCCGGTCAGTGATGTATAGGTAAGAGATCCTGTTTCATTTCTTTCCCAATATCCCAATTCTCTGTATCCGCCCGAATAAACCCGGTTCCTGAAACTTTTGACACATCGTATCATCAGTCCGTTGTGAGAGGGGTAGAGATTCCAGGAAACACCATCAAACTCAACCAGACCAATATCATTTCCGAAATACGTATATCCTTTCTCATCGAATGTAACAGACCAGTTTTTGTTGGCACCCTCATAATCTGATTTGTTAAAACTTCTTACATGGTGCATTGTTTTGTTCGTTGACGATACCGCATCTTTAGGTTCTGTAAAAATGATAAGAAGTAGAAACAAGAAAAACTTTAAAAAGTTATGCCATTGAGAAAAATTGTTCATTGATACTTCGTTTTGGTTTGGGGATTTTAAAAACACCACAGTAAAAATATAAAAAAATGTTCATTTATCATTCAATAACTCTTTTATGGTTTCTTTGCTTTTTTATTTATGCTTAATGATCAGAATTATCTGTATGGATCCTGATTGCACTATGGAAAATCAAATAATAATCATTATTATTCAGTAAAATAAAAAATTCCGACTTTTCATTAAAAAGAAATTTTCTTGGCAGAAACTATGGTTCCTCCTTCGCTTCGTTTCTATTAATGGCAACTTTGTTTGTTACTGATCAGATGATGCCAGGTTCAATTCTGCTTTTGTCATTATCACTTATTACTTTGCTTGCGCTTGGCGTGGAAGCTCTCAATAAAAGTTAGTTATGTTGAACATGGAGAAATCTCAGGGTTTTAACCCTGAACAATTGAAAAATGATAAAAAAATATGGATATGTTTTTTCAAACTGTGATCCGTTCTTTTCCTTAATTTTTCGAGATTATTCGTTGGCGAAAAATTGCCATATACAACTTTAAGCGAATATGAAAAAAATAAATTGTAATCAGTTGAAGAACAAGGTTGAAAATAGAAATGATGAGTTGATAATGAACTGTTTTCATAGGTTTTTTACGTATAAGAGTTGAAGATGTATTCTATTGTTTTGATTCAATCCTTTTATGTTTTATATTTATTCATTATTAAAATTTTATTTTTCTAAAAGGAAATTCGGCAAATATGAGGTATGTATCCATAACGTTGCTCGTATCGTTATCCATTACGAGTTTTATAGCATGCAATGAGGCTGAGAAATCCGTACCTGAATTGGAGTGGCACAGTTACAGCGGTGACCCGGTAATTGAAAGAAAGGTTGATTCGGTGCTTCAACTGATGACACTGGATGAAAAAATCGGTCAGATGAATCAGTACTCCGGAAACTTTGCTGTTACCGGCGAGGTTGCCGATACAAGGGCAGGTGAGTACCTGAAAAAAGGGATGATTGGCAGCACCTTTAATGTTTATGGTGCCGATAACATCAGGATGAAGCAGGAGCAGAACCTGAAATATTCCAGGTTAAAGATTCCCCTTTTGTTTGCAGCTGATGTTATACATGGTTTGGAAACTATTTTTCCTATACCTCTTGCAGAGGCGTGTTCGTGGGATCTGGAGCTCATGCAGCGCACTTCGCGAATAGCCGCAGAAGAGGCAACAGCATCCGGGGTTGCCTGGAATTTTGCTCCCATGATAGATCTTTCTCGAGATCCCCGCTGGGGGCGTGTTATGGAAGGTGCCGGAGAGGATGTTTTCCTGCTTACCCAGGTGGCACGTGCTCGGGTCAGGGGTTTTCAGAATATTAACAGTTTCTCCGATTTTTCTAAAAATAACACCATGATGGCCTGTAGCAAGCATTTTGTTGGTTATGGCGCAGCACAAAGCGGACGCGATTATCATACGGTAGATATATCAGAACGTACCCTCTACGAAACTCATTTTCCCCCATTTAAGGCTACCGTTGAAGAGGGTGTGGCCTCTGTGATGACTGCCTTCAATGAAGTGAACGGTGTGCCTGCTACCGGCAATAAATACATTTTCCAGGAGATCCTGCGCGATCATTGGAATTTTGGAGGGATGGTGCTAACAGACTATACCGCTATACAGGAAATGGTGCCTCACGGATTTGCCCGCGATGTAAAACATGCATCAAAACTCGCCCTCGACGCTGGTGTTGACATGGATATGATTAGCGAGGGGTTTGTTACTTATCTGAAAGAACTTGTGGAAGAGGGTGAGGTTTCTGAAAAACAAATAGATATTGCCGCTTCCCGTATCCTGGAAATGAAGTTTCTACTCGGACTGTTCGACGATCCTTTCAGGTATTGTGATGCAGAACGTGAAAAAGAAGTGGTTTTTAGTGAGGAAAATTTGAAAGTTGCCAGAGAATCGGCGCAACGCTCTATTGTTCTTCTCAAGAATGAAAACAATATTCTGCCTTTGAAAAAGGATGCTGCCAAACGTGTGGCGCTTATCGGTCCGTTTTTTACCGAACGTGAAAGTTTGAATGGAGAATGGGCCATCAAAGGCGATCGCAATAAATCGGTAACTTTTATGGAAGGAATGCAGAAAAAATATGACGGATCACCTGTAAAGTTTACCTATGCCAAAGGAACTGACTTGCCTGTGATTGATCGCTCCACTCAAAGAGTATCCACCATTAATGCCCCTGATAAAAGTGGTATTGCAGAAGCACTAAGGGTAGCTCAAAACAGTGATATGATAGTAGTTGCCATGGGCGAAAAATACCATTGGTCGGGCGAGTCAGCCAGCCGCACAGATATTACCCTTCCTGGCAATCAGCGCGAATTGCTCAAAGAACTCAAAAAAACCGGTAAACCTATCGTTTTGGTTTTGTTTAACGGACGCCCGTTGGATCTTTCCTGGGAAGATGAAAACATAGATGCCATTGTGGAAGCCTGGTATCCCGGAACCATGGGCGGGCATGCTGTTGCTGATGTAATTGCCGGAGATTACAATCCATCGGCAAAACTCGTCATGTCTTTTCCCCGCAATGTAGGGCAGATCCCGGTTTTTTACAATCAGAAAAATACCGGACGACCCTTTGATGAGGAAAACCCCACAGACTATAAGTCTTTTTACATTGATGTTCCTAATTCACCGCTTTACCCATTTGGGTATGGATTGAGTTACACCACTTTTGATTACTCCAATGCATCCATCAGTTCTTCTGAATTGCAGAGGGGTGGAAGTATATCCGTTTCAGTAGATGTGACCAATACCGGAAGTATGGATGGCGAAGAGGTCGTACAGCTTTACATTCATGACAAAGTGGGCTCGGTAACACGCCCGGTAAAAGAATTGAAAGGTTTTCAAAAAATTCATCTCCGGAAGGGGGAAACCAAAACCGTGGAATTCATCATCAATGAAGAAAAATTGAAAATCTACAACATTGATATGGAATGGGTGGCCGAACCCGGAGAATTTGATGTATGGCTCGCTTCACGTTCTGATGATGAATCACAGCATATGAAATTTTCTCTGGTAGAGTAGTATGAAAAATTATCTGTTTGTAATTTGATTTATTCTGTCAGATGGATAATTCCAAAATACTGGTTTTGTTATTTTTGCCGTGTTGCCAAATTCTAATCATCTGCGAGTGTGTCAATAGTATTGTCATGGCTCGGTTCATTTAATAAAAATCCATTGTTTTTATGATTTTTGAAAAGCTCTGTAGTATCCCTAATTTCGTTGGGTTTTCGTCTGTTCTTGGTTTGCTATCCGCTTGTCAGCCAAAGAATGCAGAACCAGAGCAACCCAACATCCTTTTTATCATGTCTGACGACCATGCTATGCAGGCTATCAGTGCATACGATCACCCTCTTTCGAAACTTGCTCCTACACCTCATATCGACAGATTGGCAGAAGAGGGTGCTCTTTTCATACACAACTATTGTGGCAATTCTATTTGCGGGCCTAGCCGGGCAACCATACTCACCGGGCTTCACAGCCATGAGCATGGATATATGCGAAACAGCTGGAAAGGGTTTAACAATTCGCAGCAAACCTTACCCAAAATTTTACAACAAAATGGCTATCAGACAGCATTGATCGGTAAATGGCACCTGGTTTCGGAACCTACCGGTTTTGATTTCTGGAGGATTCTTAACGACCAGGGAGAATATAACAATCCTGATTTTATTACCAATGGGGACACTACCAACTTTTCAGGATATGCCACCGACCTCATTACCGATTTCACCCTGAGTTGGCTTGATCAAAGACAAAAAGACCATCCTTTCTTTCTGATGATGCACCACAAAGCACCACATCGCAACTGGATGCCCGCCGAAAGACACTATGATCTCTACGATGGAGTCGATTTTCCTGTGCCCGAAACCTTTTTCGACGATTATGAAGGACGGTATGCTGCCCAAAAACAGGAGATGAATGTCTACCGTGATATGTATGAGGGGCACGATCTGAAAATGGTCAGAGAGAAAGGGAGTCGTGATTTACGTTTCGACCCTTGGCCGCATGTTTGGATCGATCGTCTGAGCGATAAAGAGACCGAACGTTTTTGGGATGCCTACAGGAAAAAATCCGATAGTTTTTTTGATCTGGACACCACAAATGAGGAAAGTGTTGCATTATGGAAATTTCAACGCTACATGGAGGATTACCTGGCTACCATCAAATCGGTAGATGAAAGCGTGGGACAGGTGCTCGATTATCTCGAAGAAAATGATATGACTGACAACACCATCGTGGTCTATACCACAGATCAGGGATTTTACCTTGGTGAGCACGGGTGGTTTGATAAACGTTTCATGTATGAGGAGTCTATGGTCATGCCCCTGCTGTTTCGCTATCCCAAAGAGATTGAACCGGGAACAGAAGTTGCGGAACTCACCCAGAACATCGATTTTGCTCCCACCTTTCTTCATTATGCCGGTGTTGAGATACCTGATAACATGCAT
>Ga0102941_1001205_pt1 | contig 12146 bp, 12 predicted proteins | sample SalPonR2_C_D2_MG_FD_79281 | JGI IMG/M metagenome (GOLD analysis project Ga0102941, IMG submission 79281) | Salt pond soil microbial communities from South San Francisco under conditions of wetland restoration - Salt Pond MetaG R2_C_D2_MG | ecosystem: Environmental > Aquatic > Marine > Intertidal... | reverse complement strand
CCTTCGAGGCGGCGTAGACGGTGAGGCTGCGGATCGTGGACTCGACCAGCTCGGTCGTGCGCCGGGCGGGCGTGGGCGCGCGGAATGCCCTCATGCGGTCGCCTCCTCGCTGCGGAATGGCGCGAGCGTAGCAGAGGCGGGCCGGCCGGAGCGCGGCGCGCGGCGTCGACCGCGCGCGGCGTCGACCGCGCGGCCGGCGCCGTGGCGGCGAGAGCGCCCGGCGGCGGCGCGTCAGTCGCCGGAGACGGCGGCCAGGGTGGTCCACTCGGGCTCGGGCTCGATCTCGGCGGCGGGCGCCGGCCCGGTGTCCGTCCAGCCTTCGCTCTGCTTGGTCATGACGGGCGCGACGGTCATGTCGCGGTCCAGCACGATCTGGCACGACAGGCGCGCCTCGCCGGCGAGACCCTTGTCGATCAGCTTCTCGGCTTCGGCGCGGGTGGCGGCGTCCGGCTCGCCGGCCTCGAACGTGACGCGGCAGGTGGTGCAGCGCGCTTTTCCGCCGCAGCGGTGGCCGATGTCGATGCCGAGCGCTTCGAGCGCCAGAACCAGGCGCGTGCCTTCGGCGAACTCCTTCGAGACGTCTCCAACGGTCAGGGTGGGCATGGGGTCCTCCTCGTGGACGCGTCCCGGCGGCAGGACGGACGGCCTGTCGCGGGACGGGCGCGACGATACCGTCGTCCCGGCTGGACGAACGGCGGGCTGTGGCACGAAGCGTCGAGCGGTCGCCTGTCGACGCCGTGCGAACGACGCCGCGCGAATGACCGGGCGAGCGACGGCGTGCGGACTATCCGCGGCGGCGCAGGCGACGGAGCGCCTCGGTGGGCTCCGGCAGCCGTAGCGCCGTCGCGAGCGCCAGGTAGACCGCGATCCCGACCCCGCCGCCCAGCGTCAGCCGCCCCAGCCACGCCCACCAGTCGGGCGTCGCCAGCCACGCCGCCGAGGTCCACGCCGCCGCGGCGGCGCCCAGAGCGGAGAGCAGAACCCGCCCGAGGTGCGACGCCAGAGGCCGCAGCGCCAGGCCCTCCTCGCGCGCGGTGAGCGTCAGCATCGCGGCCAGCTGCGCCCAGGCCGCCAGCGCTGCGGCCCAGCCGAGGCCCGCCACGCCGAAGCGGGGCGCCAGCGCCGCGAACAGGATCCCCTGCAGCGTCAGGAAGCCGATCGCGACGACGATCGGCGTGCGCACCCGGCCGCGGACGTACCAGGCGCGCGACAACAGCTGGTGCAGACCGAGGGGCAGGACCGCCAGGCCGATCGGCCCGGCCGCGGCGACCGTCAGGCGCAGCCGCTCGGCGTCCAGGCCGCGGCCCACCAGCGAGAGCCAGTCGAACACCACGCGGACCGCGGGCTCGGCCAGCGCCGCCAGCAGCAGGCCGGCGGGGGCGCTCAGGAACGCGATGAAGCCGAGCCCCTCGAGCAGCGTCGGGGCGAACGCCTCCGGCTCCTCCTTCGCCAGGCGCGACAGGCGTGCGTACCAGGCCAGGGCGGGGCTGACGGCGAACAGCCCGAGCGCCAGCGAGAGGAACAGGTCGGCGTTGAACCAGGCGGTCTGACTGCCGGCGGGAAGCGCGTCCAGGATCCGCGTCGCCACGACGTTCACGATCTGGCGTCCGCTGGTGGTGACGGCGAACGGCGCCATCAGGATCAGCACGCCCAGCAGCTCGGGATGCCACGGTGCGCGCAATCCGGGCCACAGCCCCGCCCGCAGCAGGAACGGCAGCTGGACGGCGAACTGGGCGACGCCGCCCAGCGCGAACGCGATCGCCAGCGGCATCGCCGCGCCGGGGAAGAGCAGCATGCCGGACACGGCGACCAGGTTCAGCGCGACCGGCGCCCAGGCCGGCGCGAAGAAGCGCTCCTCGGCGTTCAGGATCCCCATCGCCCAGGCCGACAGGCTGACCGCCGCCAGGAACGGGAAGACCGCGCGGGTGAGGCGCACGGCGAGGTCGGCGTCCACGCTCCCCTCGGCCCCCAGCAGCAGGCGCACGATCCACGGCGCGGCCAGCGTCGCGGCCAGCACCAGCAGACCGTTCACGAGCAGCAGCAGCGACAGCAGCGCGCCCGAGAGGCGCTTGGCGTCCTCGCCCTCCAGGCGGGCGTAGACGGGAAGGAAGCTGTTCGAGAGCGCGCCTTCGGCGAGCAGCTCGCGGAACAGGTTGGGAACGCGCAGCGCGACGGTGAACGCGTCGGTGACGGTTCGGTCGAACAGCTGGTTGAGGAGCGAGTTTCGCAGCAGGCCGGTGACGCGACTGCCCAGCGTGCCGCCCATCAGCACGGCGGCGCCCCGTCCCGCCGAGCGGCGAGGACGGGGCGGGGTCGCCGCGCCGGACGGATCGGCGGCGTCGGGGGCGGGATGGCCGCCGACCGGTGGGCCGGGTCCGTCTGTGGGCACGCCGCGGCGGTCCGGGTCCGCGCTCAGCCGAAGCGCCGGAAGACCAGTGCGGCGTTCTGCCCGCCGAATGCGAAGTTCTGGCTGATGGCGACGTCGACAGTGGCCTCGCGCGCCTCGTTGGGCACGTAGTCGAGGTCCAGCTCGGGGTCGGGGTCGTGCAGGTTGCGGGTCGGCGGGAGCACGCCGCTGGCGACCGCCTGCACCGCCGCGATCGCCTCGATGCCGCCGGCGGCGCCGAGGGTGTGGCCGGTCATCGACTTCGTGCTGCTGACCGGCGGCGCCTGATCCTTGCCGCCGAACACCGTCTTGATCGCGAGGGTCTCGTTCAGGTCGTTCGCGGGCGTGCTGGTGCCGTGCGCGTTGAGGTAGTCCACGTCGCTCGGATCGAGGCCCGCGTCGCGCAGCACCCAGCGCAGGCAGCGGGCGGCGCCCGTTCCGCCGGGGGCGGGGGCGGTGATGTGGTGCGCGTCGGCGCTGGTTGCGTAGCCGGTGATCTCGGCGTAGATGCGGGCGCCTCGAGCCTTGGCGTGCTCGAGCTCCTCGAGCACCAGAATGCCCGAGCCTTCGCCGGCGACGAATCCGTCGCGATCCTTCGAGAACGGTCGGCTGGCGCCCGCGGGGTCGTCGTTCCGGGTCGAGAGCGCCTTCATCACGGCGAACCCGGCGATGCCCATCGGCGTGATGGGCGCCTCCGTGCCGCCGGCCAGCATGACGTCCGCCTCGCCCCGCTCGACGATCCGGTAGGCGTCGCCGATCGAGCCGGAGCCGGTCGCGCAGGCGGTCACGACGGAGGTCGACGGACCGGTCAGGCCGTAGCGCATCGCGACGTGGCCGGAGGCCATGTTCGCGATCAGCATCGGGATGAAGAACGGGCTCATCCGCATCGGATTCCGCTCGAAGCGAACCTTCGACTCGCGCTCCCAGGTGGCGAGGCCGCCGATGCCGCTGCCGACCGAGCTTCCGGTGCGCTCGCCGGCGACGTCGTCGGGCGTGAGCCCGGCGTCCGCCAGGGCGAGATCGGAGCCGATCAGCGCAAGCTGGACGAAGCGGTCGAGCCGTTTGGCTTCCTTGCGCTCGATGTAGGCCGACACGTCGACGTCGACCTCGCCGCCGATCCGGACCGACAGCTCGGACGGATCGAACGCGGTGATCGAACGGATGCCGTTCTGGGCGCGGTGCTGGCCTTCGAGAAAGGCGTCGGCGCCGACGCCGATGGGCGTGACCGGACCGAGCCCGGTGACCACGACTCGCTTCATCGTCTGCGTCTCCCAAATGCGCGCGGGCCGGGCACGCAGCGGAACCCGTCCGCTCGGCGTCGCCAGGCCCGCGCGACCGTGGCTACTGCTTGGCTTCGATGAATCGGATGGCGTCCCCGACGGTCCGAATGCCTTCCGCCTCTTCGTCGCTGATCTCGATGTCGAACTCGTCCTCGAGGCCCATGATCAGCTCGACGACGTCGAGCGAGTCGGCCCCCAGATCGTCGACGAACGAGGCGGTCTCCGTGACGTCCGCCGGGTCGGCGTCGAGCTTGTCGGCGACGACGTCCTTGATCTTGTCCAGAATGGCCTGTTGATCCATGGCGTTCCTCCCAGAACGGTCGTGAAGCGATTTGCGGAATTCTAGCACGTGACCTTTTCGCGGCCGCGGCCGACGGGACGCAGGCGCGGCCCAGACGAGCCGGCCGAGTCTACTGCATCACCAGGCCGCCGTCCACCGTCAGCGTCTGGCCCGTGACGTACGCGGCGTCGTCGGAAGCCAGGAACGCGACGGCCTTGGCGACGTCCTCGGGCTGCCCGAACCGTCCGGCGGGGATCTGGCCCAGGTAGCGCTCGCGTAGGTCCTCGCTCAGCTCGGCGGTCATGTCGGACGCGATGAAGCCGGGCGCCACGGCGTTGACCGTCACGCCCCGCCCGGACACCTCCCGCGCGAGCGACTTCGTGAGGCCGATCAGGCCGGCCTTGGAGGCGACGTAGTTGGCCTGCCCGGCGTTGCCCATCAGCGCCACCACGCTCGCGACGTTGACGATCCGGCCCCAGCGCGCCTTGAGCATGCCGCGCAGCACCCCGCGCGCCAGACGGAACGAGCCGGACAGGTTCGTGTCCAGCACGGCCTGCCAATCGTCGTCCTTCATCCGCATGGCGAGCGTGTCGCGCGTGATGCCGGCGTTGTTCACGAGGACGTCGATCCGTCCCAAGCGCTCGGTCGCCTCTGCCAGCAGGCGCGTGCAGTCGGCCGGCTTGGCCACGTCGGCGCCGAACGCTGCGGCCCGTCCGCCGGCGGCCTCGATGCGGGCGACGGTCTCGAGCGCCGGCTCCTCGCCGCGGACGTAGTGCACGCCGACGACGTGCCCCCGAGCGGCGAGCTCCAGGGCGGTGGCGCGGCCCAGCCCCCGGCTCGAGCCGGTGACGAGCGCGACGCGGGCGGGGGCGTCTTCGGTCGTGGTCGGGGTGGTCACCGTATCTCCTCGCTGCCGGCGTCGCCGGTCCGGTCGCGTCCCGTCGGTGCGTCGCTGGGCCGCAGCGCCTCGGCCAGGCCGCCTGGGTCCGCCGCGGGCCGCGCGTCGGCGCCCGGCACGATGCGGGTCACCAGGCCGGTGAGCACCTTGCCGGCGCCGAACTCGATCCAGCGGTCCACGCCCAGCCGCGCGATCCTCTCGACGCTCTCGGTCCAAAGCACGGGCGCGGTCACCTGCGCCTCGAGCAGGCGGGGCGCGTCGAGGGGCGTGGCCAGCGGCTCGGCCGTCACGTTGCACACGACGTCGAACGCCGGCGTCCCGAAGCGGACCTCGGCCAGGTCGGCGGCCAGGCGCTCGGCAGCCGGGCGCATCAGCGAGCAGTGGAACGGCGCGCTGACCTTGAGCGGGACCGCGCGGCCGCCACGCGCCTTGGCTTCCGCGGCGACCGCCGCGACGGGGGCCGCCCGCCCGGAGACGACGATCTGACCGGGAGCGTTCACGTTGGCGACCTCGGCGACGCCGCCTGCGTCCGCGCAGAGCGCCTCGACGACGTCGCGGTCCAGCTTCAGGATCGCGGCCATCGCGCCTTCGCCCTCCGGGACGGCGTTCTGCATGTACGTTCCGCGGGCGTGCACCAGCCGCACGGCGTCCTCGACGCTCAGCGTGCCGGCCGCCACGTGGGCGGTGAACTCGCCCAGGCTGTGGCCGGCGGCGACGATCGGCTCCGGACCGCCCGCCTCGCGCCAGGCGGCGTAGGCGGCCGCGCCGGCGGCCACCAGGGCGGGCTGCTGGTGCGCGGTGAGCGTCAACCTGTCGGCCGGGCCGTCGAACATCCAGCCGAGCAGTCCGGGCAGCGCGGCGTCCGCGCGGTCCAGCACCTCGCGGGCCGCCTCGCTGCCGTCGTAGAACGCGCGGCCCATCCCGACCGACTGCGATCCCTGGCCGGGGAACAGCGCGGCGATGCGGGTTCCCGCGAGCTTCGGGGCTGACGGGTCGCGTCTCATGAAGAGCCCTCGCTTCCCGTGCCCGCGCCGGCCGTGCCCGCGCGGCCCGCGGCGTCGTCCGAAGCGTCGTCCGATGCGTCGTCCGAAGCGTCGCGCGCCCCGGCCCGAGCCGGGTAGCGTCCGCCGCCCCACGTCAGCACGCCCGCCGCCCAGCTGAGGCCCCCGCCGAACGCGACGAGCAGCAGCCGGTCGCCGTCCCGGATCCGACCTTCGTCCAGCGCGTGGGCCAGCGCCAGCGGGATGCTGGCGGTCGAGTTGTTGCCGTACTCGTCGACGGTGACCACGACGCGGTCCTCGGACAGGCCCAGGCGCTGGCGGGCGGCGTCGATGATGCGGAAGTTCGCCTGGTGCGGCACGAACAGCTCGATGTCGTCGGGGGTCAGGCCTGCCTTCTCGATCGCCTCGAGCGTGGCTGTGTCCATTACCCGGACGGCGAACTTGAACACCTCGCGTCCGTTCATGTGGACCTTGTCGGTCAGCGGCTCGCCGTTCGGGAGGCAGCGACCGACCGCTCCGGCGTGCAGGTGCGGCGCCCCGGAGCCGTCGGCGCCCAGCACCATGGGCGCCAGACCGTACGGCGCCTCGACCTGCTCGACGATCGTGGCGCCCGCCCCGTCGCCGAACAGCACCGCCGTGCTGCGGTCGTTCCAGTCGACGAGCTTCGTGAGCGCTTCGGACCCGATGGCCAGGACCTTGCGGGCCTGCCCGCTCTCGACGTACGCCTTCGCCGCGCTGAGCGCGTACAGCCAGCCGGGACAGGCGGCCAGCAGGTCGAACGCCCCGGCGGACAGGCCGAAGCGCTCCTGCACCAGCGCGGCGGTGGCGGGAAACAGCGCGTCGGGCGTGTTCGTCGCCACGATGACGAGGTCGGTGCCTGCGAGCGCCTCCTCGCCGTAGCGCCGAACCAGGTCCTCGACGGCGCGGAACGCCATGTCGCTGGTGAACTCGTCGTCGGCGGCCACGTGACGGCGGCGAATCCCGGTGCGCGTCCGGATCCACTCGTCGCTGGTGTCCATACGCGCTGCGAGATCGTCGTTCGTGACGATGTTGGCCGGAGCGTAGGTCCCCAGCGCGGTGATGCCGGCACGGCGTTCCATCTGATGGTTCCTCCAGGTCCGCGTCGAGCACGGACGCGTCGACGCGTACGACGACCGGGACCGCGAGTCGCGGTCCCGGTTCAGGACGAGGCGGAGCCTCCTGCCCGGACGGTGCCTGAGGTCAGGCCTCGACCTCGACGACCTGACGGCCGGCGTACGAGCCGCACTCGGGGCAGACCTGGTGCTGCGGCTTGAGCGACTTGCACTGAGGACATTCGGTCAGGTTCTTCGGCGTCAGGGCGTGGTGACTGCGACGCTGGTCACGGCGCGCCTTCGACGTTTTCTTCTTCGGGACGGGATGCTTGGCCATGGTGGTTCCTCCTGGGGTACCGAGGGGCGGTCGATGCGAGTCGGCGAGCGGCCCGGGGGCCGGGCGGCCTGCCGAGAGCGGGCGCTACTGCGGCGCGTCGAGGTCGATGTCCTTCAGGGCCGCGAACGGCGAGGAAGCCTCGTCGCCCTCGGACGTATCCTCCGCGCCTTCGGGCACGTGGTCGGGATGCTCGTTGAGGTCGACGCCGTCGATCGAAAGACCGCGACAGCTTTCGCTGCACACCACCGTGAGCGGCAGGTCGATCGCGAACACCTGCCGGAGAAGCGGTGCGAAGTCCACCTCGGGACGACCGAACGTCAGCCGGTCCTCGCCCGCGTCGTCGAGCGCGCCGAGGTCGTCGGCCTCCTCGGCCAGCGGCGCCTCGATCAGCGCCAGCGATCCCTCCTTCCGAGGCTCGTACACCATCGGGTAGAAGAAGGTCGCGGTCACCGGCGTCTCGACGTCTTTGAGGCAGCGGCGGCACTCGAGCACGGCCGCTCCCGACACCTCGCCCTCGGCGATGAAATCGTCGTCGCCGCCCGTGTTCCGGACCACGACGCGCCACGCCAGCGGTCCAGCGAGCCGAAGTCCGTCTTCGCGGAGCTGCTGTTCGCTGGGCTGCAGGAGTCCTTCGCCTTCCACCTCGGTCGGTGCGCCCGGACCGTGCGCGAGAAGGCTGGACAGGTTCATCAGCGCGTCCTGTCGCGAGACCATCCCCTGAAAGTATAGGTCCGGCGTGTGCCTGTCAAGGCGCGCGCGAACCGAGCGGCGACGGCGTACGGTTCGCCACGCCGCGGAGCGGACGGGAGCGCTACGATCGGTCGAATCATGACGGACTCAGGCGAAGCCGGGCGGACGCATCTGCTCGCGATCGACGACGACGAGACGAACCTGACGCTGTTGCGGTCGGTGCTGTCCGCCTACCGGGTGACGACGTTCTCGGGCCCGATGGAGGCGCTGGCCGCGCTCGAGGACGGCCTTCGCCCCGATCTGATCGTGTGCGACGTGACGATGCCGGGCATGACCGGATTCGAGCTCCACGCCCGGCTGCGCGACGTCCCGTCGTTGCGGAGCGTGCCGTTCGTGTACCTCACCGCCCTCGACGCCGCCTCGGACCGGCGGACCGGCATGGACCTCGGCGCGGACGACTACCTGACCAAGCCGTACGCGCCTGCGGAGCTGCGTGCCGCGGTGCAGAGCCGCCTCACGCGCGTCGCCGGGCTGCGGGCCGAAGCCGAGGAGGCGTGGCGGGTCGTGACCCTGGGCGGACTGGACGTACGGGTCGGCGACGACCGTATCCACTGGGAGTCGCGCCGATCGGCCGAGCTGTTCCTGCTGCTCCTCGACGCACGTTCGCGCGGTGGCCTGCCCACGGACGCGGTCCGGCGCGAGCTGTGGTGGGCCCCGCCGGCCGGGAACCAGCTCCACGCGCTCGTCAGCCGCCTCCGGAAGGCGCTCCAAGGGCATGCGCAGGTCGCGTCGGAGGGCGACGCCCTCCGGCTCGAGGGGATCGGACGGGTGCACTGGGACGCCGCGGACTTCGAGCGGGCAGCGGCGGAGGCGGTGGACTCCGGCGACGCCGCTGCGATCGAGGGGGCGCTGAGCGCGTACGCCGGCGACTTCCTCGCAGGCGGCGACGGCCCCTGGATCGAGGCGACCCGAGCCCGTCTCGAGGAGGCCGCGATGGCGCTGCACGAAGCGGCGATCGAGCACGGGGTCGGCGCGCAGCGCGCGTTCGCGGAGCGACGACTCGAGGCGTTCCTGGAACGGGCCTGAGGGCGGGACGCCGCGGCGGTCGCTCAGAGGGCGTCGTCGCGCCGAACGACGCCCTCGCGCCAGGCGAACACGGCCGCCTGGGTGCGGTCGGCCAGGTGCAGCTTCGAGAGCACGTTGCTCACGTGTCCCTTCACCGTCTTCTCCGCCACGCCCAGGCGTTCTGCGATGTCGGCGTTGGCCAGCCCTTCCGCGATCAGCTTCAGGACCTCCATCTCGCGGGGGGTCAGCTCCGCGACCGCGCCCGCACCGTGCTCGTCGTCGCCCCGGACGTCCTGCATGAGCCTGAGCGCGACGCGCGGATGGAGCGTCGGCTCGCCCCGCGCGGCACGCCGCACCGTGGCGGCGAGCTCCGCGGGACCGATGCTCTTGAGGACGTAGCTGATCGCGCCGGCGCGGAGCGCGGGGAAGACGTGCGCGTCGTCGTGATGCGAGGTCAGGACGACCACCTGCGTGCGCGGCGAGACCTGCTTCAGAAGCCGGGTCGTCTCGATCCCGTCGATGCCCGGCATCAGCAGGTCCATCAGCACCACGTCCGGGACGAGCTCCTCCGCCAGCGCCAGCGCCTCCTTGCCGGTCGCGGCCTCGCCCACCACGACGAGGTCGGGCTGGGCGTCCAGGAACGCACGAACGCCGTGCCGCACGAGCTCGTGGTCGTCGACGACGACCAGCGTGAGGGTGCCGGGATCGCTCATGGGGTCGTCCTCTCGGGGCCCGTGTCCGTCTCCGGGACCGCCTGCCGGGTCGCTTCGAGGTCGCGTGGGAGGTGCGCTTCGATGCGCGTCCCGCCGGCGGGAACCGAGTGGATCGTCAGCGAGCCGCCCGCCTCCTCGGCGCGCGCCGCCATGGAGGTCAGCCCGACGCCTCGCCCCTGGGCCGATGCGGACGCGAACCCGCGACCGTCGTCCTCGATCGCCAGCACGACCTCGGCGCCGAGGTCGCGCAACCGGATCGTCAACGTGCTCGCGCGGGCGTGGCGTACGGCGTTCGAGATCGCCTCCTGCGCGATCCGGTAGAGCGTCGCGCTGGTCTCGGGCGAGGCGGAGACGTCGCTGTCGAGGTCCAGCCGAAGCGTCGGGGCGCCCGAGGTGGGGTACGCCTCGCCCAGGCTGCGCAGCGCCTCGTCCACCGGCCGGCCTTTCACCGCGACGGGTCGGAGCTCGTGGATGAGGTCGCTCAGCTCCTGCTTGGCGTCCTCCACCAGCCGCTCCGCGGACGCCAGGTGCCGGTCGGCCTCCTCGGGCGACGCGCTCCTCGCGGCGCCGATGAGCATGCTGGCGGCGAACACCTGCTGCTTGACGCTGTCGTGAAGCTCGCGGGCGAGGCGGGTCCGCTCACGCGTGCCGGCCAGCGCCTGCCGGGTCGCCAGCAGGTCGCCGATCTGCCGGGCCATCCGGTCGAGGCGCCGCGACAGCCGCCCCAGCTCGTCCGGCGCGGGATCGTGCACGGCGCGCGAGAAGTCGCCGTGGCTCCAGGCGTCGGCCGCGATCGCGAGGGCCTCGATCCTGCGCGTCAGGGGCCGCGAGGCGTAGAGGCCGAACACCGTGCCGATGAGGACGACGAACAGGGTGGCGAACAGGAGTCCGAGCACGCCCAGCAGCACCAGCCCCGGCGCGGCGGGAAGCAGCGTCGAGACCTGCAGCATCGCCCCGATCGGCGCACCGCCGACGGGCGTCAGCGGAGAGGCGTACACGGTGCGCGTCAGGCCGCGGCGCGCGGCGGGCTCGCCGCTGTCCAGCACCGTCCTGGCCAGCGCGCGGTCGCGGCGGGAGGGCTCCCCGGTGATCAGCGGCCGATCGTGATCGGGGGTCGAGGGCGTCGCATCCTGCACGGCCAGCCCGCGATTGTCGAACCAGACGTCGGCAGCGGCGTCGAACACCAGGGTGTAGCCGTTGGGTGGACGCGGCACGCTGACCGAGAGGGGACGCGGTGTCTCGCGCACGCTGACGGGGCGCTCGATGTACGCCCGGAGGGCGCGCGGGTCGGCGTCCGCCTCCAGGAGCTCGGCGGCGACGGGACCCAGCGTCTCGGCGACGAACGGGTGGATGCGGCCGTTGGTGTAGAGAACGCCCTGCGCGAGAAGGATCAGGCCGATCGCCTCGAGGACGATCACGGCTGCGAGCGTGACGCGCATGTAGATCCCGCCCAGCAGCCAGCGCAGGCCTCCGGCGTTCCTTCGCCGCAGGCCCCGGAACGCACGCGCCCGACCGCCGGCGCCGCCCGGCGTCTCTTCGCTCGGCGCGTCGCCGAAGAGCGCGCCGGGGAAGCGCACGCCTCCGGAACGCTCGTCGTCGGCGGGCGATGACGCGGTGCGAGGAGGATCGGCCATGACTCGAATCTAGCAACCTCGCGCCGCCGCTGCGAGCGGCGTGCGGAGCCGGTCGCGAGGAGCCGTGGTCCCGGCCTCGGCCGGGTCCCGGGGCGGCGTCGCGCACGCCTCCAGGCCCGAGTGGCCAAGGCCTCAGGCCCGATGCAGCAGAGCGCCGCGAGGACCGCAGCGAGGCGGGCCGAAAGCAGCGTCCTGGACGCGCCTCACGCCCGATGCGCGGGTTCGGGGCGCGACGCTACGCTCCGATCAGGCTCGGCGGAAACACGTCGTCCCGCCGACGCCGGAAAGGACCTGCCATGACCCGTTCTCGCACCCCGATGCCCGCCCGCCTTTCCATCCTCGTGATCTCGGCCCTGACGCTCGCGGCCCTGACGATCGGCACCGCCGGCGCCTCCGGCATCGCGTTCGACGCCTCGGGCTTCGACGCCTACGCGTCGGACGAGGGCTACGTCGACCTCGCCCGCGACGGCGACACCCTGATCGTCACGTTCGACGAGGCCCGCGGCGACCTGCCCGCCACGATGGAGGGCGACGCGCTGCCGCTCGACGGCGACTTCGACGCGTACCGCCTGGCGACGCGTGACGCGCTCGCGCTCTACGGCGGCCTGGCCGTCCAGAGCGGAAGCGACTGGCTGACGGTCGACGTCGAGGGCGACCCGGTCGCGGTGCACGACGCCGTGCTGGCGCGGCTGGCCCGGCTGAACGTCGTGGCCGAGGAGGACTTCCCGGGCGGCAAGGTCGCCAGCTACCGCCTGAGCGACGGCGACGCCGCTTGGCGCCTCTCCGTCT
>Ga0102941_1001204_pt1 | contig 12149 bp, 5 predicted proteins | sample SalPonR2_C_D2_MG_FD_79281 | JGI IMG/M metagenome (GOLD analysis project Ga0102941, IMG submission 79281) | Salt pond soil microbial communities from South San Francisco under conditions of wetland restoration - Salt Pond MetaG R2_C_D2_MG | ecosystem: Environmental > Aquatic > Marine > Intertidal... | reverse complement strand
TAGCAAAAACAAAAGTCATTGGTCGATGCTCGCCCTTATGGAATTTCCAAACCTCATTCACTGGTTGATGTACATCTGAGTTGCCTAAAATAGTTAAATTCTTATTATGCATCCATTTCATAACTTTAGGATAATATTCATTATAATTGGCTATTTCAACACCTTTGAGCCATCCTTTTTGATATAGCTGTTCATGCTCTGAAAACCATTTGGGGATACCACTGGGCCGTTGCGATTTCCAACCGGGATGATTATAAAAAATATAAGATCCTTGTTTAGCTGCTGCTTTAATAGCTTTTATGGGATCTTCTACAGTCAATTTCTCTGCATCTTTTACAAAGAGAGCATTGAGGTGGCCGGGGGGCATGCTTCTTGTGATTTCTGCTCCCTGGATTAGAATTATATCTCTTTGTTGGGCTTTATTTTTAGCAAGTTCATAGGATCGATTGTGATGTATTGGTACATCCTCTTTATAAGGTTTATATTCTACATGCTCAGTTATAGAAATAGCATCCAGACCTCGTCTCCAGGCTTCCTTTACTCTGGTTGGAGGCCAGACAGCTCCATCTGAAAAAATTGTATGCATATGAAAATCGCATTTTAAAGTTTTATAATCCAGAATATTCGGGAAATTAAATTCAGTCCTTACTTTCAAATTATCTGCTTTACAGATAACAAAAAACAAAACGAAAATAAATAAGTATCTTATTCGGTCTTTTTTCATAATTGTAACTCCTTTTTAACAATTCTAGTCTGTAAATAATTTTATTACTAAATTATATATTTAAATATTATTTTATCATCTATCTATATTAATTAAAATCTATTTTAAGTTCCCTAACCTGACTATCCTTGCATTTTCCAATTTTAAGATACCCAAATCCATTCTTCGCGATGATTTGTGCATTAGATTTAGGTGTTAGATGAATTTTTTCTCTTATATCTCTTTTGAGCCATGGTAAATAAATGATAGTGGGAGCATTAATATTACTTTGTTCTTTCCAACTACAATTCAGTATAGAATTCTTGTAATTAAAATCATATTTTTGTAAAGTACCAGATATTTTTATTGGTAAAGGTCTTAACAAGCCCTTTTTAAAATAAGTTTTATCTTCTAATTCTTTATCATATGCCCAATAGGTATTCCCAATTTTGTATTTTTCTATTAAATTAATTAAAGTTCTTGCACTGCTAACCACTTTTTGGTTATCAGTTCCATAAAAGGCTCCCCATTCACCTAATAAAATAGGGATGTTCATTCTTCGACCCGATTTATAGACAGTTCTAAAAATATATTTATTTCTATTGAAGTTAATCTTATCCGCACTCTTTGTATCAGTTAATAGATCGTAACAATGGGGAGCGTAAGCTACCTGTGGATCAGTCTTACCTGATTTCAACTTTACTGGTTCTATACTGGTTGGTACCCCAATATTGCTATAATAGCTATGCTCTAAGAACAAAATACGTCTTTTATCCCTTTCTCTGATTCGATTTGCAATCCTTTGATACATAGGTTGTAGTTTATCTTTTTCAAATTTCTTGTTGAGTTCTACAATTGGTTTTAACAATTCCTTATAATTATCTATATCCTGAAAATATTTATAATACTTGAGTCGTTTATTTACATTGAGCCAGTCAGATTTTAATTGACTAATGGGAATTGAGTCCTTTTCACTATTTTCCGTAATAATATCTGATAACTTTTTAAATAGTTTTTGCATTATAATTTTAGTTTGAGAACCATTAAAAGGTTCATTCATAAGATCATATCCAATCAAATAGGGCTGGTTTTGATATCTTTTACTTAAAAAATCCCACATTTGGATATAGTGATCTTGAACTCCAATCCCATCTGAGGCCTTTTTATTCTTCCAAAAATTATCAAAAGCCGTTTGTACCGCCGGGCTTAAATAATAGGCATCATCCCAGATAGCACCGGTTACATGTTTTTTATTTTCATCTAAAGTAGCCCATTCCGGAGCACCATCGGCATATTCCATACTATAGAGATCTTGATGCATATCTAAAATAACATATACTTCATGTTCTGCAGCAGCCTGGATCCATTTGTCTACCTGAGACAAATACTCTTCATTATATTGACCTGGTTTTGGTTCTACACCAGCCCAGAGAATTCCTAATCTTACGCAATTAAAGCCCCATTTTTTAAACTTTTTGAATAAATCATAATCATACTCTTCTAAATATTTTCCGTCCAAACTCTTATCTACTAGATTAAGTCCATTTAAAATAATCCGGCGGCCTTGTTTATCTCTAAATTCCATTTCCTCAGTTTTCAACAAGCCTTTGATATTCTTTTCCGAAGATTTTTGCTTTTTATCACATGCTGTAAAAAGTATAAGAAATATAAATATTAACTTTATTATACAAGGTTTGGAAATTGGAAGTGGAGGATTGTCCGTCTTTGATGTGCCATTTATATTTGTCATATGAACCCTCATGTTAATAATGCACTCCACAGATTGACTTTTCGAAAACTACCTTGTAATATACTTAATTTTTCGAAAATATGCAAACTAATTTTTCAGAGGTTTTCTAATAAATATACTTATAATTAAAAAAATATAAATCCGGTCAAGCAAATGTAAAAAACACAGACTACTTAATTTCGAAATGTATCGTTGAAATAGGGTTATAAATAAGTATTGTTTGGTTTTTTATTACTATTAAACATTTTAGATAATTATATGTGCATATTTTTAAATGGTTTATAATTTTTTACTTATTTTTTTAGGAAATTTTATTGATTTTCGAAAATAAACACTTAAATTATTAACGCAATTTTGATAGGGGGTTTCGAATTATCCAAATATGACCAAAAAAATATAATTAAAATCGGAGGATTTTATGGAAAGATTTAAATATGTACTGATTTTAGTTTTCTTACCTGTCTTGGTTTTTTCTCAAAGTGGAACTATTTCTGGATATGTTTTGTCTTATAATGATGAAGGTCCGCTAGTGGGGGCTAATGTTGTAATTCCGGAATTAGAAGTAGGAGCAGCTACGGGAACAGATGGGCGTTTTATAATTAGTGGTGTATCTCAGGGAAATTACCAGCTTAAAATCTCCTACATAGGATATGAAACCAAAACAGTTGAATTAAACATTGATTCAAAGAGTGAACAAATCGGAGATATTTTACTCAAACCAAAAACAGTAAAAGGGGAAACTGTTACAATAAGTGCTCAAGCACAGGGACAATTAAGTGCAATTAACCAGCAAATTTCTTCAAATACTATCAAAAATATAGTCTCTTCTGAAAGAATTAGAGAGTTTCCAGATAATAGTGCTGCCAAAGCAGTGAGTCGCTTGCCAGGAGTATCTCTTCAAGGAGATAATAATGATAAAATAGTTATTCGGGGCGTACAATCTAAAATGAATAAAGTTCAGGTCAATGGAATAGATGTACCTTCTACCGGATTGGGGGATAGATCTGTCAATATGGGATTCATTTCTGCAAATATGTTATCCTCAATAGAAGTTTCAAAAGTACTTACACCGGATATGGGGGCGGACGCTGCAGGAGGAGTAGTAGATCTAAAATTAAAGGAAGCACCGGATGAATTTCAGGCAGATTTGATGGTACAGGGTAGTGCCAATCTCCAGGAAGAAACCTATGGAAATTATAAAATATGGGGAAGTCTTAGTAATCGCTTTTTTGATGATAAATTAGGTGTTTTTATACAGGGAAATGTAAATAATAAAAATAAAGGATATGATGCAGCTAGTGTTGGTTATTCCAGATTAACCAGTGTGCCAGATCCAGGCTATGGTGATGCAGTTTATCAAATGATGGGGCATATGGATTTGCACAAACGTATAAATAAAATAAATAGATATGGGGGGAGTTTAATTTTAGACTATAGATATTCCAATGGTAAAATAGTTCTGCATAATATGTTAAGTAAGCAAAAGAATAATACTACTGATTTTCACGATGATATTGGAACCTCCCGGACCTATAGCACCGATCGTGATAAAAATACTAAACAACTCATTACTAATTCTCTTCAGGGGGAGCACAGTATGCTTGGAATGGATATTGACTATCAAGTTTCTAATTCTTTTTCCGATAAAGAAACAGATCTAAAATATAGTTTACCCTTTACAAGTGGAGTTAGTGCTATGGATCCCCTCTCTACAAGTGAAGTTAAGAAAATGGATTTTAATGATTTTTTCGGATTAGAGATGTATCAAAATGATTGGAAGAAAGCATCTACACTCTATGGAATAACCGATTATGGTGATTATGATGAAAATCAGACAAGTGCTTCATTTGATATTAAACGCGATTTTGGGATAACTAAAAATATTTCTGGTATGATAAAATTAGGTGGTGATTATGAACATAAATATAGAGAAACAGATGAAGAAAGGTTGGAAGCAGATCTAGGTGGTGCGCCAAATGAATATCATAATTCCCCTACTTCTGATTTTCTGGCAAGTATTGGTGCAGATCCTGCTCAACCTATAGTATTTGAAGATTTTAGAAATAATGATTTCGGTCGTGGCGAAGACTTTTTTGTTGGGAAATGGAATTTTAAAAATGCGGCAGATGTTGATAAGCTAGATAAGTTCATTGAACTTTCTTCGTCTAATTGGTGGAGGCATTTTGCTGAGTCACACAAAGATGACTACTCTGGTACCGAGGATTTGACTGGTGGTTATCTAATGGGAGAACTAGACTTATTTGAAAGATTAAGTATTATTACCGGACTTAGATATGAGCATATGAAAACAGACTATAAATCATATTTTACAGTCCAAACTAATGTTACTGAAGGCTATAATGTTGACACTTTAAATAAAACCAGAACTAATAGGCACTGGTTCCCTAATTTAAATATTGAATATAACATTAATGATTGGCTTGATACAAGAATTGCTTTTACAAAAAGTATAATGAGACCAGATTATGATATGTTTTTACCCAATGCCTTTGCTAATAAAACAGAGGGATATGGCAGTGGTGAAAGAGGTAATCCTGGTTTGAAACCTGCAATTTCAAGAAACGTTGATCTACAGTTTTCTGCACATTCAGATAAAATAGGATTGTTGACAATTGGTGGGTTTTACAAAGAGATAAGTAATATGTTTTATAGTACCACAACATTATATAAAAATCTTCCTGAAAAATATAAATGGGATGAGGAATTACCTAATTGGGCAGAATATGGCCAGTCCTCTAATATAAATACATATGTTAATAATCCCTATGATGGTCATGTAAAAGGTATTGAATTTTCGTGGCAGACTAATTTTCGTTATCTCCCGCAACCTTTTACCTACTTAGTAGTAAATACAAACTATTCACATATGTGGTCAAGTACTGAATATCCGCAATTCGCACAGGAAAGAAGAAAAGTGGATGATAGTGGGCTTGTACCAGAATATGAAACAGTTGAGATAGATACATCAAGAACCGGACGTCTCCTGCACCAGGGTAATGATATTGCTAATATTGCTGTTGGATATGATTATAAAGGGTTATCTGCTCGAATTTCTTTTGCTTTTCAGGGTAATGTATTGGATAATGTGGGCAGCAGACCGGAAACTGATTCTTTTACAGAAGATAGGTATAAATGGGATTTTACTTTAAAGCAAAAATTACCTCTGGATGGTCTACAATTACTTTTATCCGGAGTTAATATTACAAATTCACCTTACCAGACTTATCGAAAATTTTATAACTCAGAAGATGCCAAAAATAAGACTGAACATATAAATTATAAACGTTATTCAGGAAGAGAATTACGACTTGGATTAAGATATAAACTATAATTGATTGATATAATTCACTAAAAGTAGGAAGGAGGTGAATATTTAAAAATATTAATTATTTATCTATCTCGGGATTTAGAATCTTAGTTAATTTGAAATTTAGGAGGAAAAAATGAAGAAAGTAAAAGCGTTACTAAGTTTTTTGCTAGTAGTTGTATTTGCAATTAATTTAAGTTATGCTGACGAATTTAGTGACTATGTATCGGAAATAAGAGGGGATACAGCAGTTGTAAAGACTTATGACGAATATGGTGCAAATTCACTTTTAGGAGCGATACAATCGGATACAACTGAAGACGGAGAAAGAGCAAATCCTGATAGGGTTTATTATCTGAAAAGAGGAGGTATGTACTTAAATGATGCGGCCTGGTATTATACACCTCCTGGTGAATCTATTGAAATTGTAGGTGGAGAAGGTGACATAATTAAACCTGAAAAAGATGTTGAAAGACCTCCAATTGTTAGTGGAATTCCTAATAGTGAGGGTTCAGCAGTTACGGGGTACTGGATTCAACCGGGATCTAAGAGCAATGTTAAATTTAAAAATATCGCTTTTATGAATGCTTGTTCTGATGGTAGTAAGGGCTCAGGACTTATGTGGCTTTCAGATAGTTCTCGTGTAACTTTTGAAAATTGTCTTTTTGAACATAATACATGGGCTTTTTTACCAAGTAACAAAAGAGGAATGAAAGTTTATATTCGTGACTGCTTATTTTTGAATATGGTGGGAAATACTGTGCGAAGAAATGGTGGTGTATATGATAATTATGGAAGTAGTGCAGATAGTCTTGTAGTTGAAAATAGTACTCATCTAATTGGTTCCGGTTTTATGTACAAAATCAGAAATTATCCATTTAGACATATTTATTTCAACCATAATACTTTTGTAAACTGCAGTAATAATATTATTGAAGGTGGAGGAATGCACCTCAATATGATCTTTACTAATAATCTTATAGTTAATAGTAATTATCAACCCTATTATCCTGGTTTAGATTATGGTGAAACAGATCAAGATAGTCTTCCTACAGGTATAATAAATGTAGATACCTTAGAAGGTATTGGCAACTTTTACCCTGATGGTTTTCCTGAAGAAGACAGAAAAGTATTAGTAGATAATAATGCAGTTTACTGGGACCCCCGTTTGGATCAAATTCTTAATGAACTTAGAAAAGGTGAATCCGATACTGTAGATTGGCAAAGTCAGATGATAACAATGAATGATCGAACACAGGCTATGTTTAATGATGATGAAGGTTACCCTTATTTAACTGAAGGAGAATGGATAAAGGGAGAGGAACCTGGATTCTTGAATATGAAAGATTTAATGGAGGATATGATTTTCTGGGGTATCAATAACCCGGCTGATGATAATGAATATTACCAGCAGGCCTGGAGAGAACAGGAAGAAGTTATAGTTCCGGATTGGCCCGTATTAGCAGATTTGTCTTATACAAATTCAAAGCTGAAAACTGGTGGTTCTAATGGAATGCCTGTTGGTGACTTAAATTGGTTTCCTTCAAAAAAGGAAGAATGGGAAGCGCAAAAAGAGACCTACCATAATCAACTATACAGTGCATTAAATAATGGCGAACCAGTCTCTGGCGTAGAAGATTCTGATAAAAATGTCCAAAAGGATGATTTTGAATTATTAAAAAATTATCCTAATCCTTTTAATCCTACTACCACAATCCAGTACAGAATTGGGAAACCTGGTTCAGTTAAATTAACGGTTTATAATGTAATGGGACAAAAGGTAAAAACTCTTGTAAATTCATATAAAAGTACCGGCAAATTCAGTGTAAAATGGAACGGAGTTAATGAAAAAGACACAAAAGTATCATCAGGTCTTTATTTTTACAAATTACAGACTGGTAATAAAACACAAATGAGAAAGATGATACTTCTCAAATAAGTTACTAAAAAAAGGGAGATTAGTAGTCTCCCTTTTTTATATTAATTTTTTTTAATGAATATAATTAATTGTAATCAATTTTTTTTGAGGGAGGAGAACATGGAAAAATCTAGAATTCTATTCTTAACTTCTATAATCATATCAATTAATATATTATTTGGCGATATAACTTTTCCTGACAAATTGGAAACAAGTAGTACTTCTTTTATTGATAGTAGTGGTCGAGAAGTAATTTTGAATGGAGTTAATTTAATTGACAAAAATGCTAATGATGATTTTATGGCACAGCATGATCCTGACTCAGTTTTTTCCAATTTAAAAAGATGGGGCTTTAATTCACTCAGATTGGGTGTTACATGGGCAGATATAGAACCACAACCACTGCAATATGATGATAATATTTTAAACCAAATAGAAGAATGGATTCAAGTTGCTGATTCATATGATATAAAAATTATCTTAGATATGCACCAGGATCTTTATAGTGCCGAATTTGGAGCTGATGGTGCTCCTGCCTGGGCATGCTTTCCTGAAGGTGGAAAGCATAGAACACTAGATTTTTGGAGTGGAGCATATTTTATAAGCGATGCTGTACAGACTAGCTTTGAAAATTTTTGGAATAATAAAACAGTCCCTGCCTCCGGGATCGGTCTACAGGATCACTATGCCAAAATGTGGAAATATGTAGTTAAAAATTTAAAACAATATAACAATGTGGTTGGATATGACTTAATGAATGAACCTTTTAATGGTAAACATGGCCGCTGGATGCTTCAAAAAATGATGTATGCTCTGGATCTTCTAATTGCCCATAACGATTGTGTCTATGGAACTGAATATGCAAAAATGGTAAGTAATTCCTACAATCATTGGAAAATACATTCTGAATTAAGTGACTGGATAGAAAGTGATTCTGAAAGTTTCACAGCAGATCTGATTCTCCAATTAATGTTTAATGGAGCTTCTTCTGCTGAGATCAGAGATGAATTTTATTCCAACCCAGAAAAATATCCCCATTTTGATGCCTGGAATGGTTCCTGGTTTTTAACAAGGAATTGGGGGACATTAAAACAAAAAAGAGGTGAATTTGGATATTGGGCACAATCCGGCGACTCAAGGTTGTTTTCTGTATTTGATGCCTATACAAATAAACCCTGGAAGTATCAGGTTTTTACTGAAGCTATGGCACCAGAGAATAGAGAGTTCGAAGAAAATGAACTCCAAAGTTTTTATCAAAAAATCAGAGATGAAATACGGAAAAAGGATAATAAAACGGTCTTGTTTTTAGAACATTCCTATTTTGCAAATATGGGTTTACCAACAGGTATAGAACCTGTCAAAACAAGTACAGGAGCAGAAGATCCAAATGTAGCTTATGCTCCTCATGGTTACGACACACAGGTCGGTCTCCAGAGATTTACTGCAGCGCATAATACCAGAATCAAAGAAATCTTCAATACTATTAGCGAGTCCGGTAATGAAATGGATGTACCCACCTGGGTAGGTGAATGGGGTGCTCTTTATGATGTTCCAGAAGAAAAGGAAGAAGGGTCTATAGAATCTGCCAAAGCAGCAATGCAGAAAATTGAAGAAAATAAACTAAGTCAATGTTACTATGATTATGTATCCAATGGCAATAAATATTTTCAAAAGATCATCAGGCGTACCTATCCTATGGCTGTTGCAGGTGAATTGAGCGATTATGAGAATAATTTCTCTGATAGTAGTTTTACCTGTACCTGGAATGAAAAGGAAAATATCAATAAATCTACTATAATTTACGTTCCTTTTAATAATTTAAATAGTGCCAATATTGATTGCTCTCCGTCAATCTCCCCTGACCGAATTTCAATAATCAATAAAAATGATTATAGCTATCTAGTGATTTCGCCCTCTGGTAGTAGTAAACAACAAAATATATCAATTGATTTTTCTATAGAGCCAGAATATTATACCCGGGAAAATACGAAAAAGACAAAATCATTACAGGAAAAAGAATTCAAGTTAGGATCGGCCTATCCCAATCCCTTTAATCCAACGACTACAATCAATTTTCATGTTCCGAAAAGATCGGATGTCATCTTAAAGATCTTTAATATTAATGGAAAACTTGTAGAAAAAGTAAACTATGGAAATATTAAAGGAAGCTATAAATACCAATTTGATGGCAGTCAATTGTCGTCAGGAGTTTATATCTATAAGTTAGATGCTGGTAGTTTTATTCAGAGCAAGACTATGACGTTAATAAAATAATCATGTTATTAGGTTATCCTTTCAAGGAGGGAATTTATTTCCCTCCTTTTTTTGTTTTAGTTTTACTTTACAAGGGTTATCATGTATGAACTTTATATTTCTGCTAATATTTTGTCAGAAGGTGAGTGGAAGGCCTTTCACAGTCAATTAAGTGGGTAAAAGATAGATTTGAAAGATTGGAATGAACTTATATAACTTTTGGAGCTACGCTAAAAGGGGAATCTTCGGGATTACCCTTAGAATTATTCATGACTCTGCCCCGTAGCGATCCTTCGGGAAAACTGAGTTTTTCTAAGATTGCAAGGATAAATTATTAATTTTAAATTTTTTAGGCTCTGTATTTAGCAGAGTCATGAATAATCCAGGAAAAGAACAAGAATTAAAAATCTTTATTTGTAAATAATGGGAGAATTTTAATGGGTAAGAAAAAAATTTTAGTAATTTTATTATTGGTCTGTTTAAGCACAATTCTTATTGCTCAAAATATAGATAATTATGATTATAGACCCGCACCAGAAAATCTACGATCCAGAAAATGGTTTAAAAATGCCAAATTTGGAATGTTTATTCACTGGGGAGTATATTCTGTATTAGGAGATGGTGAATGGGTAATGGAGCATCAGGAGATTAAAAAAGATGATTACGAAAAACTGACTAAATTTTTTAATCCTACCAAATTTAATGCTGAAAAATGGGTCAGCCTGGCAAAAGAAGCGGGGATGAAATATATAACTATCACAACCAAACACCATGATGGTTTTTGTGTGTTTAATTCAGATTTAACTAATTATGATATAGTTGATAGTACTCCCTACGGAAAAGATATCATAAAAGAACTTGCAGAGGAATGTCATAAGCAAGGGATAAAATTATTTTTCTATTATTCTCAATTAGACTGGCACCATAATGATTATTATCCCAGAGGAAGGACTGGGAAACATACAGGAAGGCCTGAGGAGGGTGATTGGAATAATTATATTGACTACATGAATGGCCAGCTGGAAGAATTATTAACTAATTATGGTGATGTTGCAGGAATTTGGTTTGATGGATATTGGGATAAAAAAGATGCAAATTGGCGGCTAAAAGAAACCTATTCTTTGATACATGAATTACAACCGGATGCATTAATCGGGAGTAATCACCATGAAAAACCTAATCCTGGAGAAGATATTCAAATGTTCGAAAAAGGTTTACCCGGCCAATCTCCCATGCAAGCAGAAGAAAATGCGGGGCTAGGAAATTTGCCCTATGAAACCTGTGAAACAATAAATAAATCCTGGGGGTTTGATCTACAGGATAATAATTTTAAAAGTAAGGAAAAATTGGTCGGGTATCTGGTGGAATCTGCTGGATATAATTCAAATTTACTCTTGAATGTTGGGCCTATGCCAAATGGAGAAATACAAAAAGAGTTCAGAAGACGCTTAAAAAAGATTGGCAATTGGATTGATCAGTATGGAGAAACAATATATGGAACCAGGGGAGGACCAGCAAAACCGCAGAATTGGGGAGTGACTACTCAGAAAGAAGATAAATTCTATATACATTTACTTGATCCCAAAGGTAAGTCAATCTTACTTCCTAAAATTGACAAAGAGATAAATAGTATTCAGACTTTTGATCAGAATAAAAAAGTATCTTACACCCAAACGAAACATGGAATTGTTATAAAGATTCCAGAAAAGGCAAAAGAAAAAATCGATGCAGTACTCGAAGTTGAGACAAAATAATAATCTCATTGTTTTTTTGTTATTTCAAGTTATATGCCGAAAATAAGATTGGAGTAGGTTTAAAAGTAGATCCTAACATAGCAAGCTCCATAAATAGGGCCTCCTTAAAAAGTGTACAATTCATAAAAAGTCATGGTTCGACTCTTCCTTGGAGATCTCCAAGAGGCGCTCACCATGACTTTCTCTCGATTATAACATTTTTAAGGAGACCATACTTATATTGTGGGATAAAAATATTGTGGGAGTACTGCAACAAGGCCAATGTAAGTCATATTGAGCGTCATCAAAGAGACCTCTATGAGGGAATCGAAATATGGATAAACTCTATAATAACAGGAAGAAATAAATATTATATTCCTAGTAAATTTTTAGAAATAACCCTTTTGGCAGTCACCTCATATTGTTATTAATTACGATTGTACAAATATATTATTTTTCCCATG
>Ga0102941_1001203_pt1 | contig 12150 bp, 13 predicted proteins | sample SalPonR2_C_D2_MG_FD_79281 | JGI IMG/M metagenome (GOLD analysis project Ga0102941, IMG submission 79281) | Salt pond soil microbial communities from South San Francisco under conditions of wetland restoration - Salt Pond MetaG R2_C_D2_MG | ecosystem: Environmental > Aquatic > Marine > Intertidal... | reverse complement strand
TATTTTTTATTTAAATGACTCTATTATTTTCAAAAATAGAAAGAATGGCCGACTTTAACGTCTGGCTTTCAATATTTTTCGAACGTATTTCTAACTTCGGTTCAAAGCGTGCTTCTTTTAATTTGCTTTGTTCTATGCTGTCTATATCACTGCTGGGAATATCATATCCTGATTGTGATGGAACAACTCTTGAAGCAGAAGTATATCTTACAGGTTCCAGGTTGTCCGTGTTTAACTGCTTGTTCTGGAAGCTTCCCAACTTTCCCCCATTCTCACTCTTAACCGTACCCCGGGTGTTGGAGAGGTGGACTTTGTTGTTCTTGCCGATGGCAATGACCAGGATGATCATTGTAATGATTAACAGGGGTTGGCGGCGTTTCATGGAATTAGCTCCTTTAATGGTTTGATTTTTTTAAGGTTGAAGTGAAAAGTTTCAGGATAAAAGCTTCTAAATAAAATTATATCATAATATGAATAAAAAAAATCAATAAAAGCAGTGGTAAAGTAAATGTTTTGGGGGATGTAAAGCGAAAAAGTGTTATAAATATGTGAAAAAGAAAAAATGCATTCAACTCCTAAAAACTTTGATTGGTAAAAAAGGATTAATGAGGAGGGGATTGGGAGAACTTCATTAATAGTGATGTTCCTGTTAGAACGCTAAGCCTCCCCCGTTAGGGCCGCAAACAGCAACAGGGACGGAGGTGTTTGATGATTTTGTATAGTAGAGCTGGCTCTTTCCATTTATGATAGGCAATCAGATCGTGATATAATACCAATGGTGTTAAATGGAGGGTTTAGATTGAAAAGTAAGGTGTTTGCCATCCTCGTTTTTTGTCTCGTCACAGTCTCCTGTGTGATGTTCAGTTCGGAGGCGATTGAGGTTCCGATTAAAAGTGATAGTGTCAACGGCGATCTCTTTATTCTGCAATTTCCGCTGACGCTGGGACTTCCGTTTGATTTTGGTCTTGGTATGAAGAATGAGATCCCGATGGGTGTCATCTATGCCTTCAAAGAGGAGAAACGGGAGAAACGGGTCTTTTTTAAAGATCAGACCGTTGAAACCAAGAGAATCAAGGTGATGTGGGGACTCTCCGATGAGTTTGTTTATGAATTCCGTTATCAGCATTTTTTCAACGATTCCATCAGCCTTGCGGCGATCGGGGATGCGATTGGGATCCCGGCCCCTTCGATAAGGCTCCCGTTGACATTCTCTCTGGATCTGAGAACATTTGGAACGGCCCAAAATCCGGTGTTTGTCAACGAGGGATTTGCTTTTTCCAAGGCCGGGCCTGTGTCGGCGAATATCACTTTCCACTCTTACAACGACATCTTTCACAACCACGGCATTACTGAAATCGGTCTGCGGGTTATGGATCAACCTGAATTTGGATTGACGTTGGGGGATTTAACCGGCGTTTTTGGTTCAATTGATATGAAAACCCCGGCCATGAGCTATCGCCCAAGGCTGGCTGCGGGGTATTCCAGACAGACCGGATCGCTGACCATAGGACTGCTGCTCCATGACGAAGCCTCCGTTGGTCAAAAGTCCTCCATCAAACTGAACACAATGCTTCTGTTTCCGGTTAACGGCAAGCCTTTCTGGAGTATCCAGGGAGACTATAAACTATCGCGGTTTGTTGAGATTTACTTCAATCTCTCCCTTGAGAATGCCACTATCGGGAATCGAACGATTCTTGACCTCTCCTCACTGGTCAACAACGATCGTTAATGGAAAAGAAGCCCCTTTCGTTCTATCTCCATATCCCCTTCTGCTCGGCAAAGTGCGATTACTGTGATTTTGTATCCTTCCCGTTGCATATCATCAAGAGAGAGACAGTTGATCAGTATTTTTCTGCCCTTTATCAGGAACTTGAGCTCCGTCTCTGGGCGCTGCCCGATGATTACTACCTTCACACACTCTATATCGGCGGCGGAACGCCCTCGACTGTGGATCCGGATTATTATCAGCCGGTTGTCAAAAGACTCCAGCAACGGTTTAATGCCCCTGTGGAATTTACCTGTGAAGTCAATCCCAAGAGCGTGGATGCCCCCTTTCTGGAAAGGTTGAGAGATCTGGGCTGCAACAGAATCAGCGTCGGCGTTCAGAGCCCAAGTGATGACACCCTCGCACGTGTCAACAGAAGTCAAACCCTCGGCCTGTTTTTACTAAAATACGATATGATCAGAAAAGTGTATGATAATGTCAATGTCGATTTCATCTGCGGACTGCCCGAAAATCTGCATGATTGGATGAAAGGAACACTCGACCTCATACAAAAAGCGGCCCCTGAGCACATCTCTCTCTATCTGCTGGAAAGCGAAAAGGAGACGCCTCTCGCAGTTAAAGAGCGGAAAGGCTTCATTGACCTGCCTTCTCAAAGCTACGCAGAGTCATTCATCGAATCGATGAGTATAACATTACCAGCCATGGGATTCAATCAATACGAGATCTCCAATTACGCCCGGCCCGGTTATGCCTCTCTTCACAACCTGGTTTACTGGAAGGGGGTTGATTATATCGGAGTCGGGGTTTCAGCAGGAGGCTATATCCATCACAGACGATATGTGAATACCGCCGGTTTGATGCAATACATCACTTCCTTGGAAAGGCATAATACCATAGATGAAGCGTATTCTCAGGTGAACACCGCAAAAGAAGATTTGAAAGAAAGGCTGTTCATGGGGCTCAGATTGAGGGAGGGTATCGATTTCGGACAGTTGAAAAGGGGTGTCTCAGAAACAGCCTCCCTGGAAAGCATTCGGTTTATTCTCAGCCATTCACCCTATTTTTTTGAAACAGAGTCCGGGAAACTAAGGTTTATAAGCGAATACTTTCTTAAAAACCGGGAGGCTTTTGAGTTCCTGTTCGAGGTTTTCGATATAACAGGTTTTTAACAGAACTTATAGTCCCAGCTCGTCCGAGACACTCTTCATAGCTTCGATGACGAAACCGATATGTTCACTCAGGTCAACACCGAGCTCCTCAGCCCCTTTTTTGATATCATCGCGGTTAATGGAAGCGGCGAAGGCCTTGTCTTTCAGTTTTTTCTTAACGGATTTAACCTTCAGGTCCCTGAGTTGCTTGGAAGGTCTGACCAGGGCGGTGGCTGTTATCAGTCCGGTGAGTTCATCAACGGCGAAGAGGGTTTTTGCCATCAGGGTATCCCTGGGAACACCTGTATAATCGGCATGTCCCATAATCGCTTTTATCCATTCCTCCGGCAGGCCTTTTTCCCTCAATATCTCAGCGCCTTTATACGGATGCTCTTCTTCTGTGGGATGCCGTTCATAATCAAAATCATGCAACAAACCGACGACCCCCCATTCTTCTTCATCTTCACCGAATTTTTTGGCATAGGCCCGCATCGCGGCCTCAACGGCCAGGGCATGTTTTCTGAGATTCTCCTTTTTTGTGTATTCTGTCAGAATCTCCCAAGCCTGCTGTCTGTCAATCTTCATCAGTCAACACTCCTTTCAAACAAAACGTTTTTCAAAAGAAAAAGGAGGCTTCTAGAAATAAGCCTCCATTGTCCTTCGTTCATTATACTTTATGCTGATTCTTTAAGGATATCGATGGGGTTCTTGTTGTTTTCAACGACTTCTTTCGTTATGAGGATCTTGTCGATATTCTTCCTGGAAGGTACTTCGAACATGATATCAAGCATGACCTCTTCGACCACACTCTTCAATGCCCTGGCGCCGGTTCCTCTCTTCATCGCTATCCTGGCAATTGAATTCAAAGCCTCGTCGTCGAAATCAAGCGCGATGTTATCCATTTCAAGCAGTTTCTGATATTGCTTGATAACGGAATTCTTCGGTTCAAGCATGATCTTGACAAGGGCCTCTTCGTCCAGGTCGTTCAACGTGCTGAAAACCGGGAAACGGCCGATGAATTCCGGGATGAGACCAAACTGTACGAGATCAAAGGGGTTCGCATGGGAGAGTATCTCCCCGATCCGCTTTTTCCCTTTTGATTCGATCGTCGATCCGAATCCCATGGAGGAATCCTCCATTCTGTGCTTGATGATCTCTTCAAGACCGTCAAATGCCCCTCCTGCAATAAAGAGGATGTTCGAGGTGTCTATCTTGATAAACTCCTGATAGGGGTGTTTTCGCCCACCTTTTGGAGGAACGTTGGCAACCGATCCCTCAACAATCTTGAGAAGAGCCTGCTGAACACCCTCGCCTGATACATCTCTTGTTATCGAAACATTGGGGCCTTTCTTGCCAATCTTGTCTACCTCGTCGAGATAGATGATTCCCCTCTCAGCCCTTTCAATGTCAAAGTTGGCCGATCGGATGAGTTTGAGCAGGACATTTTCAACATCCTCTCCCACATAACCGGCTTCTGTAATAGGCGTTGCGTCAACTATTGCAAAGGGCACATCGAGACTTTTGGCCAGTGTCTTCGCGATCAGCGTCTTACCGCAACCTGTGGGGCCGATCATCATGATATTGGACTTGTCAATCTCCGTGTCGTCGTTTTTCTTCATCATAATCCGTTTATAGTGATTGTAAACAGAGACTGCCACCGCTTTCTTCGTCTTTTCCTGGCCAATAACGTATTTATCCAGTTCAGATTTCAGTTCAGACGGGGTGGGCAGTTCATTTTTGATATCTCTGAAGTGTACGACCTGATCGTCCTTTAACGTATCATGATAGAGTTCTATACATTCATTACAGATATAAGCATTCGGTCCGGCAAGGAGTCTTTGAACCTGTGATTCCGGTCTCCCGCAAAAAGAACATTTTTTCTCCACTTTCATGTGACACAACCTTTCGAGTGAAGTTTATTTTTCATTTTTTTCTATGATCTTGTCGATCAAGTTATAGTCAAGCGCTTCTTTCGCCGACATCCAATAGTTTCTGTCTGTATCTTTTTCAATCTGTTCAATATCTTTTTTTGTATGTTTCGCAATCAGTTCGTTGATCTGTTTCTTGGTTTTCATCAACTCCCTGACCTGAATCTCAACATCAGTAGCCTGTCCCTGAGCACCGCCAAGGGGTTGATGAAGCATTATCTTGGAATTGGGCAGGGAATAGCGTTTCTTTTCCTGTCCGCCCATCAGGAGAAATGCCCCCATGGATGCTGCGAGACCCACGCAAATGGTCGAAACCTCCGGTTTGATATACTGCATTGTATCGTATATGGCCATACCGGCTGATACAGATCCGCCGGGGCTGTTGATGTAAAGACTGATATCCTTGTCCGGATCCTGAGCTTCCAAAAAGAGAAGCTGCGCGATTATTACGTTGGATATGTTGTCCGAAACGGGGGTTCCCAGGAATATGATCCTGTCCTTCAGGAGCCTCGAATAGATATCGTACGCCCGTTCATATCTTCCTGTTGTTTCAATGACCGTTGGAATAATTTGATTCGTTGTTTCCATAATACACCTCTTGTTCTATTTTTTAATCTGTCTCTTCCTCATTCTCCATTTCTTCCGCCGTTTTCTCGACTTCCTCTATAATCTTCTCGGCATCTTCCTCGGTTGCCTTTTCTTCAGCATCGAACTCCTTTTCCTCTATCGTGACCTTGTCTTTCAGAAATTCGGCCACTTTCTTCTGTTTAATCAGCTCTTCAATCCTTGATTTCATGACATTATCCTTGTTGACAAATCCTTTGGCCTGTTCGGGACTCATCCCCCAACTGGGTGCAGCATTGCCAATATACTCATTAATGTCCTCTTCGCTGATCGTCATGTCGTTTTCTTTATATACCTTTTCGACACTGAACATCTCTTTTAACTTATAGAAATTACCCTTTTCAATCTCATCGAGGAGATCCTCTTCTGTATCATATTCCTCCAATTCCTTTTCATAGGACTGTTCTTTTTTCATCTCATCGATGGTATTCTGTCTGATCCTGTCAAGGGTCTCATCCGTTATCGCGATATCAGTATTCTCAGCCAGCCCGTTGATAATCTGCTGATTAATCGAGTTTTCCGCTGTCTGCTCATACGCTTCCAGGACCTTTTGACGGATGTTCTTCTTCAATTCTTCTACTGTTTCGCCTTCAACATCCTTTACTTCCTTTGCAAAATCATCATTTATCCCGGGTAATGATCTGTTATAGACCTCTTCAACCTTGACCGTATAGTAATACGTCAGGTCACGACCCTTTTTGTTGCCACCCGCTTCTTTATCAAATGTCTTCTCATATGACTTTTCCTCACCGGCTTCCAATCCGATTGTATTATTGATGACATGCCGGGGGTCATCTTCCATAACCTCAAAGTCTTTAGGCTCCTGGTTGTAGAGTTCCCGTCCCTCTTCATTTTTGACAAAGTAGGTGATGCGCACACTGTCTCCCGGCTCGACTTTCCCTTCTTTGGGCTCTAAAAGGGCGTTTTCTTTTCGGAGCTCTTCTATTCGTTCATCCACCATCTTCTCGACATCTTCTTCACTTGGCAGATATTTGATAACCTCAATATCTTTATAATCCGGGAGGGTAACCTCCGGTTTGTTAAAGAGTTTGATCTCGGCAACTGCATTCCCGTTATCATCAATATCCAGTTCCTCAACAATGGGGGCAAGCATTGTATCTCTTTCATCCACCATTTCATTGACCGCTTTCTGAAGCACTTCCTCAGCAGCAATGGATTTCAGTCTCTCTTCTCCCAGTATCTTTTTGATCATACCCCTCGGGGCTTTCCCCTTTCTGAACCCGGGGATCTGATAGTTTTTTGCAGCCTTGTCTATCTCTTTCTGGATTATCGGGTCTTGTTCCTCTTTCTCGATAAACAATTTGATCCTTTCAACGTTTTCCTCTCTATCAAGCTCTTCACGTTTCAAAACACAACCTCCTTAGTTTCTTCTCTTTATTTATTATACCATGAAAGCGTTAGTTGAAAAATCTCTGTGCTTGTTTTGTTTGCTAAAGAAAAACCGGCTATCTCAAGCCGGTTTTGCTGAATATATTGGAGGCGACGGTCGGATTTGAACCGACGAATGGAGATTTTGCAGACCTCCGCCTTAGACCCCTTGGCAACGTCGCCAAAACCGAAGGTATTATACCAGAAGCACACCCTTAATGCAAGCCCCCTGTCTTTTTTGATTAAAGGCTATTTGACGTTTTCTTTATATCTGCTATAATGAAGACGATTAATAAAGAATCGGAGGTCATTTTTTTGAAATCAAAAAACCAAACGGACAATGAAAAGAGTACCGGCCAGGTCAAGAATAAAACCGCTGAAAAGAAGCAGTCAACATCAAGCAATAAAACAGGCCCGAGTAAGAAAAAGGTCAAAAAACACTTTTTCAAGCATAAAAAGAAGGCTCGAAAATCTGAAAAACCTGAGAAGCAGGGGTCGAACAATACAAAACAAAGAAAAGGGAAAACCATTTCAAAACAGGGCAACAATAAGAATCCGAACAAAAAAAAGCCCCCTAAGAAGAAACCTGAAAAGAATAAAAAGCCCAAAGAAAAAGTGAATCATAAGCTGGAAGTCGGGAAAGCCGTTATTGAAACAGAATGGCATATAGAATCAATCAGTCGTTATATCATCGCCGTCAAGGCTGCTTTGGAGAAAACCCCCGAGAGACAAGATGGTAAAAAGGATCTCTTAGAGGTATGGATTAATTCATCGTTACCGGTTGATCTGATTTATCAGATCATTAAACAATATCCCGACGAATTGAATGTTGATAAGAAGAAATTTACAAAAGATAACAAACCCCTTTTTTGAACCGTTTGACACCAGGCTCTTTTTATGATAAAATCGGCTCGTATCTGTACCCGTTACTTTGTTTAGGATTGAGCCTCCTTCATCAAGGTTTCGGGCGTATATTATGGAGGTGAAATAATGGCTCTTGATTATGACAAGAAACAACAGTTGATCGATGAATATCAGATCAACACTGATGACACCGGTTCTGTTGAAGTTCAGGTGGCAATGCTTTCTGCAAGAATCCGACAGTTGACCGATCATTTGAAAAGACATTCCAAGGACTTTCATTCCAGACGCGGTCTGATGAAGTTAGTCGGCAGAAGAAGAAGACTGCTGAAGTATCTCAGAAAAAACAAGCCTGAGGTCTATAAGGAAATGCTTGAAAAGCTCGGGATCAGAAGATAACAGAAAAGGCAAAGATTAAAAAAGCGTGGCGTTGAGCTGCGCTTTTTTTATTTTTGAGGCAGGTAATAAACAGATGCACTCGTTTTCATCTTAGAAGCCAGCGTTAAATCCCGTATATATACATCGATCTTATTGCCCTTGATGGCACTCCCCTCATCCTGAACCACGAACACCCCGTCTGATGGCGTGTTCTTCAGCTCAGGGATATAAATGAGCGTCCCCTTTGGGAAGTATTCCGGGTCTGCAGCAACCGAGTACCATTCCTTTGCAAAAGCACCTTCTTTAACCCTTCTGAAATAGGGAAAATAAGGAAGATTTCCATCGTCCCATTCGGTATAAAAGGTTATTTCAAACTTCCCCATCTTTTTCAGGAAGAGGTTGAGCGGGTCTCTGTACTCGTTATGAATCATTGTCTCAAGTATAAACTCATCGGAAGAAGTCCTGCCGATGGTTTCACCGCCTTTAACCCATTCCCCTTTTTCAACGTCGGGATTGTCCAGTTTCAGATAGATGAACTTTAAGCTGCTTCCATGGTAAATGACACAATAATCATTTCCGGTATCAATCACTTTACCGGGTAAACTGGCCACGATCCGGGTTCCCGGATCGGTATCGAAAACAATGCCCCGGGAAAAACCTGCTGACGTCTTCTGACCGAAAAAGGCCTTGATGTCCTCAGGAATAATACTCACTCTACCGGCAATCGGGAGTCTGATTCTGTCCTGAAGGGGCGGGAGCTGAATGCGGATCTCATCCCCGCGTCTAATCATTCTCGGATCACTGATCCCGTTGTCCTTCATAATCTTTTCCACACCTGAATCCCCGAGACTGAAACTCCCGGCAATCTGACTGAGCGTATCGCCCGATTGAACGATATATGTAAATTCACCGCTTAATATCTCCGGCAGGGATCCGGCATCAACGGTTTCTCTGTTCTTATACATCTCCCATTTAAGCGTTCTGTAATTCTCCCGTAGTAATGACAATTCTCTTTGAAGACGGGAAACACTATCTCCCTCTGAATAATCCGTTTCAAGAGAGGGCTCTATCTTCCGTGACTTTTTCATCTCCGTGCTGATGAGGGCTTCAATCTCTTCAAGCGTCGGGATATTCTGTAATTTGTTCAGATTAATACTGGTATTCAAAACTGAGGCATAGGTTAGACTGGCATAAAGTGTGTCCGTAAACTGCCGGTTTCTTTCAAGGGCTCGTTCCATTTCTTCCAGTGCCAGCGTATTGTCTTCAACACTTTTCTTTAACCCGCGGAATTCCCAGAAAAACTCCTCCACTCTTTGTTGAAGGGTGTTGAGATCCGCTTCAAGGAGTTGATAACCAAAGTTTTGCCCGGAAGGCTCATCCGTTTCATTAAAGCAAGATGCCAACAGAAAAACAAGACCCAATAGCAACAGGCAAAAAAGAGTCGTCTTCACATTAATTTTGATTCTCTGACCTCCTCCCACAGTGTTTTGCCGGCCTTTTCGTAATGAGAACCCGTTCCCCTGTATTCCTTCAGCAGCTTTTCAAGCCATCTGAAGCCCTCTTTAATATGGTTGAGCTGAATATTCAGAGCCGCCAGGAAGAAGATGATCCCGTCGGTGTGTAACCCCTTTTTATCATCCTCAAAGGCTCTTTGAAACTGTTTCAACGCCTTCGACATCGATATCGCGGCGTTCTCCTTATCGCCCTGATCGATATAAAACCAACTCATTCTGAGGAAGATCTGAGCCAGTTTGTAGGGTATATCAGCATGCACATAGGTCAAGACACCAAGTACGTTGATCTCATGGGCATCCCGGGCAGTTCTTTCCTCTCCCAGTTCCGGGTTCAACGACTTCATCGCCCTCTCGAGTGATTTTTTGAGTGAATTGAGCTTATCCAGGGAGAGATTCCCCGGGAGATTGTCAAAATCACTTTCAAAAGCCGTATAATAGCAGTAAGGACAAGTGATAAGATAAAACTTGTCCGGATCCACTCCTTTGTACGTGGGTCTGAGATAAAGATCTCTCTTATCGATAGATACAGCGTTTGAAAAGACTCTCACTGCCTCGAATTCCTGTTCACAAACCGGACAGTTAAATTCTTTGTACCAGAAAGTCTTTTTTGCCATCATCAATCATCCGTTTCTTCCAGGATTGCATCTACAAAATCGTGCGGGTTAAACGGCTTGAGATCCTCAAGCTTTTCACCAACACCGATGTATTTAATCGGAATCTTAAACTTATTCTTGATTGAGAGCGCAATTCCCCCTTTGGCAGTGCCGTCGAGCTTTGTCAGCACAATCCCTGAAACACCAACTGCATCTGTAAACTTTTCCGCCTGCATCAAACCGTTCTGACCGGTGGTGGCATCAATCACGAGCAGAATTTCATGGGGTGCTTCAGGAATAACTTTCTTGACCACTTTGTGAACTTTTGTCAGTTCATTCATCAGATTTTTCTTTGTATGTAGTCTACCGGCTGTATCGATCAGTACGACGTCTTTTTTTCTTGATACAGCATGCTTCACGGCGTCATAGGCCACCGCCCCTGAATCAGCGCCGGACTGATGGGCAATCAGGGTGACCTTGGCTCTCTGCTCAGCCCATACTCTCAGCTGGTCAATCGCTGCTGCTCTGAAAGTATCAGAAGCAGCAAGTACTACTTCACGACCCGAATCCTTCAGGTTTTTGGCAATCTTTCCAATCGTGGTGGTCTTACCAGCACCGTTCACCCCGATAACACTCACGACAAGGGGCAAGTTTTCAGGCCATTTTAATTCATTATCGCCCTGGAGCATCTCAAGCATGATGGCCTTCAGGGCCTGTTCCGGATTATCATATTCTTTGTGTGTTTCCTCGAGTCTTTCGATGATCTGCTCACTGCATTCAACACCCACATCCCCCATAATGAGCAGCTCTTCTATCTCCTCGAGCGTCTCCTCATCGAGTTTACCGAAACGCAGGATCTTTTGTATCTTACCGAATGTGGCATCATGTGTCTTCTTCAAACCCTGTTTTAATTTATCAAAAAAACCCATCATAATCTCCTCTTATACCTTCTGATAGAAAAACGGTTCTATAACTTTCAAGCCGATCTGGCGATAGTTAAAGATTCTTTCAGTACTACCGACAAACAAAATCCCACCGGGCTTCAAGGCTTTGACAAAATTTTTGTACAAAACATTCTTTGTCTCCATCTCAAAATAGATGACGACATTCCGGCATGAAATAAAGTCCAGATCCTTGTCAAAATTCTCCTGAAGCATATTGTGCTTTCTGAAATTGACCCTCGATTTTAACTTCTGACTGACTTCATAACGCTCATCATCGACCTTCTTGAAATATTTTTTCATGATATCAACAGAGGTATTTTCAAACGACCGTTTCTCATAAATCCCTTTACGGGCCTTTGCCAAAACACCAGAATCAATGTCCGAAGCCGTAATCCTGGCCTGATTAGCCCTCAGTTCCTCGAGAATGATGGCCCAGGTATAGGGTTCTTCTCCACTGGAGCATCCCGCACTCCAGATCTTAATCCTCGGTCCAACCTTTTTGATCATTTCCGGGAGATATTTCTTCTGAAGCGAAGCCCACTTTTCCGGATTCCTGAAAAACTCTGTCACATTTATGGTGAGCTTGTCGAGAAACTCATCTTTTAATTTTTCATCATTCATAATCATCTTCATATAATCGCGGTAATTATCAACGTTGTGCTTTCTTAAAAGGATATCGGTTCTTCTCTTTACCCTGTGAGGCTTGTATCCGGTCAAATCCAGATCAATCTTTTTTTTAATCTCTGAGACAAACCAGTCGAACTCCGGGTCGTTCACTTTCTGCAACATCATATTCCTCCTTCATCATTCTGCCTCATTAATATCGTTATAGAAATCAAAATTAATCCTGTACTTTGTTCCCAGGGCCAGGCGAATTGTTTCCTCTAATTCTATTGAAAAAGAGACGAAAAATTCCTCGGCAATCTTAAACGAAAAATCCGAATAAATCAATTCATGATTCTTTCTGCCCTCTTTCTCCCGGATCCCCACACCAATATTCGAGTCTATCCCGGCGTTCTGATAATGCCAGTAGATGTTAACCCAC
>Ga0102941_1001200_pt1 | contig 12156 bp, 11 predicted proteins | sample SalPonR2_C_D2_MG_FD_79281 | JGI IMG/M metagenome (GOLD analysis project Ga0102941, IMG submission 79281) | Salt pond soil microbial communities from South San Francisco under conditions of wetland restoration - Salt Pond MetaG R2_C_D2_MG | ecosystem: Environmental > Aquatic > Marine > Intertidal... | reverse complement strand
TTGTTGTTGAACTTGATCCTGAACATTCTTATAATTTGGATACTGACGGAGAGCTTAAATCAGTATTTGATCCGGAAAATACACCTGTTTTTTTATTGCACCATTCAGATACATTAAGAGTTACGGAAGTTTTATCTTCGTCTGGTTCGGTATCTCAAATTGGAGCAGCAATTGTGCAAAATAGAACAAAAGATGTCTCTTTTGTTCAAATAGATGACACAGTTTCCTTAGGTTATGGAAATTTAACATCAGCACCAGTTGATTGGGTAGGTAACATAGGATTAGTAGAACTGGAAGGAGGTTCTACTCTTAAATTAGTTGGTGGAACAATTCCTTGTATTGGAACAGCTTCTTTTTCGGCAACTTTTCAAAATCAGTATATGGTTACACCACCTACCTTGGAATTATCATCTGATGAAACATATGAAATTCTTGTTGCAGTTTATATGGAGGTGATTTAATGATAGGAATCAAAGTTTGCAGAGACCCTGTTTATTCTGGAGAATGTAGAGAAGATGATCCCAATTTAAATTGGGGGGATGATATTTCTGATTCTTTATTGACTGAAGAATCAGTGGCTTTGGAAAGAGGTAGGGTGGAAGTTGATTCTTCTTATACTAACAGGGTAATTTCATCTGTGAATACTGCTCAAAGAGATTATATTCAAATGGGAACAATTGTAGGAATAAATGAAAAAGGAACCATAAAAAATGGAATGTTAAAGTCTCTTAGTATTTCATTAATTCGTGATCAGGATTCTTTTTCCACAGCCAGTCAAATTGTGATTGAAAGGAATATTGATGTCGATTAGATATTTATTAAAAGGAAAGAAAAATTTAATTGAAGATCAAGTTATTATTGGAAATATTGTCAATAAAACTGGAAATACTTCTTATGTGATTAAAGATAGCAAAGGTAGGGGGTTTTCCGTGGAAGGCTCGCCTGATTATATTATTGGCCAAACTGTTTCCATTAAAAAAGGCATTATTGTAGGAAGAACTAAAAGTTTGAAGTCCTTTAAGGAATTTACGGTTTAAAGAAGGAAAAATAAATGACCTGGTTAGGTTCTTGGGAAAACCGAATAGCGGTATTTGTAGATTATACTAAAATTGATTCTAATCTTACACATTTTCCTGTTCCTGTTAAAATAACAGGAACAGATGCTGAAGATATAATTACAGATTTAGGTTCTTCTTCCAAAAAAATAGCAGTAACTGATTCAGATGGGGATCAATTATATTGTGAAATAGAACAATGGGGTATTTTAGAAAACAAAATTTGTATTTGGGTTTCTCGTTCTGATTGGGTTATTTCAAGCACTTTACAGACTGTTTTTTATTTATATTATGATTCCGCCCAACCAGACAACACAGGTTATGTTGGAGAAGCTGGAAGTGCAGCAGCAAAAAATGTTTGGGACTCTGGTTTTGCGGGAGTTTATTTGTTAGGAGGTTCTTATGATGGCACTATTGCAGAAGTAAAAGATTCAAGTTCTAATGAAAAACATCTTACAGCCGGGTTGTTAAGTGGCGGCATTCCTACACAAAGCGAATTATTGGGCATATCTCAAAATTTTACACCAAGTCAAGATTTATCAGGTGATATATATGATCCAATTGGAACAAAAGAAATTACTATAGAAACTTTTTTTAATGCTAATGATACAGGTACTTATAATACTCTTTTGAGTAATAATACCGCCGATGGTGGTATGCTTTCAGGTATTTTGATAGATCAGAATAGACTTTTTATAATGGATATTTGTGATGAGTCTATAACAATTCCCACTGGCATCCCTTGTCATCTGTCTATTCGAATTACTCCTTCTATAGCTGAGTGTTATATAAATGGTGTTTTAGAGGTATACACGACTCATTCAAATGATATTGGTAGATGTAGAGTCCAATGGCAATTAGGTTATCGGGGCACAAGTTATCCGCGAGGGTTTTCTGGAAAAATAGATATGGTCAGAATAACCAATAGCACACGCTCTGTTGAATGGATTAAAGCAGATTATCATGCCCAAAACAATAACCTTATATCATTTAATTTTTCTGAAATTACTTTAGATAATATTATAACAGAACCGCCTGTTTTTTCTCCCCTTAAAATAAATTCAGAAGATTATTTTTATACAAAATTTAAAAATACTGCACAATTTGTTTGGAAAACAAGACCCCAATTTAGATGGAAAACTTTTTCTTTTTATGCAGGTTCTGCTTTTCCTGTTTTATTATTAATTGAAGAATATAATGATGTTTTTACTCCAACAAAAGATATTTCTGAAAATTATGGTTTAAAATTAAGTTCAGAAGTAGTTGAAAACTATGGTTTAAAATTAGTTATGGATATAGAAGAATTATATCATATAACACAAACAATTTCCCAATATATTGAATTATTTTATGGAATTAAACTTCAATTAAGTTTAGCTGAATTTTATTCTGATGCGCCAATACCTAAAAAAACAATAAACGAATATTATGGAGATGCTTATACTCCTTTGAAAGTAATTACAATTAGTTATAAAGACGCATTTATTCCTGTTCTTCTTACAAATGAAATGTATGAAAATATTCCTTATGCAGCGGCTGTTATTTGGGAAGTTTATCGAGATGCTCCACGCGCCAAGAAATTAATTGAAGAAAAATATGGAGATACTTTAGAATCAAAACGTATAGTGGAAATGAAGTATAATAATGCATTATCTTCTAATATTTCTATTTCAGAACCATATCAAACTTCTTTAGAAGCACAAAAGATAGTTTCTGAATCTTATGGAATTTCTAATAATCAAATTTTAAATAGTCTTTCTGAAGTATATAATATTAAAGCACTAAATTCAGTTCAAAATTCATATGAAGAAATTTATTACATGATGCCTGATGATGTGGTAATTCCAGTTATAACTGCTTCGGTTACAGTTGATGGGGAAGAAATTGATTTCATTGGAGTTGAAATAGATATTGATATTGATCAATACGCAATAATAGGAACAATAACACTTGCAGATGAGGAAAATTATTTAAAATGCAAATACTTATCAGAATTGATTTGTGTTTTGGATGACACTACTTATGTTTTTTTTATTGAGAATAAAACCAAAACTACAGAACACGCAGGCGTTTCTTATCAAATAAATGTGGTGAGTCCAACTGTTAAATTAGGGACTCCTTATAGCTCCACTTTAATTGAAGAATTTCCTGATGGTATACAAGCGGAAACTTTAGTAAATCAAATGGCATCTATGCAAAGTGTGTCTGTTGATTATCAATTACTTGATTGGTTTATTCCGAGTTATGCTATTTCAATTAATAATGAAACACCTTTATCAGTGATTAGGAGAATTGTTAATGCAGCAGGCGGGGTAGTTCAAACAAAGCCAGATGGCACCTTGTTGTTGATAAGTAAATATGAAGAAAGTCCCAAAGATTGGGATAGTATTGTTTCAACAAATATTTTAAGTTCTGTTGATAAAATCACTTATTTATCTGAATCTTTAAAAATAAATGATGGTTTTAATGCATTTTTGATAACTGATCAAGGATCATCAACTGCTGACATCACATTGGAAGAAGTTGATGTGGATTCCAATACAAAAATTATAAGAGGTTTTAGAGTTCCTTTTACAGATGGAGCTTTTGATTTATTAACTTCTGGTGGTGATTTGGTCACAATTGACAAAACAACTGATTCAATTTTAGAAAATGTCCCAATTGCTGATTTAGAAGGCAACATAACTGAAGAATGGGAATATGTTGAATTTATTGATTGGGTAGGAAAAACAAGATATCCTATTTATGAATTAATTGATTCAGATTGGGAGGAAGAAAATTTAGGAGCTTTTCAAATTTCAGAAGAAGGAACATTAACAATAATAAATCAAGAATCTGTTCCGGGTGAGTCTTTATTAAAGATCAAATACAAAACTAAATATTGGAAATGGACTGTAACTGGTCTTGAAGGAAAACATGTTCAATTTTATGTGCCAGAAGAGGAATAAAAATGTCGATTTTACACAATGATGTTTATGACAATGGTTTAAATGAAATAGTAAACAATACAAATGTATTACACCTTTTAAATGATAATCCTGGGATCACATTTGCCAATATTGCTACTATGACATTGGGCAATAAAGCATCTCCAACAATAAATACACCAGAAGCCCATATCACAGGAAGAAAAATAACTATAGAGGCAGCTTATAATTGCATAGCAACAGCAACAGGAACAGCTACACATTATGCATTGGTAGATACTACAGGCTCAAGGATACTTGCTTCTGGTTATTTGGATGCTCCTGTGTCATTAACAAGTGGAACATATTTTGCTACAAGTGCAATGTACATTGCTATACCAGCTCCAACTTAATATTTAAGTTGTATAATTTTTTATTTGTGTGATATAGTTCAAAAAAATCAGACATATAATTTTATAAGAGAGATAAAATGGCTACTACATTAAAAACTCCTGGAATTAGTAACTTTTACAGAGGTGATACCAGAAAATATAAATTACTTGTAAAAGAAAAGGTATCAGGAAATCCAATTTCTGTAAATGGAGGAACGTTAACTGTTACTTTCAAAAAACAAAAATCGCAGCCAGATGAAGAGGCCGCTCTCCAAGTAATTGTTAGTGAAATAGTTGATGATCCTGCTGATCCTACAGGAGAAATAAATGTTGTTTTGTCCAGTGCAGACACAACGATTGATGCAGGATCTTATTATTATGATTTTCAATTTGTTTCGTCTGAAGGAGAAGTTACAACAATTTTGCCATCAGAAGACCAAGAGGACAGGGTTTCTATTTTAGAAGACATAACAATTGGTTCTTAATGGGAAACATCAATGAGTTTTGGAGATATAATAGAAGTTTCATTTATTGAAAGTGAAACCATTAATGTTGACGTAGTTGAAGAAACCATTAACGTTGACGTAGTTGAAGAAACAATTAATGTTGATATGGTTGAAGAGACCATTAATGTTGACGTAGTTGAAGAGACCATTAATGTTGATATGGTTGAAGAAATCATAATAGCTGAAGTAGCTTGTTTTAGTAATTCTGGTGGACAAACAGAAGGCAGTGTCGGTGGACAAATATTCATAACAGATGTTACTCAAAATGGTGATAGTATTGTTTCAAATAAACAGTATTTGTCTGATACTATTCCATCCAATACAGTATTGACTGAAGCCACAACTGATGGAGAAAGTATAAATATTCATTTTTTGGCAGAAGGTGGATTATTATATTCTCCAATGGTGACCTATAATGAATCTGTTTGCACTGATTTGGAACAAATTCCAAACGATATTCGATTATTTACTGGAACATTTACAGTTTCCGTTACCGAAGATGTTAATTCATACACCATTGAATCATCTGCTGGATCTTCAGCAACGTTGATTGTAAACAAAGCTGCTTCTGGTCCTATAATCACAGACATTTCTTTTATCGGTGGATATCCTGGGTCCCAAACAGAAGTAAAAGAAAATGATCGTTATGATATTATCATAACATTTGATCCAAGTGGGTCTGAGCCCACAGAGTTATCTTTATTAAATTATGGCGCCTGTAAATCAGGTGTTTTTAATTTGTCTTCAACTGAATTAAATTGGGGAACTGTTTACACAGCAACAGTGACGACAACAATTGATTATACTGGACTTTCAGCAACAAACCAACCTTGCAGAGCAAAGGCAAAGAATTCATTTGGAACTTATGGTCCAGAGCATGATAGTAATGAAAATGGATCTGTTGATGGAGTAAACACTATTGTTTGTAACGATAGTATTCCTACTTTTACAGATTTGGGAGTTACCTATCCATCAGGACAATTAGCATTTAAAGGGAATGAGGAAGGAATTCAGTCCACAATTGTTCAAAATTTTAATTTAATATCTTATTTTTCAAACAATGGAGATTTCCTTATTATTGATTCTTCTATATATGAAGAAAATAAGACTATTCAGTTTACAGATATAGCTCACTATAATGACAGCATTGAAAATTTTTCAATTACTGCGTATAGAAGCGAAAACAACACACAAGCAACATTCTCTAAAGTTATTGAAGTTGCAAATGTAGCCCCGACAATAACAGTAGTTCAGCCACAAGAAAGATTAAGATCTTCTCATTTAGGAGAAGTTTACACAATAACAGCAAACTCAGATCAAAATTTAGCCAATATTCCTGACGTAAATATTCCTATTTCTGGGACTTGGAGAGGAATATCTTTTTCAGGCGGACCAAAATCATTCACAAGGAACATATCAATTGTTGATTCTGGTGCGAAAGGTTCTGGTTCTTGGACTTTATCAACCCCAGTCACAAACAATGCTGGTTTAAATGCATCTATAACTGGTGATCAAAATGTGGGGGGATTTGTTCCCAGAGATTATGTTTTGGCTGCATTTGGCACTGAAGTAACCATTAATGTTGAGGTTTTGATAACTTCAAAATTGAATTTAGATTGGAGTTTTAAGCCCAACATGGAATTTTATCCCATAGGAACTTTACCTCCCATAGTTAATGGATATACAATAGATTCTTTATTAATTAACCCCACAAAAGTAAAAATACTTGATTCTCAAGCCGCCTCTTCAAGCTCTCAAGAATCCACAATTACAATAGAAGAGGAGGTATAAATGGCGACTTTATCAGAGCTTGGGTTTGAAATTGAGCGCAGAGTAATTGTTTTTCATAAAGATACTACAATGCCTGACAATTCTCAATTAGGCTTTACAGGAAATCCTAATAATGTTATTGAAGGCAACACTGCTGGAGAAACTTTATTATATAATTCCCCAAGTGGAACGCAATTTATTGATAAGTCTGCCGATCCTCATGTTCGTTATGTTAAATCTCAAGATTTTCCTGGAGGTATATGGGAAATTTTATCTTCTTCGGAACAAAGTTTACGTACAGAAACTGAAATATTTACATTATTAGAAGAGGATATTACAAAAAAATATGTAACCTTATTAGAATTGCCATCAGAGGCAGATAATATTAAATTAAGTGTTCAAAATGCTCCCACACAACACTATGGGAATGACTTTGCTCAAGATGAAACTTTTTTGAAAAGAATTACTTGGGAAAGTTATGGTTTAGATGGGTTTTTAGAAATTGGGGATAAAATAACAATAACATACACGGTATGAGGTGAAAAATGGGAAAAGCAACAGCCAGATGGATTAATTTTGACGTTCAGACTTTACAAGGCACAACAACTCTTAGTGTTTATCTTGATTCTGTAGGAGGATTAGAAAAAACAGCAAGTGGTATCAGAATAAAGGCTTCTGGTATTACAAATGATATGCTTGCTGGATCAATCGCTCTGACAAAACTTGCAGAAGCAGTTATTCAGGCAGATGGTGGGCAAGATTTTACCGCTGATCAATCAATGGGTGGTAATAGACTTACAAATGTGGGACAGGCATCTGCTCAAACTGATGCAATAAATCTGTCTCAATTACAGTCCGCAGTCACAGGACTTGATTTTCAGCCTGATGTTTTAAATATACAGGCCGATGCAACATTGGATCCTGGTTCTTCTCCAAATATAGGTGATAGATACATCATTACAGATTCAGGGAGTTTACACGTAAACTTCGGAACTATTTCTGGAATTGAAGATGGGGATATTATAGAATATAGTGGTTCTGTTTTTGAAGTTTCTTATGATGTGTCTGTTCAAGGTGAGGGTGCATTAGTATGGGATCAAGCAGGTGATGCATTTGTTAGATGGGATGGCACTTCATGGGATGTTTTTGGAGGTCTTTCTGGTGTAACCGCTGGTGATGGATTGTCAAAATCTGGCAACACAATGAATGTTGTTGTAAATGATTTTATTGGAGCTGGACTTGAGAACGATGGCGCTAATAATATTCGAATTGCTTCATCAGCCGCAGGAAATGGTCTTACAGGAGGTGGTGGTTCTGCTCTTTCAGTTGATCCTGATGATACTACAGGCGGAGATGTTGCCCCTGTTAGTGTTACTGGTGATGGTGTTGGGCTTGATGTTACGGACCTTGATGGTGATCATTTAGGTGTTGATTTTACACCTTCAAATTATACGCCTTCAGATACTCCCACAGAGGCAGCAGATGTGGACGATCTTGCGGCTCATCTGAAGGGTATTGATAATGCTCTTTCTGGAGCCTCTTCAAATCAACATACAACCATAACCATTGAAATTACTTCTGGAATAGTAACCACAGGATACACAACTTTAAGTCCAGCTCCTTTAAGTGTAAATGCTGTACAAGTGAATCCTGTTGGTGGTCCTGCTCAGGTAAACAAGCAGGGCTTAGGTACAGCAGCCATAACACCTGATTTTGATGTTTTAAATACAAATGAGCTTCATATAAATAATAACGCAACTGCTACAGGATTAAGTGGAGTGATTGCAGAGGGTGATTATCTTGTAGTAACTTATCCCACTTCATAATTATAATCATGAGTAAAATAAAAAATAATTGGTTGGCTAATGCTCCAGCAGAGACCTTGAAAGGAAACGATCAAGCCTCTGCTGGAACTGTAAAGGATTTAACAATATCTCAAGTTTTAACCATGCTTGGAATAAGTGGCGCATCAACTAATGTTCAAGCTATTCCGGTGGTTGAAACTCCCGCAGAATATCAAGTTCATGTAGAATCAGGAATTGCTTTTCCTGAAATTGTTTGTGAATATGACGCTGATGGAGACTTAGATATTGTTGTGGATCTGGAGGTTGTGTAAATGTCTATCCATAGAAAGTTAACTGGAGAGCAAGTACATACTCCTATTACTTGGGAATATGATGATGCCACTGCCAGAACTGGAGCTACAGGATTTATTTCCACAGATGTAGGTAAACTTGCATGGCAGAAAGATGATGATAGTATCTGGTTGTTAACAGCAATTGATCCCGTTTGGGCTTCTTTTGGTAGTTCTGGAGGTTCAAGTCTTGATATCAGTCCTTCAGTAACTACTGGAACAGCCACAGAGATTACAGGCAATGGTTTTGTAGTTCCGGTAACATTGACTTCTTTTGGTCTTATAGATATTAATAGAATGGTACTTAATGTTGAATATCGAGAATCAGGAAGCTCAACTTGGATTGATTCAGAAGGGCTATATGTTTCGTCTTTAGGTACCTTTAATATTAATGTTTTTGATTTAACTATAAGCACAGAATATGAATATCGAGCAAAAGGTTATGATGCTCTTTTTTCTATTAATTTTGATGTTGGAGATACTAATACAGAAACTACCACAAGTATTTATATTGAAGAACCTGTTAATAGTAGTCCATTAAATACAGCTACTAATATAGAAGGTATTCCAACACTGGAAGGGAGTTCGTTTAATTGTATTGGTGATTCTGATATCCATGAAAGTTCTGATTGGGAAATTTATTCTGATTCTGAACGAACAAATCTTGTATGGTCAAGTTATGATGACACATCAAATTTAGAAAGTATTATTGTGTCAGAAAATATTTTAACTGAAAATACTACTTACTATTGGCGTTGTAAATACAAAGGCACAACATACATGAATAGTAATTGGTCTACTTTAACAAGTTTTACTACTTTTATTTTACTTGGGCCTTATGTTACAACTATAGATTATGACTCTTCTACAGATACTGGTTATTATGGTTATGTAGGAAGTGGTAATGAAGTAGTGTATTCAGCTATAGAATCTTATGATACTGGGGATATAGTAAATGATGGAAATGATCATTTTTATTATTCTAAAATAGATTCTAATATTGGAAATGCTTTATCGGCAATTAAAGGTTCAAATTCTAATTGGCGTTGGATTGGTTATGGCTCATTGATTTATGGTGATTTTCTGGCTCTTGAAATTGGCCTTAGTGATGGTACAAATCAATTTAGTGATTCTGGTTGGCTTAAATTTTATGTAGGAAGCACTGCTGATTGTAACGCCTTTGTTAGGCGCGGTGAAACTGGAGAGAATTATATTGCGTATGTAAGTTTAAAACCTTATAGGTATAATCTTTCTTGGGATCATATTTATGATGTGGGGGCAGTTTTTAATTCTAATGATGATGGTCCCCACTATAATTCAAGCGGTTCAACAACAACACAAGATACTAAAGTAACAATTGATAATAATGAGTATGGGGTTAGATTATTGTTAGGGGCTTCTTCAGATCCTATGGCATCAGTAACAGCTTGTGCAGATTCCCCAGGGGCTGACTCAGAATGGAACCATCTTATTTATAGAGTGCATGAATGTGTTCCTGAATGTTCAACAACTCCTTGTGCCAATTCAGGCCGTAATTTTCATTCTGGACCTCAAGTAAATGACAATTGGGAAAATTTTACTTATTCTGATATAGGTATTGGTGATAAAGTCACCTATCCATCTGGATGTGCTACTATATGCCAAGAACAAAGGCATATTACTTCCCGTATAGTTTTTCAGGGTGGTTATGGTTTATCTGGTGGTGGTTTTAATAATACTGGCAATGAACCTAAAAATCATATTCATTCTATGAATGGGTGGCGTCCCGTTCTTGAATTAATTCAATCTTAAAGGAGCTATCTGTGTTATATTATAAAAATAAAGAATGGCACATATATCCTTTTATGGCTCATTATATAAAAAATGGGCAAAAAGAAAATAAATATACTGATAATAAAAAGTGGTGGATTGATTTTGTTCAAAAATGGAGGCAGCATGAAAATTTAGTTTTTGAAGATGTAGTGCCAACTGAAAATCAACTTATTAGATTAATTGAAATTAATAATGCTGATATACCTGAAGGTTTTAAGGCTGAAGTAAGTGCATATGTAGAAATAGGTAAAATTATAGATAGTGAAAATTTATTCTTTACTGGGTTTACTGAATGGCCTGAAGCCTTAGAAATAGAAAAAACTAAATTTAAAGTAGAAATTAACATCATTCGTTATAAAAAACTTTATCAGGAAAATATTCCTTATACCTTTCCAGGAGATTCTGAGCCAGATGGAGTTCAGATGAGGGATGAAACAGACAGACAAAATATTCAAGATTTTGTACTTGATGCGTCCAATAAAGATCCTGAAACTATAATGTATTGGATGCCAGTATCTAATGTGATGAAAGCAATGACAGCTTCTGAAGCTATTGATATGGGACAAACCTTAAAAGCCCGTGGTGATTCTATTATGGGATATTCTTGGACTCTCAAAGGACAAATTACTACTGCTGAAACCTTTGAAGAATTACAGGCAATTGATATATACTCTGGATGGCCTGAATAATTATGAATATTATATTTACTTATTTGGAGATTTAAAATGCCTGTTCATAGAGAATTAACTGGAAATCAAATACATACTTCAATCGTTTGGGAATATGATGATGCTACGGCAAGAACAAGTGCTTCTGGATTTTTAAGTACAGATATTGGCAAAATTGCATGGCAGAAAGATGATGATTCTTTTTGGATTTTAAAAACAGTTGATCCTATCTGGATTTCTTTTGGTGGGTCTGGAGGTTCTGGTCTTTCTGATGCTCCAAGTGATGACTCTGTTTATGGCAGAAAAAATGCTTCTTGGGTAAAAGTAGATGCTGCTGGAGCCATTAGTCCTTCAGTAAGTACAGGCACAGCCACTTCTGTTGCTGGAAATGGCTTTGTGGTGCCGGTAACACTAAATTCTTTTGGTAGTATTGACACTACAAGAATGGTATTAAGTGTTCAATATAGAGAAACAGGAAGTTCAACTTGGCTTGAAACATCTGGAACTTCTGTAATAACTTTAGATACCTTTAATCTTATTGTTACAGGTTTATCAGTAACTACAGAATATGATTATCGAGCAAAAGGATATGATGAACTTGCTCCAGGTAATTTTAGTACTGGAGATACTAACACAGAAACTACCGCAAGTATTTATATTGATGCTCCGGTAAATTCATCTCCGGCAGATACGGAATCTGATATTGGAGAAACTCCTACTTTTTCTGCAAGTACATTTAACTGTACTGGAGGTTCTGACACTCATGAAAGTTCTGATTGGGAAGTTTACAGTGATCTTGGGAGGACTACTTTAGTTTGGTCAAGCTATGATGATACTTCTAATTTGGAAAGTATAACTATTCCAGCAGAAAATTTACTTGAAGCTACAACTTATTATTGGAGATGTCGTTATA
>Ga0102941_1001198_pt1 | contig 12158 bp, 7 predicted proteins | sample SalPonR2_C_D2_MG_FD_79281 | JGI IMG/M metagenome (GOLD analysis project Ga0102941, IMG submission 79281) | Salt pond soil microbial communities from South San Francisco under conditions of wetland restoration - Salt Pond MetaG R2_C_D2_MG | ecosystem: Environmental > Aquatic > Marine > Intertidal... | reverse complement strand
GCGATGCCCCTGCCGCCCTATATCGCGGGCAAACGCGCCCCCGACGACCGTGACCGCGAGGATTACCAGACGATCTGGGCAAAACGCGCCGGTGCGGTGGCGGCCCCGACGGCCTCGCTGCATGTCGATGAGGCCCTGATGGCCGCAGTGGCCGCCGCCGGGGTGGAGATGACCTTCGTGACCCTGCATGTCGGGGCGAGTACATACCTGCCGGTGACGGTCGAGGACGTGACCACCCACAAGATGCATGCCGAATGGGGCGAGGTCCGCAAAAAGGCCGCCGACGAGATGAATGCGACCCGTGCGGGCGGCGGGCGCATCATCCCCGTCGGCACAACGGCGCTGCGCCTGATCGAGACGGCTGCCGCCCCGGATGGCACCATGCACGCCTGGGAGGGCGATACCGATATCTTCATCTATCCCGGCTACGCCTGGAAGATCGCCGATGGGTTGATGACCAATTTCCACCTGCCCAAATCCACGCTCATGATGCTGGTGTCGGCCCTGATGGGGGCAGATCGCATTCGCGACATCTATGCCCATGCCATCGCCGGCGAATACCGATTTTTCTCGTATGGCGACGCATCGCTGTTGATTCCGTCGCGTATGTGACAGACGCGTCGCTCACGGACGACCCATCGTGAGCCTGTGACGGGGAAAGGCGCGCCTTGATATATGTTTTGCGCACATCGTGGGCCTTGCTTCTGGGCATGTTCCTTTTGCAGATCGGCAATGGCCTTCAGGGCTCTCTCATGGGCGTTCGGGGCGCGCTGGAAGGGTTCTCCACCTTCGAATTGTCCTTGATTGGATCGGCGTATTTCATCGGGTTCCTGGGCGGTTCCCAACTCGCGCCGAAATTCATTGCCAAGGTCGGCCACGTGCGCGTCTTCGCGGCGCTTGGTTCGCTGATCTCGGCGGTCATCATTTCCTATCCGATCATCTCCGACCCCTATGTGTGGATGGCGTTGCGGGTGATCATCGGGTTCAGCCTGTCGGGCGTGTACGTGACGGCGGAAAGCTGGCTCAACGATTCCGCCACCAACGAGACACGCGGCCAATCGCTGTCGGCCTATATGCTGATGCAGATGTTCGGACTGGTGGCTGCCCAGGGCATCCTGGCGACCGGTGATCCCTCGGACTGGTATCTGTTCGTGATCCCCTCGATCCTCGTGTCGCTCAGCGTGGCGCCCGTTTTGCTGAACGCACAGCCCGCGCCGGCGATCGAGGCCGCCCGCCCGATGTCGCTGCGACAGCTTTACCGGACCTCGCCCTTCGGGGTTGTCGGCATGCTGCTTCTGGGGGGGGTCTTCGCGGGCCAGTTCGCCATGGCGTCGGTCTATGCCACCGAAGCCGGGCTGACCCTGCCGCAATTGTCGCTGTTCATTTCGAGCTTTTTCATCGGGGCGATCATTTTCCAGTACCCAATTGGCTGGATGTCCGACCGGGTGGACAGGCGCATCTTGATCATCGTGGCGTCGGTGGTTGCCGCGCTGGCCGGCGTGGTGGGAATGATGATGGGCGAAACCTTCTCGATCCTGCTGGGGGTGGCGCTGATCAGCGGAGGTTGCGCGCAGCCGCTTTATGCGCTGCTGATCGCCTATACCAACGATTACCTTGCGCATGAGGATATGGCTGCCGCCTCGGGCGGGCTGGTGTTCGTCAACGGCATCGGGGCGATCGCGGGTCCACCGGCGATCGGGATCTTGATGGCACAGATGGGTCCGGCGGGTTTTTGGTTGTTCATGGTGATCATCCTGTTCATCGTGGCGGCATACGGTATCTACCGGATCACGCAGCGCCCGTCGGCCTATGTGGAACAAGATGACGACTACGAAGCAGTGTCCTACACGAACCTGATGCCCGGCACGGCCTCGGTGGTGGCGGTGGAGGCAGCGCAGGAACTATACGCCGAGGCGACCGAAGCCGCCGAACATGAGGCTGACCTCAGAGAGGCACCGGAAGCCGAACGATAGAGTGGACCAACGGCAAGGCGATCGGGGAGGAGCGGTTATGCCAGACAAGAAAAACGAAGCGGATCCAGAAGTGGTCCTGCGCTTTTGGGAAGAGGCGGGGCCGGAGGCCTGGTACAAGAAGGATGACGCCTTCGATCAGGCGATCCGGGACCAGTTCGGCGCGCTGTGGGAGGACGCGCGCGGCGGCGGTTGTGATGGCTGGTCTACCAGCGCCCGTGGCGCGCTGGCACGGATCATCCTGCTCGATCAGTTTCCACGCAACATGTTCCGCGAAGATGCCCGCGCCTTTGCAACCGACGACCTGGGGCGACAGACGGCGCGCTATGCGATCGACCGGTCGTGGGACCTGCAGATAGAAGGCAGTCTGCGGCAGTTCTTCTACATGCCCCTGATGCATTCCGAAAAGGTCGCCGATCAGGATAAATGCGTGCGCTTGATCAAGGAGCGAATGAGCGACGGCAACAATCTTCTGCATGCCCGTGCCCATCGCGAGATCATTCGCCGCTTCAACCGGTTTCCCTATCGCAACGCGGCCCTTGGGCGGACAAGCACAGCGGCGGAGTCCGATTTCATGGAAAGCGGCGGATACGGGGCGATCGTGTCGGCGCTGGAGGCCCGGTGATCGGGCCGCTCACGCGGACAGCCCTGAGAGGTAGTGGTCGGCATAGGTGTCGAACCAGTCGAGGCATATGGGGTTGGCCATGGCATCGGGGGTGACGACGCGCGCCATGTCATGACCCAGGAGCCGTTTCTTGATCGGCACCTCCATCTTCTTTCCGGTCAGGGTGTAGGGGATGTCGGGGGCGACCTCGATGCGGTCGGGCACATGATGTGGCGAGACGCGCGATTTCAGCGCCGTCACAATCGCTTGCCTCAGGGCATCGGACCAGTCCATGCCGCCCGCCAGTTTCACGAACAAGATCATGCAAGACGGTTTGCCCAGGTATTCCAGATCGACCACCAGGCTGTCGGCAATCGCCTCCATGTCTTCGACGACCCGGTAGATGTCGGCGGTGCCCATGCGGATCCCGTGCCGGTTGATGGTGGCATCCGACCGGCCATAGATGACCGCGCCCCCCTCGGGGGTGATCCTGACCCAGTCGCCTTGCCGCCAGATGCCGGGATAGGTGTCGAAATAGCTGCCATGCAGGCGACTGCCATCGGGATCGCCCCACAGGTACAGCGGCATGGACGGCATCGGGCGGATGCAGACCAGTTCGCCCACATCGTCGATCACCTTGCCGCCGGCGTCGTCAAAGGCATGAACCGCAGCGCCCAGTGCGCGGCACTGCATTTCGCCCGCGCGCACGGGCAGGGTCGGGCTTCCGGCCAGAAAGGCCCCCGCCAGATCGGTGCCGCCTGCGATCGGGCTGATCCATATGTCGGGGCGCACATGGTCGTAGATCCAGCCGTAGGCCTCGGGGGGCAGGGGGGATCCGGTCGATCCCAGCATTCTCAGCCTTGAAAGGTCGGCCACCGCCTTGGGGTCTATGCCCGCTTTCATGCACGCAAGATACCAGGCCGCTCCCGCGCCAAAGCCGGTCACGCCAGCTGTTTCGATGAACCGCCACAGGCGGGTGGCATCGGGGTAGGCGGGGCTGCCTTCGGCAAGGGCGATGGTGGCCCCGGTCAGCAACGCGCCGACCTGCAGGTTCCACATGATCCAGCCGCTGGACGAATACCACGCAAACACGTCGTCGGGGCCGGCATCGCAATGCAGGCCGATCAGTTTGAGATGTTCCAGAACCACGCCGCCATGGCCATGCACGATCGCCTTGGGGCTGCCCGTGGTGCCCGACGAATAGACCACCCATAACGGGTGATCGAACGGCAGCATCACGGGGTCGAGCCGGTCGGGACCGGACAGCAGGTCAGACCAGTCGTGACGCGCCACGCCGCCGGGATCGACCGTGTCGGCCGCATCCAGCGTTATCCAGTCCGCCAGGCCGGGCAGGCCCGCGATCAATGTCGTCACCTCGGCACTGCGCTCATGCCATTTGCCGCCGAACCGGTAGCCCGAGACGGTGAAGATCGCCTTGGGCTCGATCTGGCGGAACCGTTCGAGCACGGTGGCGGCCCCCATGTCGGGCGCGCAAAGCGACCAGGTGGCCCCGATGCTCGCACAGGCGAGGAACGCGACGGCGGTTTGCGGGGTGTTGGGCAGGTAGCCCACGACACGGTCGCCGGTCTCGATCCCCATGGCGCGCAGGGATGCGGCCAGCGTGGTGACCTGTTGCGACAGGGTTTCCCATGTCATGTCGTGGCGCGTTCCGTCCTCGGCCTGGTGCACGATCGCAAGATGCCCGGGCCGCACATGGTGCAGCACATGCGCGGTGTAGTTCATCGTGGCGCCGGGGAACCAGACCGCGCCCGGCATCGTGTCGACCTCCAGCGCGGCGCGCGGTGCGGTGGCCAGGCGCAGATCCGACCATTCGGCGATCGCCATCCAGAAATCGCCGGGGTCTTCGACTGACCATTCCCACAGGCTCCCATAGTCGGGAAAGGCCCGCCCGGTCCGGTTTCCGGCCCAATGCATGAAACGCGCCATTGCGCTGGCATCCGCAGTGGCTGGGTCGGGAATCCACGAGGCGCGATCTGTGCCGGACATGTGTCGAGGGGCTCCGATTCGAGATGGCAGGTTGTCGCCTTCAGCCTGTCAGGCGGGCCGGCACCGGACAAGCACCGCGAACCTGACCGGCGCGCGCGGCCATGCGGCCTTGGCAAACCCGTCATGCTGCGACCTAACGGGCTTTGCACCTGCAAGGGGATTTGTTTAACGTTGAACAAAGCGAACGTGTCAGGAGGACCGACAGTGGCCACCCAAAATTTCGACGTGATTGTGATCGGGGCAGGACCAGGCGGATACGTGGCCGCCATCCGTGCCAGCCAGTTGGGCCTGAAGGTCGCCATCGTGGAACGCGAACACATGGGGGGCATCTGCCTGAACTGGGGCTGCATTCCGACCAAGGCGATGCTGCGATCCTCCGAGGTGTTCCACCTGATGCACCGCGCCAAGGAATTCGGGCTCAAGGCCGAAGGCATCGGCTATGATCTCGATGCCGTGGTCGGCCGGTCGCGCAAGGTGGCTCAGCAATTGTCCAGCGGCGTGGCCCACCTGATGAAAAAGAACAAGGTGACCGTCGTCATGGGCGAGGCCGCGATCCCCGCCAAGGGCCGCGTCACCGTCAAGACCGACAAGGGCACGCAGGACCTGACCGCCAAGAACATCATCCTGGCCACCGGCGCGCGGGCCCGCGAACTGCCCGGGCTCGAGGCCGACGGCAAGCGCGTCTGGACCTACAAGGCCGCCCTGACGCCCCCGCACATGCCCAAGAAATTGCTGGTCATCGGCTCGGGCGCCATCGGGATCGAATTTGCCAGTTTCTACAACACGCTCGGCGCCGACACGACCGTGGTCGAAGTCATGGACCGCGTGCTGCCCGTGGAAGACGCCGAAATCTCGGCCTTCGCCAAGAAGAGCTTTGAAAAGCAGGGGATGAAGATCCTGCAAAAGGCCATGGTCAAGAAACTCGACCGCGCCGCAGACAAGGTCACCGCCCATATCGAGGTCGGGGGCAAGACCGAGACACAGGATTTCGACACCGTGATTTCCGCCGTTGGCATCGTGGGCAATGTCGAGGGCCTGGGCCTGGAAGCGCTGGGCGTGACGATCGACCGGACGCATGTGGTTACCGACGCCTACTGCCGCACCGGGGTCGAAGGGCTTTATGCCATCGGCGACATTGCCGGCGCGCCCTGGCTGGCGCACAAGGCCAGCCACGAAGGCGTGATGGTCGCGGAACTGATCGCGGGCAAGAACAACGTCCACCCGATCAAACCCGAAAGCATCGCGGGCTGCACCTATTGCCACCCGCAGGTTGCAAGCGTCGGCCTGACCGAGGCCAAGGCCAAGGAACGCGGATACGACATCAAGGTCGGCCGTTTCCCCTTTATCGGCAACGGCAAGGCCATCGCCCTGGGTGAGCCCGAGGGCATGATCAAGACCATTTTCGACGCCAAGACGGGCGAGCTTTTGGGCGCCCACATGATCGGCGCGGAAGTGACCGAACTGATCCAGGGCTACGTGGTGGGCCAGAAGCTCGAGACCACCGAGGAAGACCTGATGGAAACCGTCTTCCCGCACCCCACGCTCAGCGAGATGATGCATGAATCCGTGCTCGATGCCTATGACCGCGTGATCCACATGTAACGCCGCGCATCGGGTCACGGCGCGGGTGCTGGCGCTGGTGCCGTTGCCACCTTGGGACCGTTTCGGGACCTGAACCTGCCATGTCACCAAGTTGGCGGGTGGCTGCCTGGTGCCGCAGGGCGGATTTTGGTGCTCATGGCCGCGCGCTGCGGCCCTGATCCCGTCATCGCGACGCCTGCGCGTCCGGCCCATGGCGGGATTTCCGAAACCTCCGGCTTGACGCGGCACACCTGGTTATCCAGCGTCGGTTCAAATGATACCGAACACCTGACTGACCTTCGACAAGAGGCGCGTATGGACACCCGGCATGAACAAACCGATGTTCTGGTCATCGGCGGCGGAACAGCTGGCTTCGGCGCGGCAGTCGCGGCCGGCCGACAAGGATTGCGCGTGACGCTGCTCGAGGCGACGACCAAGATCGGCGGCGTCATGGCCTTTTGTCCTGGCATGCCATGGGGCGGCGGGTATCCGGCGGATCAGATCATCGGCGGCCTGATCGAAGAACTGACGCAACGGCTGATCGACATGGACCCGCCCGCCGCCGAGAAACGCCCCTGCGTCCTGGAGAATTTCGGCCCCGAGATCGTCTACGACCACGATATCGCCACGCTGACCATGTTCGAGATGCTGGAAGAAGCAGGGGTGCGTGTCAGGCTCGGGGCAATGGCCCTGGAACCGCACATGCAGGGCAACCGGATCCAACAGGTGGCGTGCTGCGACAGGAACGGTCCGTTCACGATCGAGGCCCGGATCGTCATCGATTGTTCGGGGGACGGGGATATTTCCGCCAAGGCCGGGGTGCCCTTTGTGCTTGGCGATGCGTCCGGAAACATGATGGCGGTGACGATATCGTTTCACATGGTCGGCGTGGATTGGGCCACGGCCTTTGCCGACCCCGACCCTTATTTCGAGACATACGCCTCACGCGGTATCGCGGAGGGGCGATTGCATCCCGATCTTGCCAAACTGTACCTGATGCGCGGCTTTCATGACGGCACGGTGTTTTGCAATTCCGTCCATGTGCGCGGCGTTGACGGCACCGACCCGGTCGCCATCGGCAAGGCCACGCAAGAGGGCCGTCGCCGCTGTCACCAGTTGGCGCAGTTCCTGCGCAGCGACGTTCCCGGATTCGAAGGCGCGCATATGTCGATGCTTTCGCCCACCGTCGGCGTCCGCGAGACGCGCAAACTGGAGGGTCTGTATCGCGTGACGGGCCAAGACCTGGCGCGCGCCACCAGGTTTGCGGACGGGATCGTGGCCTGTGACAATCCGATCGACGATGTGATGCGGTCCGGCAGCGACATGACCCATGACGCGGCCATCGAGGCGGGCCGGGTCTACACCATTCCCTTCCGGTCCCTGGTTCCCGCAAAGATCGAGAACCTGATGTTTGCAGGCCGTATCTTGTCGGCGGATCCGGTCGCCTTCGCCTCGGTGCGCGGGATGCCGCAATGCATGGCGATGGGTCAGGCAACCGGAACGGCGGCAGCGCTGGCGCTGCAAGATGATGTCAGCGTGCAGCATATCGCGGTGGATGCATTGATCCTGTCCTTGACCGAGCAGGGCCTCAATCGCCTCGCAGGGCCCCAGGCGCCGCCACACGCAGCGCAATGACCGGCCGGACAAGCTGACTTGGTTCGGTGCGTCGGGGCGCGACCCGCGCGGACCCGAACACGTTGCGCAAGAAGGTCTCGATTGCCCGCGCCCCGGCGGGATCTCACATCTCGTGCTGGATCGCGGCGAGCTTGGCGGTCACGTGTCGCGCATGGTTTTCAACGTAGGCCTTGTGCTTTTCGCCACCGACATAGCGCCGAAAGGCATCGATGTCAGAATGGATCGAACCGCACCCATTGCCCGCTGGGCTGTTCGCGTCTTTCGTAGCGATAAGGAACCGCATCCCAACACAGGATGTCGTCACGAAGGTTGTCGAGCACCCAGGTGCCGGTATCGGTCTCGACCAGCAAGACGGCATGGGGAAACAACAGCCGCTCATGATGCACGATGGCCATCGTCATGGCGGCACTGGGCACCCCGTTTGCAACCAGCCTGTGGCGCTTTTCGAGCGCGAAGTCTTCGCAGTCGCCCCGGCAGTCTTGTGGAAAATCCCAATCCTCTTCGACGCCCAACCGATCCGGGTCCGAGACGAGTTCGATCTCGCTGTTCACGGCGGAATTGACTTCGTTCAGCAGGGCGCGCAGGCCCGGGGACGAGGGTAGCACCGCATCACCCCGGAGCACGCAATCGCCCGGATGAAGTTCGCAAAACGAGGCATACTGGCTTGGTGGCGCTTCCACGCGCAGGATCTCGATCTCAAGCGCGCTGCATCCGGATTGCGCGAGGCATGCACCTGCCCAGCATGCCGGGACGAAGCCGATGAATGCGGCGCGTGTCAACGCGGTCAAGGTGAACATCTTGCCCCTCGTCCAGGGTTGCAAGGGCCCATTTTGCGGTCGAGCGGTCTATTTGGCAACCTTCGCAGCGGATCACGGACCGACCGGGTTCCATCTGCGGCGATCCTGCGATGCGGCACGGGTCACCTGCGGGGCAGGCGGTTCTTGCCCCGTCCTTGCAGACTGCGGTCCCATGTCCGCCCATTTGCGTTGACCGGCGCGCCTGGGCCTGCGACAGGGCGAGCATGACGCGCGACCACACAGACTGGCGGCAGGTTTTCCTGATTTTCGTCATCGGACTTCTGGCGGCGGGCCAGTTCGGCAAGGTGTCGCTGAATTTCGACCTGCTGCGCGAAACCTACGCACGACCCGATCCCGAACTGGCGCTGATCGTGTCCGGTGTCGGGGTCATGGGCATCGTCTTCGGCGCGGTCGCAGGCATGGGCGTGGCGCGATTCGGGGCGCGGCGTGTCCTGCTCTGGGCGCTTGGGGTGGCCGGTGCCCTGTCGCTCATGCAGGCAAGCCTGCCGTCGTTCTGGCCCCTGATCGGGTTGCGCGTGATCGAGGGGGGCGCGCATCTTGCTCTGGTGGTGGCAAGCCCGGTCCTGGTCGCGGGGGCCGCCGCGCCAAGGGATCGGCCGGTGGCAATGGCGCTTTGGGCCAGCTTTTTCGGCGTGTCCTTTGCCGTGTCCGCCCCGATTTTCGCCGCCATCGGCAGCTTGCCCGCGATTTTCGCAACCCATGGGCTGGCCCTTTGGCTGTTGTGGCCACTGGCGATGCTCTGGGTGACGCGGGCGCAGCCGCGCAGCCGTGCGTGGCCGGGGTTTTGGGGTACCCACCGGGCGATCTATTCCTCGCCCCACAGGATCGCGCCCGCGCTGGTGTTTTTCTGGCATACGCTGACCTTCGTGGCCTTGCTGACCTTTCTGCCCGAACAATTGGCGGGCATCGTGCCGCAAGCTGTCGTGGCAGGATTGTTGCCGGTCACGGCCCTGGTGGGGATCTTCGCCGCGGGATGGCTTGCGCGCTACATCATGCCGTTGCGGTTATGCCTGATGTCGTTCGGGGTGACATTCGCGATGACGGTTTTCCTGCCGGTCTTGCCGGATGTGGCGCAGGTGGTTTGGGCGGCCCTCATCTTCGTGTCTGTCGGTGTCGTGCCCGGCGCGGCCTTTGCCACGATCCCGGTACTCAATGACAGCCCCGAGGATCAGGCCGAGGCCAATGGCGCGATGGCGCAACTTGGCAATATCGGCACCACCTCGGGGACGCCGCTTTATGCGTTGGCTCTGGGACTGGGTGGGTTCGGTGGATTGACGTCGTTGACGCTGGCGCTGTGCGGGGCGGGCATGTTGACCGTGCTCTGGATCGGAAAAAGGCTTGGCTAGATCGCTGAATTGAGGTGAAACCGTCGCGCAAGCCGCCGAAAATGCCGTCCGGCATCCCCGGAAGACGCCAAACCACCAAAATATCCACTGCCGCGAGGTTCTGCGCGCGCGATGGGGTCGAGATGGGGTGGGGGGCCGGTTTTGAGCGTGTTCGCTCTATGTTCTGATTTTTCGGTTGGAGACTCACCGCCCGAGGCCTATGTCTTACAGGTCGGTTAACGGGTGGGCCCATGCCAGAACTGAAGAACATCGAAGTCCGCGGCGCGCGCGAGCATAATCTCAAGAATATCGACGTCGATATTCCGCGCGATCAGCTGGTGGTCATCACCGGGCTTTCGGGGTCGGGCAAGTCGAGCCTCGCCTTCGATACGATCTATGCAGAGGGCCAGCGGCGCTATGTCGAAAGCCTGTCGGCCTATGCGCGGCAGTTTCTCGACATGATGGAAAAACCCGATGTGGATCACATCTCGGGCCTGAGCCCCGCGATTTCCATCGAGCAGAAGACGACCTCGAAAAACCCCCGTTCGACCGTGGGCACCGTGACCGAGATCTACGACTACATGCGCCTGCTGTTCGCGCGTGTCGGCACCCCCTACAGCCCCGCCACCGGTCTGCCCATCGAGGCGCAGCAGGTGCAGGATATGGTCGACCGGGTGATGCAGATGGACGAGGGCACGCGCGCCCATCTGCTGGCGCCCATCGTGCGCGACCGCAAGGGTGAATACCGCAAGGAATTCCTTGAACTGCGCAAGCAGGGCTTTCAGCGGGTCAAGGTGAACGGAGAGTTTCACGACCTCGACAGCCCGCCGACGCTCGACAAGAAATTCCGCCATGACATCGACGTTGTGGTCGACCGGATCGTGGTCCGGGAGGGGACAGAAACCCGGCTGGCCGACAGTTTCCGCACGGCGCTGGATCTGGCCGATGGTATCGCGATCCTAGAAACTGCCCCCAAGGAGGGCGAGGGGGAGCCGGAACGCTTTACCTTCAGCGAGAAATTTGCCTGTCCCGTGTCCGGCTTCACCATCCCCGAGATCGAGCCGAGGCTGTTTTCGTTCAACGCGCCATTCGGGGCCTGCCCGTCTTGTGACGGGTTGGGGGTGGAGTTGTTCTTTGACGAGCGCCTGATGGTGCCCGATGCGGCGCTGAGCCTTGAAAACGGAGCCATTGCGCCATGGCGCAAGGGAAAGTCCCCCTATTTCGTGCAAACGATCGAGGCGATCGCTCGCCATTACGGATTCGACCCCAAGACGCCGTGGAAAAACCTGCCGGAACAGGTGCAACAGGTGTTCTTGCGCGGATCGGGCGAGGAAGAGATCCAGTTTCGCTATGACGAGGGCGGGCGTGTCTACCAGGTGATGCGCAGTTTCGAGGGCGTGATCCCCAACATGGAACGCCGCTACCGCGAGACGGATTCCGCCTGGATCCGCGAGGAATTCGAGAGGTACCAGAACAACCGGTCCTGCGGGACCTGCGGCGGCTACCGGCTGCGCCCCGAGGCGCTGGCGGTCAAGATCGCGGGCCTGCATGTGGGGCAGGTGGTGCAGATGAGCATCCGTGAGGCCTTCGCCTGGTGCGAAACGGTGCCGGAACATCTGACCAACCAGAAAAACGAGATTGCCCGCGCGATCCTGAAAGAGATCCGCGAGAGGCTCGGGTTTCTCAACAATGTGGGCCTGGAATACCTGACGCTCAGCCGCAATGCCGGCACGCTGTCAGGCGGCGAAAGCCAGCGCATTCGCCTGGCTTCGCAGATCGGATCAGGTCTGACCGGGGTGCTGTATGTGCTGGACGAGCCGTCAATCGGGCTTCACCAGCGCGACAATGACCGGCTGCTGACGACGCTCAAGAACCTGCGCGACCAGGGCAACACGGTGATCGTGGTGGAACATGACGAGGAAGCCATCCGCGAGGCCGATTACGTTTTCGATATCGGACCGGGTGCCGGCGTGCATGGCGGGCAGGTCGTGGCCAAGGGCACCCCGTCGGAGATCATTGCCGATCCGGCCTCGGTCACCGGGCAGTATCTCGCCGGTATCCGCGAGATCCCGTTTTCGACCACGCGCCGCAAGGGCAACAAGAAGATGCTGACGGTGGTCAAGGCGACGGGCAACAACCTCAAGGATGTCACGGCCGAATTTCCGCTTGGCAAGTTCGTCTGTGTCACGGGTGTCTCGGGAGGCGGCAAATCCACGCT
>Ga0102941_1001196_pt1 | contig 12186 bp, 9 predicted proteins | sample SalPonR2_C_D2_MG_FD_79281 | JGI IMG/M metagenome (GOLD analysis project Ga0102941, IMG submission 79281) | Salt pond soil microbial communities from South San Francisco under conditions of wetland restoration - Salt Pond MetaG R2_C_D2_MG | ecosystem: Environmental > Aquatic > Marine > Intertidal... | reverse complement strand
TGAAACGAACAGCTGATCTGTCTGCCTCCAAATTTGAGAGTATTACGTGAGCTGCTCCCAGTGTTGCATGCCCGCATAGATCCACTTCCGTCTCGGGGGTGAACCACCGGATATGATAAAGGGACTCATCCTTTTTTTGAATAAAAGCTGTTTCCGACAGATTGTTTTCCATGGCAATCTGCTGCATGAGGTCGCTTTTCAGTTGTTCATTGACAATGACTACTGCAGCCGGATTTCCGGAAAATAACGAATCAGTAAACGCATCGACTTTAAATATCTGCATCAATAAAAAACGGCTGGCTTGGATTGGGATTGGGATTGATTTTCCTGAACGTCATCAATTCAAAATTTGTGATTAATCAGTTTATCAGCAACCATATTAAGCTTCAGGAACTAACTGTGCAAAATGTTTCAAATTGAACAACAAGATACCGATCTTTAGGCAATGAATACCACTATGCAAATATATCCACCGAATTTACCTGAAAAGATCGGATTCACACTGATCCTGGACGAAGCTGTAAAGCACACCTACACGCCCTACGGCGAAGAGTTGCTCATCGAACAACGTCCGGCCGGATCGGCAGCCGATACCAACACGATAAATGAGCTTACCCGAAACTGGTTGACTGTCATTGAAAAGCAGGGTGTTCACCCGTTGAAACAGCTTAAAGACGTACGAGAGATTTTGAGCGATGCCCGCGTACAGGGAGCTATGCTCTCACTTGAGGCGTTCCCTGTTGTTTATGAAAATGCGCGGCTTGCACGGCTGATAAAAGATTTTTTCAGAAATGATGATATTGAGGCGGAAGCTCTCACACCACATTTGAAGCGTCTTATCCCGTTAAAAAGCCTCGAAGAGGAGATTAAAAGCGTTATTACTGACTCCGGTGCCCTCAGAGATGACGCCAGTCCTGAGCTTCAGTCTATCCGGAAAAAGATGAACAGGCGAAAAAGTCAGCTTCGGAAGACCATCAACCGGCTGATGAAAAAAGCCAGGGACAAAGGGATGAGCTCCGATGAAGGACCAACAATCAGGAATGGGCGGATGGTTCTCCCGATCCAGGCGGAATATAAGCGTAAAGTCGAAGGGTTTGTACATGACGTCTCATCCTCCGGCCAGACAGTATATGTGGAACCGGTTGACGCACTTCAAATCAATAACGACATTCGGGAGTTTGAAGCTGACGAAAAGCGGGAAATTGAGCGAATTCTTCGCGAGCTGACAAATACTGTGCGGACGTATTCAGACTCTCTCCGTGAAAACATTAAAAGTATTGGTTTTTTTGATGCATTAAACAGTCGTGTACAGCTGGGATTAACACTCGAAGGATCGGTCCCTCAGCTTTCAACAGAGCAGTTACTGGATATTCGCAGCGCGCGTAATCCTAACCTTATTCTCAAAAACAGACTGGAAAAAAACAGTGATGAAGTCGTACCCCTTCAGCTGTCGCTTGAAAAAAATGAGAAAGGACTAATTATTACCGGTCCGAATGCCGGCGGTAAATCAGTCGCGATGAAAACTGTGGGACTTATTTGCTATATGCATCAAATGGGTTACCCCGTACCGGTTCAAACTGATTCAGTTCTTCCTGTACTCAGCGGACTTTTTATTGACGTTGGCGCTGATCAATCGATTGAAAATGATTTAAGTACATTTTCTTCACGACTGCAGTGGATGAGAAAAACCATTGAAATTGCTGCTGAAGACGGCCTTGTACTTATAGATGAGGCCGGTACTGGCACCGATCCCGATGAAGGCGGAGCTCTCTTTCAGTCTTTCATTGAACAGCTGATTGACACCGGGGCACGGGTGATTGCAACTACTCATCACGGTTCACTTAAAGTTTTTGCCCATGAGCACCCGAAAATTGTAAACGGTGCAATGGAATTTGACCAGGACACACTCTCTCCTACCTACCGGTTCAGGAAGGGCGTGCCGGGCAGCAGCTATGCGTTTGAAATAGCCGACAGGATGAACCTGCACTCGGATGTCATGAAACGTGCACGGGATCTTTTGGGAAATCAGCGAAACAAGATGGGCGACCTGCTTCTTTCACTTGAGAAACAGATTCAGGATATAAAAACTGAAAGAAGCTCGCTGGATAAGCTCAAGAAAAAAGCCGACGAACACAGTGCACGGCTTGAGAAAAAGGAGAAGGAATTTGATCGTGAGAAAAAAAAGAGACTTGATGAAGCCTATAAAGAGGCTGAACGCATCATGCAAACGGCCAACAAGCGCATTGAGGCTGCTGTAGAAAAAATTATCTCAGCCGGACAGGAAGACAAAGAAGCGATCCGTGAGGCCAGAAAAGATATACTAAATACAAAACAGGCTGTAAAGCGGGGAAAAGCCGACCTCGATATACGCATGGAGGACAACTCATCAGGTAAGAAGCCCGAAGTCGGAGATTTTGTAACCGTTGGAGAAAGCGGCACATCCGGTGAAGTTGTCGACATATCCGGGAACCAGGCGACCATTCTGGTGAACGGAATGAAAATTAAATCGAAGCTGAATAAAATCAGCATATCCGAACCTCCGAAGAAAAAGAAAACCCAAAATACCCGAAGCTACGGCGGCTCAGAAAAGCTCGATCTCTCAGTAAAACCTAAACTCGATATCCGCGGTTACAGAGGGGATGCAGCGGTTAAAGAGCTTATGCACTATCTCGATAAAGCTGTGAGCCGGGGACTCCGGCAGGTTGAAATTGTGCATGGTAAAGGGGAAGGAATACTCAAAAAACTAGTTCATGAACATCTCGAAGAACGAAATGAGATTAAAAGCTATAACCTTGCGCCATGGGAACATGGTGGCCCCGGATGCACGCTTGTTGAGCTAAAATGAATAACACGGTTCTCAGTCGCTCTCTAAAAACTCTGTTTGAATAAGCTTTTCGATTGAAGGCCACGACCCTTCAGCTTCGAAGTGCGGCTCTATGCCTTTACCGATCAGGTGTTGTGTAACACCGGCACTGCCTGAGAAAACAGTCAGTTTTTTCACATTTAAATCTGGAAACGCTGCAAATGTGCGCGTTACAGCCGAACGGTTATGGAACAGCACAGCCGACAACTTCGCGTCCGAAACAGTCCCTCTCACTTCATTGACTTCTTCCTGCATCAGGCCCGTTTCTTCACAGACTGTAAATTCGGCCACGTCCATTTCAAGTTCCTGCAGAAGACCCGGCATCTCCTCTGCTTTGTTTGAGCATGACGGGTAGAGAGTTTTACCCTCACGGGAAATACGAAGCATGAACTCCAGAATGTCGATAGGTTTTGCGTGCTGACGGGGCTGAATGGCCGGTATACCCTTTGATTCGAGAAAGTCGGACGTCGGCCGGTCAAGAGAAAAATGTACAAGGTTTTGAAAATCAGTCAGCAGACCATTTGAGCTCATCCATTTTTCAAAATAGACGGCATTGCGGAGCGTACCGTAAATCACAAAAGCGAAATTATCAATATTCTTCTTAAGCATCCCAGATGCCATTTTCTCTGTTGACGCTTCATACGACTCAAGCGGAAGATGAAGAAAATTATCTGGGGTTTCCTCGAATACATATTTCATATCTCCGCATGCCATCGGCGATGCCGTTACTAGTAATTTACCTTTGCTCATTGCTTAACGTTACCTTTAAAAATAGTTTTTTATCCAATAGGTTTACAGTGAAATTGAACTTAAAAAGCGAAACCAATACCCGCATAAATTCTGTAGCTTTCATCTGAAAAGCCGATTTCACCTCTGAAAATAAGATCCGGATTAAATGCGGACATGGCACCGCCAACTCCCCACGTACGTTTCCAGTTGTTAAATATTTCAGCGGAATCATCTTCTGAAAACACACGGCCGGTATCAAAAAATATGTGCCCGCCAAGTTTTATCTGATCATCGAGAAAGCGAAAAACCCAGCTTCTGATCTCAGCCATATATATTACTGAACTATTGCCCAGAAACCGGTTCAATGCATAGCCACGCAGCCCGTTTTCATTACCCAAAGCCGGCAGTTCAAAATATGGAACCGACCCGTACGTATACTCAGTTGCCAGCCGCTGAGCAAATACTGTATGTTCTAAAACAGATACGTATGATGTGAGTTCAGCAAAATAGGATGAAAATCCGTAGTTGTTTCCGGCAGCAACAGGTGAAAAGTCAGCTCCAGCTTCTGCCCTGAATCCTGATCGCGGATCAAACTCGCTATTTCTGAGGTCATAAATAAGTCCGGCCCCTATTGTATTGACCCAACCGCCATCAGCACCGGGTGGTGGTGATAATACAAATCGGGTATCGGCTCCACGATCTTCATTCTCGGTATAAGAAAGTTTAATACGCAGCACTCCTTCAAGCGTTTTTTGACGATTAACCGTGCGCAGCGGTTTTCTCAATTCAAACCGGGAAAGTAATCGCCTCTGAAGAAGGTAAAAAAGTCCTTCATCAAAGCCGGAACTTGAAAACTCTGTTTGGTTGCCGATTCCAAAATAATTGCTGATCGGGTTTCGCTCGGCAGTTAAAACACTACGCGATCTCAATGGCCTGCCAAAGGTCCGCGTCCGTTCGTACTCAAAAGAACCTGACCAGTGACCATTCGTTGAGCCTGTAATATCTGCAACAGTATTGGTAAAAAACGGGCGTTTACCATCAGCATAATCAATCCGCTGAAAAAGGCCTCCTCCAAAAAAACCGATATCTGACGAGTATCCTAAAATAGGGTAAAATGAATAATTTACTCCGCGGGCATCGCCACCCGTTGCTGTTTGGCCGTAACTCCAAACCGGAAACAAAAAGCCCGTCATAACTATAACGGCCGCAATGGTTAATCTCATTTAAATCGTCCCTTCTTTTTCCAGCAATTCAAGCGTGTGAATAGCGTGTCTCAGGTGAGGAATCACTATACTGCCACCCACAACGAGCACTACATTGAGAGACTCAATAATCTCCTCTTTTGATGATCCCGTTCTGGCACACTGCTCAAGGTGGTAGTCGATACAGTCATTACAACGAAGTACTGCAGATGCCACCAGCCCAAGCAGCTCTTTCGTTTGAGACGGCAATGCTCCATCTTTATATGTATTGGAATCGAGATTGAAAAATCGCTTTATTCCAAGATGATCCAGATCAAGAATCTTCTCGTTCATCTCCTCCCGCTCTTTGCGAAATTTCTGGAGGTCGTTTTCCGGTTGTGACATCTGTTTTATTATTAAATTGACTGTACATTGAATAATACGTTGACTTGAAAGATAATGAAATCATCTCGTGTTTAGCAGACGGACTTTTTATAAACATCGGCTGGTGGCGATCGGTGACAGTATGTCTCAGGGGTTTAAAAATGGCGGCGTTTACCGTACAGATCTGAGTTTTCCTGCAATTATTGCAAGATCACTTGGAAATGACACCTCGTTTGAAACACCGCTTTTCACAGCTCAAACCGGAATTCCCATCAACATTGAAATGCTTGTGCGCGGTATGGCTGATGAGTTCGGGGAAGAAATAACCTGGAATGAGTATCTCAAAGCGGGCGCACATCTATACAAGACCCTTCGCCGCATTAAAGAATATTGGGAAGGCAATAAAAAGTCTCTTGCCGTTGACCGGCTCCTGCCCTATCACAACCAGGGCATCTGGGGGACCTCTATCAGTGATTCCTGGCTGATGGATGCAGCCTACTGCCGGGAACAAATCGAAAGCAACAGACCGCGTTACACCGTCTTCAGTGTGCTTCCTGATGATGCACTGTTCATAACGGCGCGACTTGTGCTAAATCCGGCGCAAACAGATGCGTTTAGCAAACACTCGATGCTTGACAACATAAACGTGCTCCAGAAAAACGGCGGTATAGAGAATCTCATCTCCTGCCTTGGTCACAACAATATTGTGGGGGCTGTAACCAATCTGAACATAAAATATTCAGAAGAACATGACCTGAACGCCTCTCACCATGAAAGAACCTGTACTGTCTTCCGGCCTGAACATTTCGAGGATGAAACAAGGATATTGTATCAGAAAATAGCAAAGGTTGGGGTAAAACGGGTGTTTGTTCCAACCATACCGTATGTAACAATTCCGCCGGCAATTCGCGGTGTAAACAGCGATAAATCCAAACCGAGAACAGGCTATTTTGACTACTACTCCCGCTTCTGGATTTGGGATGAGGATTTTAATCCCGACAAACATGCACACCTTACCAAGGAAGAGGCTATCACGCTTGATCAACATGTAGATCAATACAACAAAATCATTTATGAACTATCTGAGGAGTTTGGATTCCATGTGGTGCCAGTTGGCCGGTATGTATCTGCTGCTGCACGGAGACGTCTTGGAGCTGAAAAAGTCCGGCCATTTCCCGAGGATTTCATCGAAGCACTAAAGCGAAACCCGGACACATCGTACCTGGTTAATGAGAATGGAAATCCCCGCATTTCTACCGACTATATTCGGCTGAGGGACGACAGTGCAAAACTGGATAGAGGCGGGATTTTCAGCCTCGACGGCCTTCATCCATCAACAATTGGATACGGCCTGATCGCAAATATTTACAAGGAGCGCATGGAAAAAGAGGGTGTGGAATTCAGCACCAGTATTGACTGGGATTTTGTCATTAAAAATGAAACCCTGATCACCAACCCCCCGATGCTTTTAAACGACTTGCGTCTGCTGCTTCGGTTTCTTGCTCTTGGCCGGGGTGAGCGCCTCACAAAACTCGGACAGAATGTACTTCAAAATGTGCTTGAGCTCTTTTCTTCACGCACTTACTGAATCAGATTCCACGATCTTTCTTCCCAGTTTTAGCCCGTTTTTGATGCAGTCCGGCACTGATATTCCGTGTCTGAAATTGCCGGCGAGATGAAGACCGGGATTTTCATTTTCAAGCTCATCCAATATAGAATAGATCTCACCGTAGCCTTCTTCATACTGAGGAATTGAATTAGGCCAGTAAATGTGGTCTTTAAACACAGGCTTTCCCTTTAACCCAATGAGATCCCTCAGATCATCTTCAACAAGTTTCAATAGCTGCTCACTTTCCATCTTTGCAACATCGGGCTGCCGCGCCCCGCCTGCAAATACAGTGAGCAGGTGGTGGCCTTCAGGCGCCCTGTTTTTAAAAAGGGTTGATGTAAACAGAGCGCCAAGTATGTTGCGTCTCTCGATTTCGGGAACCAGAAACCCGAATCCGTCGAGAGGGTGATCAACATGCTCCTTGTTATATCCAAGAACCATCATTGACAGTGGCGGATACGTAACGTTCCGGATTTTTCCCAGGTTCGATTTTGAAATGGGCAGCATTTTATCATCCCACTTATGAAGGGGAATTGTAATCACAAGTTCGCTATATGGCCCGTATTTCCCATGGTTTGTGTAGATATACCAACCGTCACCGAGTTTCTCCGTACGCTCAAGCGTGTGCTCCGGATATATGTTCGAGAGTTCAGAACTCATTTTTGCGGGAAGTTCATGAAGGCCGGTTTCAAAAGATATCAGGCGCCGTTTTGTTTTTTTCTTACCGTTTCTCTGGAACATGTTTCGAATGCCGCCAAGAATGACCGAACCTGAAGTTTCCTCTAAATTGTGAAGTGCCGGGAACGCATATTTAACCGACAAGTCTTCCGGTTTTCCCGCGTGAATTCCGGCGATAAATGGATTTACTGCATAATCGAGAATCTCTTTACCAAAGCGGTTCTCAAAAAACTCTGCAATCGATGCGTCTGCTCCTGTTTTTCTGATAAAAGGCTCTCTAAGCAGCCGGGCTTTTGCCCTGTTTGAAAAGAGCTGGGTCTTAAGAAACCCTTTTAATGACTGTGGAAGAGCACTGAGCTCACCATCTTTCACAATAAATCTCTTAGACGATTCCCTGTTGGCGGTTTCCATGTGGGGTATGAGATCCAAATTATCTATCAGAGCTTCAATTTCAGGATCTTTCAGAAGAAGTGTATTTGGCCCGAGCTCATATCGCCAGCCATCTTCATTTTCTGTACTTATAACACCACCCGTCCTCTTTTTACTATCAAAAAGATCAACGTCCGCACCAAGCTGTTTAGCCTGCCAAGCCGCTGAAAGACCTGTAATTCCCGCACCCACAACTGCCGTTTTATTCCCAGTCATTTTTTGCTAATGTTCATTATGTCAGCATTTCACTTCCTTAAGTGAATCTATAAAACCCCAAAGAAGATTAGATGAAGTGATATCATCCAATTTTTCCCAAAATCAATGTCTGAGAGCTTAATTATCACAGTTTTGTTTATAACTGGCGGTGTTATATATGGAAGGCTTTAGAATCCCTATCAGTCGGTTGTGTGTACGACTGACGGATCTCCCTAAACCGTTAATCCGCACATCCAACCCTGCAGACGGGCGGTAATGCAAAGCTCATAAGCTGTACCTCAACAGATATCAGCCACACACCAAAATCTTAATATTTTCCCGTTTCACGTGGTTTTTCACACGATTTTCAATTGCCTTGGTTACTTTATACATTTTGCCCACACAAATTATGTATTTCATGAGTATTTCAATTTTGGGTTGTGGATGGCTGGGATTTCCTCTTGCACAATCTCTGCTGCATCATAATTATAGAATCAAAGGATCCACCACGTCCGAATCGAAATTTGAGATTTTAGAAAAAAATGGGATTGAGCCTTTTCTTTTATCCGTTCCTGAAACGGTAGATTCGCAGTCGAATGACTCATTTTGGGAGAGTGATGTTCTTTTTTTAAATATTCCGCCCGGTCGCGGGGAACCGAATCTCAGTAATTCCTACCCGGAAAAGATAAAGAGAGTTTGTGACCGGATTTTAAATACTGACAGGGACAAGCGAATTAAGAAAATCATTTTTGCAAGTTCTACATCGGTCTATCCATCAAAGGAAGGTATTTACAGTGAAGAGGATACTGATCTAACTGATACATCCCGGCCTTCGGGTAAAGCCGTTCTCAAGGCTGAAAATCTTTTACTGGGCTACAGCGAGTTTGAAACCGTGATACTCAGATTTGGCGGACTTTACGGTTACAATCGGCATCCTGTTCGCTACCTGGCGGGCAAAGAGAATATTTCCTCACCGCTGAAACCTGTAAACCTTATCCACCAGGACGACTGTATACAAATTGTCAGGAAAATATTAGACCTTGGCTCTGTAAAAGGAGTCTTTAATGCCGTTTCAGATGGCCATCCGCCAAGGAAAACACTCTACCAGTCGGCAGCCGACCACTTCGGCGTTGAACCGCCTTCCTTCGATGAATCCACTAAGTCTGTGAACAGGATCATAAGTAATGAAAAGCTCAAAGAGGAGTTGGATTACTCATTTATATATCCAAACCCGCTGGATCATACTGCTTAGCAATCCTGGATTTAACCTGGTTTAAGGATTGCTTTTAGAGGATTCAACCTATTCAGATTGTGCTTTATCCGCTGATGTTACCAGAATATCAGCTGCAATCTTGTACCCAAGCGTCACACTCTTTCCATCAACACTCAGCTCGAGCGGGCCATCAAAGGGCTCCTTTTTCTTTATGATCACTTCAGCGCCTGGGATGAGCCCGTATTCATCAAGATATCGCAATAGTTCCGGTGTTTGATTCTTAACCCGCCTCACTTTGTATAATTTGTTTTCATGAAGTTCGGAGAGTGCCACCAGGCCGAGTTTCGGCATTAACCCATCTTTTGTTGGGATCGGATCGCCGTGAGGATCAAATTTCGGGTCGTTAAGGAGTTCAGATATTTTATCTTCAAACTGTTCTGAAATATGGTGTTCCAGTTTTTCAGCTTCATCATGGACCTGGTCCCATGAATATCCCAGCATCTCAGCAAGGTAGAGCTCAAGAAGCCGATGGTGACGAATCATTTCCAGAGCAATTTTACGGCCCGTTTCAGTCAGTTTAGCACCGTAGTAAGATTCGTAGGTTACCATGCCCAGACCCGAAAGGCGTTTAACCATATTCGTAACGGAGGCATTTGAAACCTCCATCTCTTTTGCCAGTTTTGATGTGGGCACACCTTTTCCGTCAAGTGAAGCTTCGAGTTTATAAATAGCTTTTAAATAGTCTTCAACAGACTGACTTCGGCTCATAAATCAGCGGAAATATTGGCGATGATTAATTAATCGCGGTTTCTGTACTCTTCGAAGGATAATGACTCGAATGAGTCAGTACCTACAAAAGTAAGAAGATCTTCAAACACATCAGCGGGCAGAAGCCCTGGCTGCATTCCTAGAAGCTCGCCTTCACTATTCATAAAGAAAGTGGTGGGAAGGCTGGAACTTTTGAGCATTTTTGCAAAATCGCTCTCAGTCATTCTATTGCCCAGATAATTTACCTCGTTCTGAGATTCAATATTAATCTTGACGAGATAGAAATGTTCGTTAACGGCTGTAATGACATCTGTTTCCGTATAAACTTCGGAATGCATCTTTGCGCAATAGGGACACCATTCAGCATATACATCAATTAAAACTTTTTTCCCGTTCTCTTTCGCAGATTCAAGAGCATTATCGAGAGCGGTAGGATTAAGGCTTTGAGCCATGCCCACTGCTGTGGCCGCGAGTGTAAAAACCAATGCCATGCATGTTATATTGATTATTTTCATGTCAACAAGATACTATAGTTATCAGTAAAATTATGTCTTCTTTATCACAATTGCGGTCATATCATCGTGAGGCACCGATCCTTCACCAAATTTCATAAGGTCAACAGAGAGAGCTTTGATGATCTTTTCGGCAGAAAGCCTGGACGATCGTTTTAAAATACTTTGCAAACGGGCATCTCCATAAAAACGCCCTCGTGTATTCGTGGCTTCAACAACACCGTCGGTAAACATCACGAGAATATCCCCTTTGTTTAACTGAACAGACAACTCATTTATGTTCTCCCTGAAAAGCTCTTCGCTGGCCATTCCCAGCCCCATTCCTGAGGGTCTGTACTCTTTTACTTTTCCGGTATCTGCACAAAAGAGAAGCAGCGGATTATGTCCGCCTCTCGAGAATCGAAACGTACTGTCCTTAAAATCTATTATCCCAAAAATAAGTGAAATAAACGTACCTTTCTTCGCATTTTTAAGAAACAGGTTGTTGATCCGGGTCAGCATTTCGGATGTTGATACAATTTCATCACAAAGAGCGTGAAGTACGCCTTTTGTAAAGGTCATGTAAAACGCTGCTTCAATGCCTTTACCACTTACATCACCGATAGTGACAGCGAGTTTGTCGTTATCCATCTCTATAAAATCATAATAATCGCCACCCGTCTCAAGAGCCGGTGTACAAACAGCGGCTATCTCAAACCCGTGACCGTTTGGCATCTTACCCGGAAGAAATGATTGCTGCACAGAGCGGGCAATTTGAAGCTCCTGCTTTATGCGTTCATCCCGCTTGAGCTCGTTGATATATTCCGGTACATACTCAGGCAGTTCTTCCACCGGTTCACCTTTGTAGAAACCAAATACGCCGAGGAGCAGGAGGGCAAATGTCAACAGCAGGCTCACATAAAAAACAGAAACATCCGGCGATGACTCCATTACCCAGCCCGAAGCGCTCATCATATGTATACCAAAGACGGTCAGTGATATAAACACTGTCAGTAAATCTTCCTTCAGGTATATCATTCCGGCTGCCATTCCCAGAATACCCACAACAGCCAGATCTGTAAACCACGGGCCGAAGCCAACGGGCGAATAGTTCAGCATAATGAACAAAGCTGCACTAAGCAAAATAATCCATGCCGGCCGTTTTGTGCGCCCGCTTAGCTGGCCCACAGATATCATCAGAACTACCTGAATAATGAGGAGGTAAAATATTACACTCGAAATGATGACTTCGAGAGAGGGAAGGATAGTGGCGTTGGATCTGAATATTTCTGAAACTGAAATGTAGCTTTCAGGTATCATGTACACCACCAGCGTGATCAAAGCCGTAAGGATGTATGCATAGGCTACAGACCGTATGATCAAGAGCCCTACCGGCCGGTTGTAGAACATAGCGAGCCGAACCAGGTCAAATGTTTTAAGTTTCTCAATCCATTTTTCCCGCGTTAGTGAATCTCCTATGGCCGTTGTTATAAAAAAAACAATGGAGCTCATTGCCGCCGTGAACCCGAGGGAAAGAAATAACCCAAATATCTCTTCAGTAGAAAATTCTCCGGGATAAAAGTAAACGAAATCGTTTATTTGCCGCATCAGAAATATCAGTGGCGTTGCGAAACCGGCAAGTACTG
>Ga0102941_1001195_pt1 | contig 12189 bp, 11 predicted proteins | sample SalPonR2_C_D2_MG_FD_79281 | JGI IMG/M metagenome (GOLD analysis project Ga0102941, IMG submission 79281) | Salt pond soil microbial communities from South San Francisco under conditions of wetland restoration - Salt Pond MetaG R2_C_D2_MG | ecosystem: Environmental > Aquatic > Marine > Intertidal... | reverse complement strand
GATTTCGAACGCGTGCTGCGGCGGCGGATCATGACATTGCCGGGCGTCGGCAATGTCGAGGCCAATGTGCTGCTGTCCGAGGAACGCCGCGCCGGCCCGCTTGGCTAAGGCGTGGCGCGCATCGGGTGCACGGGTTTCCTTTACGGCGACGGCGGGCCCGCGAATGCGCCGCTTTTGGCGATAATCGTTTGGACAGGGCGGCCGGTCTTCGCTAGGTCACGTCAAACGCAAAAGGAACCGCGCCCATGACCGCCTTGCTGGACACAGTCGACCCTGACGGATTGCTGGAATATTCCGTGGTCTTCACCGACCGTTCGCTCAACCACATGTCGATGTCGTTCCGGCAGGTGATGACCGATATCTCGGCCATGCTCAAAGAGGTCTACGGCGCCGATCACGTCGTTCTCGTGCCCGGTGGCGGAACCTTCGGGATGGAGGCCGTGGCCCGTCAGTTCGCGCAAGGCCAGGACGTTCTGGTGGTGCGCAATGGCTGGTTCTCGTTCCGCTGGTCGCAGATCCTGGATGCGGGTGGCTTTGCCGGCGAGGTCACCGTGATGAAGGCGCGCCCCTCGGGCAACGCGCCGTCGTCGCCCTACGCGCCCGCCCCGATCGAAGAGGTCACGGCCCGCATCCGCGAAACCCGCCCCGGCGTTGTCTTTGCGCCCCATGTGGAGACATCGGCCGGGATCATCTTGCCCGATGCCTATATCGCGGAGCTGGCCAAAGCCGCCCACGAGGTCGGCGCGCTGATGGTCCTGGATTGCATCGCCAGCGGGGCGGCTTGGGTCGACATGCGCGAAACCGGCGTCGATGTCCTGATCTCCGCCCCGCAAAAGGGCTGGTCCGCGCAGCCCTGCGCAGGTCTGGTGATGCTGTCCGACCTGGCCAGGGCCCGCATGGATGAAACCACGTCCAACAGTTTTTCCAGCGACCTCAAGGCCTGGTCCAACATCATGGCCGCCTATGAAAACGGCGGGCATGCCTATCACGCGACGATGCCCACCGATGCGTTGCGCATCTTTCGCGACACGATGCTGGAAACCCGCGACTACGGGTTTCAAAAGCTCAAGGATGCGCAATGGGCGCTGGGCAATGGCGTGCGCGCGATGCTGGCAGAAAAGGGCATCCGATCGGTCGCGGCCGAAGGCTATGGCGCGCCGGGCGTGGTTGTCAGCTACACCACCGATCCCGACATAAAATCAGGCGCAAAATTCGCGGCCCAGGGCATGCAGATCGCAGCCGGCGTGCCCCTTCAGGTCGATGAGCCTGCCGATTTCATGACCTTCAGGCTGGGCCTGTTCGGGCTCGACAAACTCTATGATGTCGATGCTGCGCTGACCCGCCTGAAAGACGTCCTCGACCGCGTCTTTCCCTGACATCCCCAAAGGATCCCGCGCGCCCGGGGACGCCTGGCGCGCTTGCCCCTTCTTCTTGTCAAAAATACGGGAAAAACTCAGCCGCGCGCCCCAAGCCCCGCCCGCATGAGGCTGCGGCGCACGGGGGCCACGGAATACAACGCATTCAGCGCCCGCATCCGCATGTCGCGCAAGCCTTGCGCCTCGGCCATGGACGCCCTGTTCAGCGCGTCGATGCCCGCCACGCGCGCCAGGACCTCGCCGTGACGGGCCCTGTGATAGCGCCGCAAAAGATCGCGCGCGCCGGGGTCGTCGCGATGTGCCTCGGCCAGGTCCAGCAACATCGCCAGATCCGCAAGGCTCATGTTCAGTCCCTGCGCGCCGATCGGCGGCAGGACATGGGCGGCCTCGGCGACAAGCGCGATGCGTTCGGCCTCCATCCGGTCGGCGGTCTGGGAAATGATCGGCCAGACCGTGCGCCGGCTGACCAGCGTCAGGGGCCCGAACAGATGCGCCGACCGGTCCGACATCTCGGCATTGAAGGCGTCCGCGTCCATCGCGCCCAGCCGGGCAACCTCGGGGCCGCGCTCCATCCAGACAACGGCGGATCGCGGGCGTCCGTCCAGATCGGGCAAGGGCACCAGCGTGAACGGCCCGCCCGACCGGTGGATCTCGGTCGACACATTCTCATGCGGGATCGGGTGCGTGACGGCAAATGCCAGGGCCTTTTGCCCATATCGTGTCGTGCGCACGCCGATCCCGGCGGCCTCGCGTACCGGGCTGCCGCGACCGTCCGCGCCGATGATCAGGCGGGCTGCGATGCGGCTGCCATCCGACAAGGTGATGCGCGCTTCCGCCTCGCGGGTCAGCACATGGGCGGTGCCAACACCGGGGCGGAAATCGATATTGTCCAGCTCGGCCAGACGCGCCACCATTTCGCGCCTGAGCAGCCAGTTGGGCAGGTTCCAGCCGAACGGCAGATCCGAGATATCGGCCGCGTTGAAATCATGCGCCACGCGCGGTTCGGGATCGGGGCCGCCCGCATCGACGATGCGCATCACCTGCAGCGGCGTGGCAAAAGGCGCAAGCCTGTTCCACAAACCGGCGCGATCCAGAAAGGCCCGGGCCGGTTGCAAGAAGGCGGTGGTGCGCAGATCGGCGCCTTCGGTTCTTTCCTCGATGATGGGAGGGGCCGGATCGGCACAGATCACCGAGAACCCGGCTTGCCCGAAGGCTGCCGCCGCCGTCAGCCCGGCGACGCCGCCGCCCGAGATGAAGATATCGCATCGTGTCACGTCGTTCATGGAGGACAAGCTAGGGCGCGACCCGGCCTGCTTCGACGCGGCAGTGTGTCCCAATCAGGCCGCCCCCTTGACGGGCCCGCCGCTCAGCGGTTGCAGGAAGTGCGCCAGATCGGACGTGTGGTACTGGATATGATCGGCCATGACGGGGGTCTTGGCCACGTGCACCGTGCGCATGCCCATCGCGAAGGGCACCGCCAGGTTGCGGGGTTCATCTTCGAACATGGCGGCGCGGGCGGGCTCGAACCCGTCCTGCGCGAACACGGCATCAAAGGCGGCACGTTCGGGCTTGGGGCGGAACCCGGCGTGCTCGACGCCGTAGACCGCATCGAAAAGGTCGCTCAGTCCGCGATGCTCGATGACCGCCCTGGCGTAGGGGGCGGTGCCGTTGGTGTAGATGATCCGCCGTCCCGGCAGGGCCGCGATTGCGGCGATCAGGTCGGGGTCCGGGTGCAGGACGGAAAAATCGATCCGGTGCACATCGTCCAGAAACGGTTCGGGATCGACGCCGTGATCGGCCATCAGTCCCGCCAATGTGGTGCCATGGGCGTGGTAATAATCGTGGCGCAGACGGTCTGCCTCGGCGGCGCCCACACCAAGTTCCGTCATGACGTAGGCCGTCATGCGGGCATTGATCTGTTCGAACAACGCCATCTCCGGGGGATAGAGCGTGTTGTCGAGGTCGAATACCCAGGTTTCGACATGTGAAAAATCATCGGCTGACATGTCCCATCGGTAGGGGTAAGCGCGGCTGTCCGCAAGGCTGGACAGCCCGATGGTCGCGGCCTAGCTTACGGTATGCAAAAGGATACCGTCGATGCCCGCCAAGATCCCGCCCCCTGATCCGCACAAGGATGCCTATGCCCTGATCCTCGATGCGATCGACAGCGGCATCTACAGGCCCGGGTCGCGCCTGGTGGAATCGGAACTGGCCGACCGGTTCGGGGTCAGCCGCACGCCGATCCGCGAGGCGTTGCAGCGGCTTGAGACGCAAAGCCTGCTGACCCGCGATGGCCGCAGCCTGATCGTGGCCTCCCTCGATCACGCGCAGATGGCCGAGCTTTACGCGGTCCGCCAGGAGCTTGAGGGTCTGGCCGCCAAGCTGGCCGCGCAACATGCCGCGGTCGAAGAAGTGCAGGTCCTGCGCGGGATGGTCGAGGCGGACCGGGCGCTGTTGAACGACCCCGAGGCGCTGGCGCGGGCAAACCGGCGATTCCATCATCAGATCCATCTGGCGTCGCATAACCGGTTCCTCGTGCAACAGCTGGATCTTGTCTATCGCTCCATGGCGCTGATGGCGCGCACCTCGCTTGCGGCTGCGGGGCGGGGTGAAAACGCGCTGGCCGAACATGCCCAGATCGTGGAAGCGATTGCAGACCGGGATGGTGACCGCGCGGCCCAGGCCCTCAAGGATCACCTGTCGATCGCATTCGTGGTCCGGCTCAAGGAAGAAGCGCAAGAAAAAGGCTGACCGGCGCCGGGGCCGGCCTGCGCAGACCCGCTGGGTGGTGCAGGGGCGGTGCCGCCGAACCGTCCATGGGCCGTCTTGGCCCACCAGAACGGTTTGACCAACATCTCGACGGCCGCGCGCCACGCCGAAATCGTAGCCAGGATATAGTAGAGTTCCGTCAACAAGACCCAGGGCCTGAGCCGCCGCAAATGCCGCGCGCGCGTTGCATGGAAAGCAATGGCCCATGAGCTTAACAAGCTGGTGACCATCAAGACCGCCAGAGCTGCATATTGTACGGGGTTCAGCAGGGCATCCAACGGGTGTGAAACACCAAAGGGTTTTACCACCAGGCTCCATAGCAACGGCGCCACCAGGAATCCGAGAACCGCGAAAAGAACCTGCACCTGGAAGGCCACGAACCGCAGCGGGCCCAGTTCCCTCCACAAGGCCGTGGGCCTGCGCATCGCGATGCCCCATGTCATCAGGTACCCTTTTTGCCAGCGGGCACGTTGCGCGATCCAGGGCCAGACGGCGGCGTTCGCCTCTTCGTGGGTGGTGGTATCGATCATCTCGGTCCGATAGCCGTTTCGCGCGATCCGCAGGCCCAATTCCGCGTCCTCGGTCACGTTGTGCGCGTCCCATCCCCCGAGGTCGCGCAAGGTGTCGCGGCGGATGAACAGGGTCGTGCCCCCCAGCGGCACGAACAGGCCAAGCCGTTGAACACCGGGCAGCAGGACGCGAAACCAGCTGGCATATTCGATGGCGAAGCTGCGTGCGATCCAGTTGTGATTGGCGTTGTAGTAGTCGAGCCGCCCCTGAAGGCAGGCGACCTCGGGGCCGACCTCGGCAAATCGCTGAACGACATGGTTGATCTGATCGGGTTCGGGGCGGTCTTCGGCATCATAGATACCGATGATGGCCCCACGCGCAAAGTTCAGGGCGAAATTCAGCGCCCGGGGCTTGGTGCGCGGATGGCCGGGCGGCACCGTGATGGGCCGGATCCAGGGCGGCAGATGGCACTGCAACACCGCCTGTCGGGTCAGGTGATCATCCGCCTCGATCGCCAGCAGCACATCCAGTTTTTCGGGCGGATAGTCGAGCCTGGCGAGGCTGGCAACAAGGGCCGAGGCGATCTCGCGTTCCTTGTAGAGGGGCACCAGAAGGCTGACGACCGGTTGGCGCAGTTGCGCGGTGGCCGAACTGCCCTCAAGCGGGCCGTCGGATTTTTCCATCCGGGCCTGATGCTCTGCGCGCAAGGTGGCGGCAAAGGCAGAGAGTTTCAGCACCATGTTGCCGGAAAAGATCAGCAGCGCTGCACCAAAAGCGAGCCCGAGTGCAAGCGTGGGCAAAAACGCGGCGATCAAGCCGATGACCAGCCCGGCACCCAGAAGTGTGGAGGTGATGGTGTCCGTGCGCCAGCCACGACAGCTGTCGCGTTGCGGCGCCTGGCCTTCGGCAATCCGGGCCAATGCGTCGCCATACAGATGGATCTGCGCATCGGTGATTTGCGATCGTGGGGCGAGGGTCGGAATGATGCGCATGTCCTGGGGCAGGGCACGGCGCAGGGCGGTTAGATGGCCCGGCCGGCAGGTCGCCACGACCAATGCACTGCCCGCGCGGCGCCATGGGACGGCTTCAAGCTCCAGCGCGGTGGCGCAAGGGAGCGCCCCGGCAAGGGCGGGATCGGGCGGTGCGTCCGTCAGATCCGCCAGGCCGATCCGGGCCCATTCGCCAAGGGCCGAAAGATGGTCGGCCTCGCTCAGGATGCCGCGCGCCTCCAGCACATCCCCAAACGACATGTCGGCGTTCGCAGATGCCGTTTGCGCATCGACCAGTTCGGCGCGCGTGATGGTGCCCCGCGCCAACAGGATTTCAGACAAATCGCGACGGCGTGCGGCGTGCGCCAATGTAATGGCGGCCAATCCACTTGCGGTCTCGAGGGGGCGGGACACCGCAGCGGGACGCGTCCTGTGTGGCAGGCCATTTCGACCCTGCACCAGGGCCGCAAGCCGCATGGAACGGTCGATTTCGTTCATCAACTCCCCTGACATGCCCCCAAACCGCTTTCGCCACAGGAGCCGGTCGCAGTGAACACCAGATGACCGCGCAAGTTTGCGTGGCCATTATTAACAATGGGTTAATAGACCGGAAAAGCGGCGACAGTGGTGCGAAGGGCAGGGATTACGCGCCGCGCGCGCGCATCGCTTCGGCAAAGCGCTCGAACAGGTAGAAACTGTCCTGCGGGCCAGGGCTGGCCTCGGGGTGGTATTGCACCGAGAATATGGGCTTGCCTTCGACCCGGATGCCGCAATTCGACCCGTCAAACAGGCTGACATGGGTTTCCTTGACGCCTTTGGGCAGGGTCTGGCTGTCGACGGTAAAGCCGTGGTTCATCGACGTGATCTCGACCTTGCCCGTGTCCAGATCCTTGACCGGATGGTTCGCGCCATGGTGGCCGTGGTTCATCTTGATGGTCCTGGCGCCCAGTGCCAGCGCCAGCATCTGGTGGCCAAGGCAGATGCCGAACACCGGCAGATCGGCGTCCAGAACGCCCTGGATCATCGGCACGGCATAGGCCCCGGTCGCCGCCGGATCGCCGGGGCCGTTGGACAGGAACACACCATCGGGGGACTGGGCCAGCACCTCCTGGGCGGTGGCGGTGGCCGGCATTACCGTCACATCGCACCCGGCCGAGGCCAGGCAGCGCAGGATGTTGCGTTTCGCGCCGTAATCCAATGCTACCACCTTGGGCCCGGGGCCTTCGCGGCGGGTGTATCCCTTGGGCCAGGCCCACCGCATCTCGTCCCAACGGTAAGACTGCGCGCAGCTCACGCCCTTGGCGAGGTCTACCCCCTCAAGCCCGGAAAAGCCCCGTGCCGCGGCCACCAGCGCCTCGATGTCGAAATTGCCCTCCGGGTCGTGGGCCAGCGCCACATGGGGTGCACCCTGATGCCGGATCGCGCGGGTCAGCCGCCGTGTGTCCACGCCGCCGATGCCCACGCGCCCGGTCTTTTCGAGCCACGTGATCAGATCCCCGGATGCGCGCCAGTTCGACGGTTCGGTCGGGTCCCATTTCACCACCATGGCCTCTGCCACGGGATCGGCTGTCTCGTCATCTTCGGGGGTGACGCCGGTGTTGCCGATATGGGGGAAGGTGAAGGTCACGATCTGGCCCGCATAAGACGGGTCGGTCATGATTTCCTGATACCCCGTCATCGCGGTGTTGAAGCACAGCTCGGCCACGCGCATGCCCGTCGCCCCGAATCCGCGGCCGTAAAAGATCGTCCCGTCGGCAAGGGCGAGGCAGGCGGTAGGGGTCGCGGTCATGGCGGCAGCTCCGGCTGTGGATGTCGGCAAATTTGTCGTGGTCTAAGGGCCGCACGGGCGCGGGTCAAGGCAGGTTCTGGGCCCGGATCAAAGGGGTGTTGTTGCCGGGCGTTGCCTGCCTTATCTAGTCCGCTTGGAAACGAACCCGAGACAGGGGACAGGATCATGGATCTCAGAGACAGGATCAATACGGGCCTGAAACAGGCCATGCGCGACAAGGACGCCACGCGATTGGGCACGCTGCGCCTGATCAATGCGGCGATCAAGGATCAGGATATCGCCGCGCGCGGCAAGGGCGACGCCGAAGGTGTCACCGACAGCGACCTGCTGGCGATCCTTGGCAAGATGGTCAAGCAACGCCAGGAAAGCGCGCGCGCCTACGAGGAAGGCGGGCGGCTGGAACTGGCGGAAAAGGAACAGGCCGAGATCACGGTGATCGAGGAATACCTGCCGCGTCAGTTGAGCGAGGATGAGGTGGAGGCCGCCGTGAACGCCGCCATCGCCGAGACAGGGGCCGACAGCATCCGCGACATGGGCCGGGTGATGGGCGCTCTCAAGTCGAAATACACCGGCCAGATGGATTTCGGTCTGGTCGGCCCGATGGTCAAGGCTCGGCTGGCCTGACATCGACACAGGCGGGGCGGCTGGCTTTTCCTGTCGGGATGGCTGGCCGGACCTCGGGGCAGCCTTGGGTGCCGGCCCGGTCTGCCGTTCGATCCCCGCACGCCAAGGTTGAACTCCGCCGCGCGCGCTTCAGCCGCGCAAGGCGCGCTCCAGCGTGTCTTTCAGCGCCACGCGTTCCGGCGGGGTCAGGAACGCCCCCAATTCCACCTCGCGCTCGCCGCCCTGCAGGGTCAGGTAGTTTGGCACCGGCCCGCCCGTGGCGTGCAGGATGGCGCGCACCCAATAGGGGTTGGCCTCCCAGTCGCGGGGGGGCTTGCGCGGCTCATGCCGTTCTATCCGCATGCGATCGTCCCAGATCAGCACCTCTTCATAGATATCATGATCGTGCCAGGATCGTTTCAGCGCGGTCCAGATGGCCCAGATGGCGGCAAGGATGAACGGCAGCAGGGCCCAGAATACAGGGTTGCCCAGGATAGACAGAAGCGGGACAGAGATCAGCACCGAGGTCAGTCCGATGAACCAGACGAACCCTTGGGGCGTGAGCGATTTGTGCGGGGTCAGGCGCAGGTGCAGACGCGGGGTGCCTCCGGTTCGGGGCGATGCGTCGGGCGAGGTGATCGTTTGGCAAGGCATGGCGGGGTGTGGGGTCACGCAATCTGTTGGTGGACTTCGATGACATTGCCCTCGGGGTCATGGAAGAACACCTGATGCCATTGCTGGGAGAAGGTGGTGCCATAGTCCGAGTATGGGATCGCGTTGGCGTCGAGATGCGCGAGAAAGCCCTGTATGTCGTCAGTACGAAAGGCGATATGGCCGCGATCGACCGGGTTGATCGTGTGGCCGTTCTTGAAGGCGACGTCGAGATTGCGTTCGGCCAGGTGCATCTGCATGTCGCCATCGGTGGCAAAGCGGATCTTGCCGGAATACCCGCGATCTTCGGTCTCTTCCGTTCGAACGAAGGTTTCCGCCGGGATATCGTCCAGCCCCAGGACATCGGTGTAGAAATGGTGCAACGCGTCGACGTCGCGGGAGACGACATTGATGTGGTGGAATTCCAGTTTCATGGCCGTGTCTTTCCGGGTTGGGAATGAAAAGGGGCGCTGCAGGTCTTTCTGCAGCGCCCCTGTCATGTCGTGCCGTGGAGAGGCGCCTCAGTGGTGAGGCTGCTTGTCCCACATGTCGCGCGTCGGAAGCTCCTCGAAGGTATGTTCCGGCGGCGGGTTCGGCAGGGTCCATTCCAGCGTATCGGCATGCGGGCCCCAATAGGCGGGCTCGGTGACCTTCTTGCCGTAGCGCAGGGCCCAGAACACCATCCCGATGAACAGCACGAAGGACGCAAACGAGATGAACGCACCAATCGACGAGACGTAGTTCCACAGCGCGAAGGCGTCGGGATAGTCGATGTAACGGCGCGGCATGCCCTGACGACCAAGGAAGTGCTGCGGGAAGAAGGTGATGTTGGTGCCGATGAAGAACATCCAGAAATGGATCTTGCCGATCATCTCGGGATAGGCGCGGCCCGACATCTTGGTGAACCAGTAGTAGACGGCTGCGAAGATGCCGAACACGGCCCCAAGGCTCATCACGTAGTGGAAATGGGCCACGACGTAGTACGTGTCGTGATAGGCCCGGTCGACGCCTGCCTGCGACAAGATGATGCCGGTCACACCGCCAAGGGTGAACAGGAACACGAAACCGATGGCGAACAGCATGGGCGTCTTGAACTCGATCGAGCCCTGCCACATCGTTGCGATCCACGAGAAGATCTTGATGCCCGTGGGCACCGCGATCACCATGGTCGCGACCATGAAATAGGCCTGCTGCGTCAGGGTCATGCCCACGGTGTACATGTGGTGTGCCCAGACGACGAAGCCCAGGCCCCCGATGGCCACCAGCGCATAGACCATCGGCAGATACCCGAAGATCGGCTTTTTGGAGAAGGTCGAGATCACGTGAGAGATCACGCCGAAGGCGGGAAGGATCACGATGTAGACCTCGGGGTGGCCGAAGAACCAGAAGATATGCTGGAACAGCACCGGGTCACCGCCGCCGGCCACGTCAAAGAACGTGGTGCCGAAATTCCGGTCGGTCAGCAGCATGGTGATGGCACCCGCCAGAACCGGCAGCGACAGAAGAAGCAGCCACGCGGTGACAAAGACCGACCATGCGAACAGCGGCACCTTGTGCAGCGTCATGCCCGGCGCACGCATGTTCAGGAAGGTGGTGATGAAGTTGATCGAGCCCAGGATCGACGAAGCACCAGACACGTGCACGGCGAAGATCGCGAAATCCACGGCGCGGCTGGTGGGGGCATCTTGCCAGCTGAGCGGGGGATAGAACGTCCAGCCCGGCCCGGCGCCACCGTCAATGAACACGGCGCAGAACGCGAGCGCGGTGCCAGCGACATACATCCAGTAGCTCAGGTTGTTCAGACGCGGGAAAGCCATGTCCGGCGCACCGATCATCAGCGGCATGAAGTAGTTGCCGAAGCCGCCGAAAAGCGCGGGAATCACCACGAAGAACATCATCAGGACGCCGTGGCCCGTGATCATCACGTTCCACAGATGGCCATCCGGTGTACATTCGCCTTCGGCCGCGGCAGACAGGACCCGCGCGCCTTCGGTGCACATGTACTGCACACCCGGTTCCATCAGTTCCATCCGCATGTAGACGGTAAAGATGACCGAGATCAGGCCTACGAACCCTGCGGTGAACAGGTAGAGGATCCCGATATCCTTGTGGTTGGTGGACATGAACCAGCGGGTAAAGAAACCCGGCCGATCGTGGTCATGCCCCTGAAGGGTGGCGTCAGCCATGCTTTTCTCCTGTCAGTCTTTCTGCAAGCGGGGGGCGCTATGGTCTGGTGCGCACCCGCATGTTCGATATCCGGTTTAACCCGGTCGCATCAGCCTCGCAATGTGTCTCGGGACAATCGGCCGCGGTTTTGGGTGAGGGGAATTGTCTCAGACCGGAAGGATAGGACACATGTTGGATACCGTCCGCCCGGATGCGGTGGGCCGCGATCGGGTGAAACGGCATCCGCAATGCGCACAGGTAAGCTTGGCCATGTCAGGCTTGTGAAAATCGGCCGAGACAGGGCTTGCCATCGACCCATCGCCGCGCCACGGGCGATCACGCCGGATGTCGTTACCGAGCTTCGCGGTCGTCGGGGGCGATCGCCGACGCCGTGCCGACCCCGCCTTCGAGCCCATGCGAGGGAAACACATCCTCGGCGGTCTCATGGATCTCCCGTTGGAACGATCGCCTGTCGACCTCGTATTTCGCGTGAAGCACCAACCCCACTGAAAACGCCGCGATCGTACCCAGGAACGTAAGACTTGCGACTATGGCCGCAATCTCGAAATCGGGGCGTGGATTCTGTTTTGCCTGGTGCAACACCATCATGATCTTCCTCAACATGCTGCCGAGCCGGGCTTGGCAGCAATTCACCAACTAAAATTTACACTGCCCAAGTGGTCGCCAATGGTGGCACGAATTGGGCCGTTATCCATTTCACTTTGAAACGACGCGTTTCCACAGGGGGCACAATGCGGTTGCGATGCTACCGGGGCTGGCCGTCAGGGTCAGCAAAGGCTGCCGAAAAGCTGCGCTGCAACGCGAGATCCAGATCATCCATCGTCACGGGAAGGCCAAGATCGACAAGGCTGGTGACCCCGTGCCCTTCGATGCCGCACGGCACGATTCCGTCGAAATGGCTCAGGTCGGGGTCGAGGTTGATCGAAAGCCCATGAAAGCTGACCCATTTGCGCAGGCGCACGCCGATGGCCGCGATCTTGTCTTCGCGGGGGGTGCCGTCCGGAAGCGGCGGTTTTTCCGGGCGTCCAACCCAGACACCGACCCGGCCCGCGCGCACCTCGCCTGTGACATTGAACTGGGCCAGCGTGGTGATCACCCAGGTTTCCAGGTTGGTGACGAACTGGCGCACGTCCCGCCCGCGATGGTTCAGGTCCAGCATGACATAGGCCACACGCTGACCGGGGCCGTGATAGGTGTACTGCCCGCCGCGGCGCGTGTCATGAACCGGAAAGCGGTCGGGATCCTTGAGGTCCTGGCGTCGGGCCGAGGTTCCTGCGGTGTATAGCGGCGGATGCTCCAAGAGCCAGATCGCCTC
>Ga0102941_1001191_pt1 | contig 12197 bp, 9 predicted proteins | sample SalPonR2_C_D2_MG_FD_79281 | JGI IMG/M metagenome (GOLD analysis project Ga0102941, IMG submission 79281) | Salt pond soil microbial communities from South San Francisco under conditions of wetland restoration - Salt Pond MetaG R2_C_D2_MG | ecosystem: Environmental > Aquatic > Marine > Intertidal... | reverse complement strand
GCTCATGACATATGAACTCCTGATTGGTGACCGGTCCTATTCAAGCTGGTCGTTGCGTGGCTGGCTGTGCTTTGCCGCGTTCGACCTGCCCGTGAAAACCCATGCCACGATCCTGTACACGGATCATTTCCACAAGGATGTGGCGGCTTTTGGCGGCGTGACCACGGTGCCGGTGGTCAAGACCCCCGAGGGCGGCATGTTGAACGACAGCCTCGCCATCGCATGGCACCTGGCGGACCAATTTGCGGACCAGGGTCTCTTGCCGGCCGACCCGGTGGATCGCGCCCACGCCATGAGCATCATGGCCGAGATGCATTCCGGTTTCATGGCCTTGCGGGGCGCATGCCCGATGAACCTGCGCACCGCCTGGGCCGGATTTCGGCCAGACGCCACCGTCTTGGCCGATCTCACCCGGATCGAGGCGATCTGGGCCGGGGCTCTGGCCGGGTCGGGCGGGCCGTTCCTGTTTGGGGACTATACCCTCGCCGATGCCTTCTATGCGCCGGTCGCGGCCCGGATTGCGGGCTATGGCCTGCCGGTCTCGGACGCGGCAAAGGCTTATGTGCAGGCACATCTGACCCATGGCCCCTTCCGCCGCTGGCGGGCGATGGGATTTGCCCATGGTCCCGAACAAGGCACCTACGAGATGGGGCTGCCCCGCGCACCGTTCCCCGCGCCGAAGCCGATCCCCGCACGGGCCGTGCCATCGGGCCCATCGCTGAACGCCACCTGCCCCTATTCCGACAAGCCGGTGACCCACTTCGCCGACATCAGCGGGCGCGTATTCGGGTTTTGCAACGCGTTTTGCCGCGACAAGACCGTGGCCGACCCCGAAGCGTGGCCGGACTTCATGGCGATTTACGATTCGTAAAGGGGTTGGCGGTTAGGCGTTAACTATGTTTGACGCAGCCCGCCCCGAAAGCCTGTCGCGCACCCGAACCGTCGCCTTCGAGGGGTTGGAGGCGCGCCGGGTCGAAGTCCAATGCGCGGTTACCGCAGGCATCCCTGCCTTCGCCATCGTCGGCCTGCCGGACAAGGCCGTGTCCGAGGCGCGCGAACGGGTGCGCACGGCCCTGCAAGCCATGGCCATCGCCCTGCCCTCGAAACGCATCACCGTGAACCTGTCACCTGCCGATCTGCCCAAGGAAGGCTCGCATTTCGACCTGCCGATCGCCCTTGCCCTGCTGGCCGCCCTCGACATCGTGCCGCGCGACAAGGTGGACGGCGCGATGGCGTTGGGCGAGCTGTCGCTGGATGGCACATTGGTTCCGGTCATCGGCGCGCTGCCCACGGCGCTTGCTGCCGGCGAAGAGGGGCGGGTGCTGCTGTGTCCGGCAGGCTGCGGCGCCGAAGCGGCCTGGGTCGGGGCGACGCCGGTCTACGCGGCGCACAACCTTGCGGAACTGATCGCACACCTCACCGACCGCGCGCCCCTGGAACCGGCCTTGCCCGGTGAAGTACGCCACGAGGTCAGCAACAAATGCCTGTCCGAGGTGCGCGGGCAGGAACGCGCCAAGCGCGGCCTGGAGATCGCGGCGGCGGGGCGGCACCACATCTTCATGGTCGGCAGTCCCGGATCAGGCAAATCGATGATGGCCGCGCGACTGCCCGGCCTGTTGCCGCCGCTGTCCGCACCCGAGGCGCTGGAGACATCGATGATCCATTCCCTCGCAGGCCTTCTGGACGAAGGCGGCATCTCGCGCACACGGCCCTACCGGGCCCCGCATCACACGGCCTCGATGGCGGCGATCGTGGGCGGCGGGCGCGGGGCCAAACCCGGCGAAATCAGCCTTGCCCATAACGGGGTCTTGTTTCTCGACGAATTCCCGGAATACCCCCGCGCCGTTCTGGAAACCCTGCGCCAGCCGATCGAGACCGGCGATGTGGTCGTGGCGCGTGCCAATGCCCACGTCACCTATCCGTGCCGGTTCCTGTTGATCGCGGCGGCCAATCCCTGCCGCTGCGGGCAGCTTTACGATGCCGGGCAGGCCTGCGGGCGCGCGCCGCTGTGCGGACAGGATTATCTGGGCAAGATCTCCGGTCCGCTGATGGACCGTTTCGATCTGCGGCTTGAGGTGCCGCCGGTCGACTATGCCGATCTGGACCTGCCGGCCGCCGGTGAAACCAGCGCCGAAATCGGCAAGAGGGTCGCCGCCGCGCGTCAGATCCAGGCGGACAGGTTCGCCGGTCTGGGGGTGGCCGCGCGGGTCAACGCCGATGCCGAAGGCGCGTTGCTGGATGAAATCGCCACGCCTGATGCCGCAGGCAAGGCGCTATTGCTGCAAGCGGCCGAAAAGATCCGTCTGACAGCGCGCGGTTACCACCGGATGCTGCGCCTTGCGCGCACCATCGCCGATCTGGAAGGCGATGCTCAGGTCGGCCAGCCGCATATCGCGGAGGCCATCGGCTATCGCCTTATGGGCGGACAACCGGCCTGAAGATCACGCCAGCCGACCTTCGATCGCATCCCAGATCAGGCCTGCGACATTCACACCGTCAAAGCGTTCGAGTTCCTGAATGCCGGTGGGAGAGGTCACGTTGATCTCGGTCAGCCAGCCACCGATCACGTCGATGCCGACAAAGATCTGACCCATCTCGCGCAGGCGCGGGCCGATCGCGGCGCAGATCTCGCGCTCGCGGTCGGTCAGGCCGATCTTTTCCGCGCGACCGCCCACATGCAGGTTCGACCGGGTTTCCCCGACCGCCGGCACACGGTTGATCGCCCCCACGGGTTCGCCGTCGACCAGGATCACGCGCTTGTCGCCGGCCGCCACATCCGGCAGGAATTTCTGCGCGATCAACGGTTCCCGGTTCATGCCGGTGAACAGTTCATGGAGCGAATTGAGGTTGCGGTCGCTTTCGGGCAGGCGGAACACCCCGGCACCACCATTGCCATACAGAGGTTTCAGGATGATATCGCCATGCGCCTCCTTGAAGGCGCGCAGCACCGACAGGTCGCGCGCGATGGTGGTTGGTGGTGTCAGATCGGGGAAATCGAGCACCAGCAGCTTTTCTGGCGAATTGCGCACCCAGAACGGATCGTTGACGACGAGCGTCTGCCCCTTCAACCGGTCCAGCAGGTGCGTGGTTGTGATATAGCCCATGTCGAACGGCGGGTCCTGCCGCAGCCAGACCACGTCGACATCGGCCAGGTCCAGATCGAAAACGGGGCCCAGATGGGCGTGGTCGCCCTGCACGCGCTGCACGCTCAGGCTGTGGGCGCGCGCCATGATACGCCCCTCGCGGTAGCTCAGGTGATCGGGCGTGTAAAAGATCAGATCATGCCCGCGCGCCTGCGCCTCCTCGGCAAGGCGGAACGTGCTGTCCGCATCGATATTCACCGATCCGATCGGATCCATCTGAAAGGCCACCTTCATCGCCCGTCTCCTGCCAATTGCCATCCACCCTTACTTGGCGCGGCGGGCGGAAAGGTGCAATGGGCAAGCGGTCAGGCGGCCTGCAGCGCATTGGGGATCACGTCGATGCGTCCGCTGCGGTCCACCAAGGCCACATCGAAGCGCATGGGCGTCAGAGACCCCGCAGGAAAAAAGCCAAGACACGCCTCGGCGCTGGCCAAAAGGCGGGCGATCTGGCGCTTCGTCAGATGATCGGCCGCCTGTGCGAACGTGCGAGAGGATTTGACTTCGACAAAGATCACCTCGCCGTCCTTTTCAAAGATCAGGTCTATTTCGCCGCCCGGCCCCCGCCACCGACGGATCAAAAGCCTGTGGCCGTGATCGACATAGGCGCGCGCAACCTGATCCTCTGCGGTCTTGCCAGCAAGGTAGGATGTCAATCCGCTCAACCGTTGTCCTTCAACATCAGGGCGCGTTGATAGACATCGCGCCGGGGCAACCCCAGTGTTTCCGCCACATGCGCGGCGGCATCCTTGACCCGCATCTGCGCCAGTGCTGTTCGCAGCGCAGAGTCGATATCGACCTGTGCAACCTCGACCGCCACCGGGTGGCCAACAACCAGCACGATCTCCCCTTTCAAGGTCACGTCGGCCAATCCATCCCGCAAACCCGCCAGGCTACCGCGGCGCACCTCTTCGAAACGCTTCGTCATCTCACGGCACAGCGCGGCCTCACGGTCTTCGCCCCATGCCTCGCACAATTCCCCTAACAATCGGTGAATGCGCCTCGGGCTTTCATACAAGATGAGCGTCGCCGGCACCGACCCGATATCTGCCAGCCAGCGTTGGCGTGCGCCGCTCTGGGCCGGCGGAAATCCCGCGAACATGAACCTGTCGGACGGCAAGCCAGAAATGCTCAACGCCATGATCGCGGCCGATGGCCCCGGGGCTGATGTCACCAGGTGACCGGCATTGATCGCCGCGCGAGCCAACTGAAACCCGGGATCCGCCACCACGGGCGTTCCCGCCTCGGAACAATAGGCCACGCTCTTGCCTTCGGCCAACGCGGCCAGAATCCTCGGGCGCGCCTCGGCCCCGTTGTGGTCGTGATAGGGCCAGATCGGACGGCCGGCGATCTTCACCCCGTGCAGTTCCATCAGATGCCGGGTCGTGCGTGTATCCTCGGACGCAATCACATCGGCGCTTGCAAGGATATCCAGTGCCCTCAGCGTGATGTCCCGCGCCGCCCCGATCGGGGTCGCCACGAAATAGAGCCCCGGCCCCAACGCAACCTGGCGTGCGGGGCTGGTACCATGCGGCTGGTCGTGTTCCATCGGTGTGTTCCCGCCGTTTGTTCCCTGCCCCGAGACGGGCATCGTTTACTTGCCTTGACGGACGCCTTAGCCTAACCCCCGCAACACCGTGCAGCGCCCCAGGGAGGTTCGTGTTTCATGTTTTCCGCTTTGCGTCTATTCCGCAACCCGTTGCGCCGTTTTGGGCTCTTGGCCATCGCGGGTCTCTTGGCGGCCTGTCAGATGGGCGGTCCCATCGGGGGTGGGCCCAATGTCAGCGGCCAGACCGTGCAGGTGGCCATGCTGTTGCCGATGACTTCGCAGCAGGGCGGAGACGCCGTGATTGCACGCAGCCTGGAAAACGCCGCGCGCCTTGCCGCTGCAGATTTTCCCGGTGTCACCATAGAAATCACCGTTTACGACACTGCCGGCCAATCGGCCCAGGCCGCATCGGTCGCGCGCGACGCAGTATCGGCGGGAGCCGACGTCATCGTCGGACCGCTGCGTTCGGATGCGGCGGCAGCGGTTGGCGTCGCCGTCGCGAATTCCAATGTCAGCGTTCTGAGCTTTTCCAACAATACCGAGATCGCGGGCGGCAATGTCTTTGTATTGGGGCACACGTTCCAGAACACGGCGGCGCGCATCGTCAGCTATTCGGCGGCGCAGGGGCGCAACCGCATTGTCCTGACCCATGCCCAGAACCTCGCCGGTGAGGTGGCGCGCGATGCCGTGTTGCGCGCGGCGCAGGCCGGAGGGGCCACCGTCGTCGGCACGGTTCCCTACGAATTTTCCCAATCCGGCGTGATCAACGTCGTGCCGCAGATCGTGGCAGCGGTCCGCGACAACGAGGCCAACGCCCTGATCCTGACATCCGATTCTGCCGGCGCCCTGCCCTTTTTCGCGCAGCTGCTGCCCGAAAACGGGCTGGACACCGAGGCCGTTCGCCTGATGGGTCTGACCCGGTGGGATACGCCGCCGCAGACGCTCGAGTTGTCGGGGTTGCAGGGCGGCTGGTTCGCGGTTCCCGATCCGAGTGCCGCCGCTGACTTCAACGCCCGCTACGAGGCCACCTACAGCATCCCTCCGCATCTCCTGGCAGCCCTAGGCTATGATGCGATCGCCGCCGTTGCGGGACCCGCCACCTCTGCCGGGCGGCTTGGCCCCGCGGATCTTTCGGCTGGCACTGGTTTCGAGGGTGCAAACGGGGTATTCCGACTGCGCGGGGATGGCACCAACGAACGGGCCATGGCCATCGCGCAAGTAATTGACAACCAGGTAGCCGTCATTGACCCCGCCCCAAGACGCCTCGGCGGTTTCGGTTTCTGACCGGAACCCGACACTCCCCCCGATTGCTTCGGAACCGGGCGAACTTATCGTCCCGGCCCACGACCTGCTGGACGAAGAGGCGCTGATCACGCGCCTGGATGCGGTGACCGAAGGGCTGGATGATCCGGGACAGATCCGGGCGGCGACGGTTGCGCACCTGCTTGAGGTGCAGACGGCAGGGCGCGCGGTGATCGAAGCGGCCGTCGCCGAACAGCCGCTGACCGCGCGTCGCATCACCCGCGCATATACCTACCTGACCGACGGCCTGGTGCGCGGGGTGCTGCATGTCGCCCGCGCGCGCCTGCACCCGAACCCGATGCCCAGCGATACCGAACGTGTCGCCGTGATGGCCATTGGCGGATACGGTCGCGGTGAGATGGCGCCCTATTCCGATGTCGATCTGCTGTTCGTGACACCGTGGAAAATGACCGCCGCCATCGAGCGCGTCTTCGAATCCTCGCTGTACATGCTGTGGGATCTGCACCTGAAGGTCGGCCATTCCAGCCGCACCGTGAAAGAATGCGTGCGTCTGGGAAAGCAGGATTACACCATCCGCACCAGCCTGCTTGAGATGCGGTTTCTGACCGGCGACGCCGCGATTGCCGAGGATCTGCACGACGCGCTGCGGACCCAGCTTTTCCGCGGAACCACGGGCGAGTTCATCGAGGCCAAGCTGGAAGAACGAAGCAACCGCCACAAGAAACAGGGTGGCCAGCGCTACATGCTGGAACCCAATGTCAAGGAAGGCAAGGGCGGCCTGCGCGATCTTCAGACGCTGTACTGGATCGCCAAGTACGACAAGCAGGTCGAACGCGTGTCCGAACTGGTCGACCTGGGCGTTTTCCTGCCCGAAGAATTTGCAGCCTTCGACGCGGCAGAACGGTTCTTGTGGGCCGTCCGGTGTCATTTGCACCTGATCGCAGGGCGGGCGCAGGACCAGTTGACCTTCGACAATCAGGTCGAGATCGCAAAGCGGCTTGGCTACGCGGATCACTCCGGTCGACGCGCGGTCGAACACTTCATGCAGGATTATTTCCGCCACGCCACCAAGGTGGGCGAACTGACCCGGATCTTCCTCACCGAACTTGAGGCAAGGCATGTCAAACAGGAACCCGCGATCTTTGGCCTGCTTCGCGGGCGCACGTTCCGCAAGAAGCTGAAGGAAGGATACGCGGTCAAACAAAACCGCATCACCTTTGAAAACGAGAGCGCGTTCTTTTCCGACAAGCTCAACATCCTGCGCCTGTTCGAAGAGGCGTTGCGCACCGGGTTCTTGATCCATCCGGAGGCGATGCGGGCGGTCTCGGCACATCTGAACCTGATCGACGACGACATGCGCCGCGACCCCGAGGCCGTGCGGATCTTTCTGGACCTGATGCTGAAACAGGGCAATCCCGAACGCGCCCTGAGGCGAATGAACGAGCTTGGCGTTCTGGCTGCCTTCTTGCCGGAATTCGCGCCGATCGTGGCGATGATGCAGTTCAACATGTATCACAGCTACACGGTCGACGAGCACACGATCCAGGTCATCTCGGCGCTGGCGCAGATCGAACGCCGCGAACTGATCGAGGAATTGCCGGTCGCCTCGCGCATCTTGGAAAACGGTCTGAACCGCAAGGTTCTGTATGTGGCGTGCCTGCTGCATGACATCGGAAAGGGCCGCAAGGAGGATCACTCGATCGTCGGCGCACGGATCGCTCGCACGGTCGCACCGCGGTTGGGTCTGAAACCGGCGGAATGCGAAACCGTCGAATGGCTGGTGCGCTATCATCTGCTGATGTCGGACATGGCGCAGAAACGCGATATTTCCGACCCGCGTACGGTGCGTGATTTCGCCAAGGCGGTCAAAACCCGCGAGCGGCTCGATGTCTTGACGGTTCTGACCGTCTGCGACATTCGCGGCGTCGGCCCCAACGTGTGGAACAATTGGAAGGCCACGCTGCTGCGCGGACTGTACCGGTCGACCTCGACCGCGTTGGAAACCGGGCTGGAAGACCTCAACCGGGACAAGCTGGAAAGCGAGGCCAAGCGCGCCCTGCGCGAGGCGCTGGATGGTTGGCCGAAACCCGATCTCAAGGCCGAGATCGACCGCCATTACGGTCCCTATTGGCAGGGCCTCGACCTCACGAGCCAGATCACCTTTGCAACGCTTCTGCGCGGGCTTGGCGGCGACGAGATCCACATAGACACCCAGCAAGACGAAGACCGCGACGCCACGCGGGTCTGTTTTGCGCTGAATGATCACCCAGGCATCTTCTGCCGCCTTGCGGGCGCGCTGAGCCTCGTGGGCGCGAACGTGGTGGACGCGCGCACGTACACGTCCAAGGATGGCTATGCCACGGCCGTCTTCTGGGTGCAGGACGCGGATGGCAACCCGTTCGAGACCGCGCGCCTGCCCCGTCTGAAATCGATGATCGAAAAGACCCTCAAGGGCGAGGTCATTGCGTCACGCGCATTGGAGGGTCGCAACAAGATCAAGAAACGCGAACGCCCCTTCGATGTTCCGACCACCATCACCTTCGACAACGAGGGGTCCGAGATCTACACGATCATCGAGGTCGACACCCGCGACCGGCCCGGGCTGCTGTACGATCTGACCAAGACGCTTGCGGCCTCGAACATCTATATCTCGTCAGCGGTGATCGCGACCTATGGCGCGCAAGTGGTCGATACCTTCTATGTAAAGGACATGTTCGGCCTGAAGCTGCACACCAAGTCCCGGCAAGAAGGCCTGGAACGCAAATTGCGCGACGCGATTGCGCGGGTCGCGGAACGGGCGGGGGCCTGACATGACCGGTGCCGCCCGGCCGATCCGGCTGCTTTCAGGGTTCGTCACGGTCGGGTTCTGGACCCTGGGCAGCCGCGTCTTGGGCTTCGTGCGCGACATCCTGATCGCCGCCTTCATGGGGGTCGGCCCGGTATCGGAGGCGTTCTTCGTCGCCTTTGCCCTTCCCAACATGTTCCGCCGTTTCTTTGCCGAAGGCGCGTTCAACACGGCTTTCGTGCCGATGTTTTCCAAGAAACTCGAGGCAGATGACGATCCGCTGGACTTTGCCCGTGACGCGTTTTCGGGGCTGGCCTCGGTCCTGATCGTGTTCACGCTTCTGGCGCAAATCGCCATGCCCTGGCTGGTTCTGGCGATGGCATCCGGCTTCGCCGGGGACGTGCGGTTCGAACTGGCGGTGGATTTCGGGCGCATCGCCTTTGGCTACATCTTGTTCATTTCGCTGGCGGCCCTGTTGTCGGGCCTGCTGAACGCAACCGGGCGTTTCGCGGTGACCGCGGCCGCGCCGATCTTGTTGAACCTGATCCTCATCGCACTGCTGGTGTTGGCCGATCACGGCGCATTCCCGGGTCTCGTCCCCCAACCCGAAGGCGACATCAGCCCCGAAGACCTGCAAGGCCTGCACTACGGCGCATTGCTGACATGGGGGGTCTTGATCGCGGGCGTGGCACAAGTGGCGCTGGTGTGGTTCGCCGCCGCGCGGGCGGGATATCGACTGGTTCCGCGCAAGCCACGCCTGACACCCGAGATGCGGCAACTGGCCGTGATCATGCTGCCTGCGATGCTGGCGGGCGGCGTGGTGCAGGTCAATCTGCTGGTGGGCCGGCAGGTGGCCAGTTTCTTTGATGGTGCGATCGTGTGGCTCAGCCTTGCGGACAGGCTTTACCAACTGCCGCTGGGTGTCGTGGGCATCGCCATCGGTGTGGTTCTTCTGCCCGATCTGTCGCGCCGCCTTCGCGCCGAAGATGGGGAAGGCGGGCGCTACGCGCTCAGTCGAGCGGGCGAAGTGTCACTGGCGCTGACGGTTCCGGCCGCGGTCGCGCTATGCACCATCCCCGTGCCACTGGTGTCTGTCTTGTTCGAACGCGGAGCTTTCGGGGCCGATGACAGCGTCCAGACGGCCCTGGCCCTTGCGGTCTATGGTGCGGGATTGCCGGCATTTGTGCTGCAAAAGGTGCTGCAACCGCTGTATTTCGCACGCGAGGATACCAAGACACCCTTCCGCTATGCGTTGATTGCCATGGCCATAAACGCGGTGGCCGCAGTCGGGCTGGCCTATGCCATAGGGTTTCTGGGGGCCGCCATCGGGACATCTCTGGCCGGGTGGGCCATGGTCTGGCTTTTGCTGCGCGGCAAGCGCAGCATGGGTGAAGTCGCACAATTTGACGACCGCTATCGTCAGAGGATCGGTCGGATCATCCTCGCGTCGGTGCTGATGGGGGCATTCCTGTGGCTCGCGGCGCTGCTGCTCACCCCGCTGTTGGGCACGGCGGGCTGGCGGTATCCGGCGCTGGCGATCCTGGTGATCTCGGGGATCGCGGTCTATGGCATCCTGGGGCAGATGCTGGGCGCCTTCAGGATTGCCGAATTCCGCAAGGCCATGCGCCGGGGATAAGGCGCTTCAGCGATCCCGCATCCGGGCCAGCACCCGCCGCCACCCGCCGGGGCTGACAACGAAAGACATCGCAAAACCCGCGGCGAACCCGGACATCTCGGCCACCACGTTGCCGAATTCGCCCTGGATCACCCCGAACAGCAACTGAATGCCAAGCAAGACCGCAATCAGCCCGAAGGCACGGTACCGATTGTCACCGCGGACCGTAGCGCTGGTCCACAAGATGAACGTGAAGGCCCCGATCAACCCGTAGACCGCCGGAAAGCTGCCGACCAGGGGATAGGGGTTGTTCAAGATCACGACAAAGGCCAGCGCTCCGACGATCCCCGACACGACATAGACCGCAAGGAAGGCCAGGGGTGAAAACACCTCGGCCACCATCTTCCCGATCGCCAGGATGAAAACCGTGACAAAAGCCACATGTGCGAACCCGCCATGGATCAGCATGTAGGACAAGAACCGCACCATGTGCTCGGGCGGAAAGGTGCCAAGCCGCCACATCTCGGTCGCGACATTGTCGAACACGCCGTAATCCCGGATCGCCGCGATACGCCACCCCACGCCGTCCTGCCCGCCGATCAGACCCAGGGACGCCGCCTGGAACAGGATCTCGATGCCGAACACGACAGCGGCCAATGCCACGACGACACGGGGCAATGCGTTGAACGGGGAAACGTTGTGGTTTTCCATGAGTGGCCCGACCTCTGGTTGACGGCTCTGCCCCCCGTGGGTAAGCGATGCCGCGACACTTGGCCAGAGGGGCCCTGTGCGTCAGACAGCCGGAATGGACAACCATGTCAGAGACACAGTTCACCCCACGCGTCTTTTCGGGCATGCAGCCCTCGGGCGGCCTGACGCTCGGCAACTACCTCGGCGCGATGAAGCGGTGGGTCGACATGCAGGATGCCGGCGGGTTCGAGACCGTCTATTGCATGGTCGACCTGCACGCGATCACGGCAAAGCTGCTCGACCCAGACTCGCTCCGCAACAACACACGCGAACTCTGCGCGGGCTTCATCGCCGCCGGCATCGACCCGGAAAAATCCATCCTCATCAACCAGAGCCAGGTGCCCGAACACGCGCAACTCGCCTGGATCTTCAACTGCGTCGCACGGATGGGCTGGATGGGCCGCATGACCCAGTGGAAGGACAAATCCGGCAAGAATGCCGAAGCCGCCTCGCTCGGCCTTTTTGCCTACCCCGCGCTGATGGCCGCCGACATCCTGATTTATCACGCGACCCATGTTCCCGTGGGCGAAGATCAAAAACAGCACCTGGAACTGACGCGCGATATCGCAGCCAAGTTCAACCACGACTACGGCGTCGATTTCTTTCCCATCACCGAACCGGTGATCGAGGGCGTGGCGACCCGCGTGATGAACCTGCAGGACGGCACCAAGAAGATGTCGAAATCCGATCCATCGGAAAAGACGCGCATCAACATGACCGATGATGCCGACGCCATCGCCAAAAAGATCCGCAAGGCAAAGACCGACCCCGATCCCCTGCCCGACACCGTGGACGGGCTGACCGACCGGCCCGATGCACGCAACCTCGTGAACATCTACGCGGCCCTGGCCGACACAACGCAACAGGCGGTTCTGGACGAACACGCAGGCGCGCTGTTTGGACATTTCAAGGTGGCGCTTGCAGATCTGGCGGTGGCCAAGCTTGCGCCGATCTCCTCCGAGATGTCGCGCCTGATGGACGACACCGCAGAAATCGACCGCATCCTGGCCCGTGGCGCGGAACGGGCGCGCGAAATCACCGTGCCGATCCTCGAAAAGACTTACGACATCGTCGGCATGCTGCGCAGCTGATCGC
>Ga0102941_1001190_pt1 | contig 12200 bp, 13 predicted proteins | sample SalPonR2_C_D2_MG_FD_79281 | JGI IMG/M metagenome (GOLD analysis project Ga0102941, IMG submission 79281) | Salt pond soil microbial communities from South San Francisco under conditions of wetland restoration - Salt Pond MetaG R2_C_D2_MG | ecosystem: Environmental > Aquatic > Marine > Intertidal... | reverse complement strand
TCAACAGCAGCCAACACGTGTTCATATTTGGTTTGCTGCTGACATGTTAAAAAAAAAAACGGCTTGCCACAGTTGACCGATTTTTTTGTGACATCATGCTAGATCAGCAAATAGAAGGCGACTTTGGCGCTGTGTCTTAAATGTATTGCTGATACGCGCTTTGTTTGTTTGTTTGCGATAAACAGTCCACTAGTCAGTCACATGTTTTTTGCCGTGTATCGAAGGAGCCATTTCATAAGTATGATGTCATCGCGAGCAACGACGAAAACAGCCATTATGTATGCCACGATTAAGAGACCATGGGGTTCACGAAATACACTTTTGTAGAAAAGTTGATCCAAAAACCATGTTGCGTGCCATGTCCAATTGATGGAACACCCAAAGAAATATAGCACCAACGCAAAGCGCGCCAAATGTTGCAACCACCACTGAGCGTTATTTATACATCGCAAAGCTAAAAATAAATTGACAGGCCATGTCAAGGAAGACCAGGCGCCATACAAGGCTATCATCATAGTTATATTTGCATCGGACAGTTTGGTCAAAAAGAGACACACGCACAAAATGCAGGCTATCCAATGATGCGCTACAGTTGTTTTCGGTAATTTTGGCACAAGAAGAAGCGCCATCAAGTCAGTTGATATGTACACGGCGGAGGCAGATTTGACCCACTTTGCTCGCTTGCCAGCATTATCGTCAATAAAAGACTGGTGTCGGAAGACATGCCACATTTCTTGGTAGAAAAACGGTTGCAAACTTATCAATGCGAGGCATACGGTTTTGCTGATATTGGCAACGACATACCATTGCTTATGCTCAGGCAGATTTCGATACGAACTAGATGCAATGTGGCCAACTTTGCGATATAGAGGCCACGTGCAAAATATGACGGCACAACTAAGTAGCAATTGGTGCATGCCATGTGACATTTCCTCCAGCGAAATCCACGGCGGACATTGCTCTGACGCAGCGCCAAGTAAGTTTTGCCACCAAGCAAGCATTTTGTTTGATTTTGATATATCAAGCTTTGTATTATAAAGATTTTATTCCTTTTCTTTTCAAATTTGCAGTGTACATTTTGTTTCTTTGTGCTGAAATCTTTAAAAGCAACCGTTTGGGCAAAGCTGACACATCAGCCTGCGCCAAAATGTTTGGCTTTTCTTTGAGAAGCGAATGTGCCGTAGGTCTCAACTCCTTGCGAACTTGCAAACACTTTTCCAAGAGTTTGTTGATCTCTGGGCAGTCGTAACTATGTAAAACGAATAAATGCGTCGCGCACTGACTGTCCGCGATCAAATATCTTAGGCGGGTAAATACTTCCTCTATCGTTGTGCAAAAGTGCCAAGGCGTTTTTCCGTACGCTAATTCACATGCTGTTGCGCCAAAAGACCAGATGTCAGAACTGCATTCTATGGTTCCATTTGGTTTCACTACGACTTCTGGTGCTATATAATCGGATGTTCCGCAGATGACATGTTTTTTGTTGTCGTCTTGCCACTTGCAAAAACCAAAATCACAAATTTTCAATTTTCCGCTCTTGTCGATCAGAAAATTGTCAGGTTTAACGTCACAATGGATAAGGCCATGTGAATGAACAAAGTTTATGCACTGCAGAATTGTGTGCAAAATACCACTGAACAATTGACCGTCAACATGCATACCGCCATCAGGAAAGTGTTTGTCAAGAAATTCGTAGAGCGACCCGTGGTGACAAAACTCCATCGCCAGCAACAAATGATCAGCGGCAGGTTCCAGATAGCAGATCAGTCGGACAATATATTCTTGCTGTTGATCTGAATAGGATAAATATTTGTGCGTATGAAGTTCGCTGTAGCGTTTGTGTGATGCTAATTTTGAAACATCTGCACGCTTGATAGCCACAATTTTTTTCGTCCAATCATCGAATCCATAATATACGCTTGCCTGGTACGACTTTGAAATCGAGGTGCGAGGTAACAATTGGAAACGGTTGTGAAACGCCGCAACTGTTTTCGTAGATTCCATCTTTGCACGCCTGCACTTTGCAGTCAACGCACTTTGCTATCCTGTGCTCAGGGCGCAAAAATATTGACACACATATGCTTGTCTGACAACAAAAAATTAAATGGTTGGTGGAAGGATAAAATTTTTTGCATTTTTTTTGCGACGCAACGATCTCTCACAATGACAAGCGAAGCGCAAAAAAGAAAACAGACCCCGTGCGAGTCAAACTTGCAGCAGGCATATGAACAGGCTATACAAAGCAACGATGTCGAAAAATTTTCCGAATTGTTTAAATACAAAGAAGTGCTGAGCAGCAGCAAAACAGCACTGTCTTTTGCCATTGAGTCTTCCAACGACTTGTTTTTGAACAAAATAATGTGCTCTATGAAACCGGCAGATTTGCGAACCTATTTGCAGTCTGATCTCAAAGACACACAAGAGACAGCGACTCCGGCAACCAAACGTCGCAAAATATGTGCAAAAGAAGCAACAAAAGAAGCAAAAAAATTGTCACCCGGAGCGAGCCGCCTAATCAATGCAATGGTGAAAGACTGGCCGTTTCAATTGGCTCGTGTAGTATGGACAAAGGATTACCAAAATGCTCAGTCATCAACACGACCTTTGGACAAAAAGACGTTGGAAAAGAGATGGACCAAACTTTTTCAAATCAGTGGGCAATTTTTTGCTGGCATGGACGGCAAAGAAAGTGATCAACTGGATTTGATACAGGAATTGGTTTTCAAACGTCTCGAAGAAAAGGCGCTCGACAGCGCGAAGCTGAACCATGGCACGGAAAAGTTTCAGGCAAAACTGCGCAATTGTAGGCAAACCGCAAAAATGGTTTTGTCCAGAATTTTATATATCGATAGCATGCGTTTGGTGTTGGCAGAGCCCAACAAGAAAAGCTGCAAACTGAATTTTCGACAGTTGCTGAAAAATTACGCTGTGGCCATACCCGCCGCATCTTTTTTCAAAGGAAATCCGGAAGCGTTCGCCAATTCGCTGCGACACCATTTGAACGCAAAAGTGTTGTCTCATCAGAATGTACAAGTAACGTGCATTCAGTATCGAGGTTTGTAGACCGCCAAAACAATTTCACGTGCAATGTCTTTACGTAATAAAACTCAATGTCGGCGATGAGTGCTGAAAAAGAACAGCCCAGCACGTACCAGATTTTGACATCACAAATCAAAGATCCAATACCATGGCTCAGATATCCTCCCACTCCAACGCCGAAACGATGGCTGGAGATTTTTGCACAATCCTTTTTGTGGGCTTTGACTTTTTTCGTCATTCGGCGAGCGTTCATCCCCTTCGATCAAGAAAGCGAAATAATAACGGCTGGTAATGCGGCGCTGTTGGGTTTTGCAGCCACTTTTTTGCGTCTTCTTGCATTTGACATGATTTGGAAAAACTATCTTGGAAATTTGTACGACGACAATTTGCAGCTTGTGGAGGAAGAGGCCTGAAACTGCATGGGACACAATGAAATGAATTTTTTTTGCATCATCGCTTCCTGTCAACAAAGCAGATACCACTCAACGCAACAAGCAATTATGACTTTGGTTCAAGAATGCGGCAGCAATCTGTACAAAAACTATTACAAAACGATCGTTTTTCGATCCTCTGGCCTGGCAGATCGCGAAGGTCAGAGAGTCTACATAGATAGAAGTGTCAACTTGAGTACTCTGAAAAACAAGGAAAACAAACTGGCAGACGTGCCTGAACCGAACAGCACTGGTCTGGTATTGAATATTGCAGTGGTCGACCCGTACACTCTGAAGAAAATTGAACAGTGTGATTATTGTCGGGACAGTATTGGCAATGAAGGCGTGCTCAAAAAGACACCCGTTGAATTTAAAGGCTCGCTGTTTGACATCAAAAAAACGGCAAAATCCAAAGCTATTTTGGTTCAGGAAAACGAAATTCAAGTGCAATTGCGCATGATGTGTCAATCGATGGAAAAAACTCATCAGCAGCCCGACAAATTTCATTTCTATTGTGAGGTTTGCGACACGAACGGAAAAGTACTATATCGTGCCGTTTTCAGTAGCCGGGTCGTTTCTTACGCTTTCAAATACAAGCAAGACAGAGACAAACCTTGTAAAATTGCACTGACGTCAGTTGAAGAATGAAATACTCATCGAGAGTCTTGACTGTTTGCCAAACAAGCGTCTGTCTGTCTGCCGCTGTCGCTGAACGCTATCTGGAAAGTAGTTTTTTCGTTGATTATGTCGAGCCACTTCCCGTGTTCGAAACGTTGAACAGCAAAAAAATGAACCGGGCCATTCACATTTTCGCAAATAAAAAATTTTGGGGGAAAAAGCAAACGACTACTAATCCAACCATGTCTTTGTATGACGAAAACACGATCTATGTGGCGTTGAGATCGCTGAGCAGCAAAAACAATGGCCCGGGCGTCGACAATCTCCTTTTGCACATCGGCCTGTCCCTTTACCCAGAAACGCTAAGAAATCTCGAGTCTCGTTTGATTAACGACATCATATCGGTACGGGAACAATCAGACGCTCTGGAAGAGACAGATAAACCAAATTTGTCTTCTATGCGCAACCTTTTGTTTCGCATTCGCGCTTCTATTCGTTCGACACAATAAACACGCAGCACCTGTGGTCTGCGCTGAATATACGCTCGAAAAAAAAACCACTTCGACACTGTAAAAATTTTGGTTTATATACACCCACCGTTCAGCGTTGTCTCCGATATACGAATAGTTTTCCAGCGTCTTGCCATTTCGTCAAAAAGTATTGGACGCAATGTGATTGTCGGCAGTATTTGCGAATCATTTTCAGTTCAAAATCTGCTCCCATAGCTTGTTCACGAGTAAAACCGTGACTCTTGAACTTTTCGGACAGTCCTATGGACCGTTGCTCTTGCCCAAGCTGCTTAGAACGTTCTATTTCAAAAAAAAGCTTTTGTGCCAATTTCAATTGCCTATTGACAATTGGGTACGTGGATACCCGCGCATAACCGGCGTTATAATGCTCCATAACGCCGATGACAGACATTGATCGGTGTATTACGTATAAAGGTTCATCACAAGGCAAACCATTGACACTGTCACTGGGACCAAAGTGCAAAATGCGTTGCAAAAAAGACGGCGCCTTTTGCGACAGCGGCAGGCGCGCGATCGGCCATCCAGAAGACTCAAAATGGTCGTAAAGTCTTCCCTCCACAAAAGGCAAAAAACCGCAATGCAGTGGCAACAGACCTTGGCCAATGCAACTATCATTGCCATAGGCGATTGCACACAAGTCAAGATGCACCTGGCGCCTGATCTTACGATTGTCATTTGAGACAAGAGTCAATAAAATCCACACCGCATCGCGCTTCACACATTTCTCCGAATGAATCTTGTTTACAGCACTGTGTTCACAGGTGGTCACACACCGTGTAGCGCCGACAACAGTTCCTTTGACCAGCTGCACTCTTTCGATAAGAAAGATGCCGCACAAGTCATACGAGGCAGAAACTGCCTGATCTTTACCAACTTGCAGAAAGCGCTGCAACAAAGTTGCAAAAGCCACGTTCAAATATGCATCAGCATCAGGGTCCGCTGCTATCAGACGATATGTATCCCTGATTTCTGGTCGCAACAATTGCGCCGGCAGAGAACCGCAGTCAGATTGGCGAATCACAGAGTCGACTTTGTTACTGTCGGTTGCAAGTTTTTTTTCTCTGCTGTTTTGCAACTTGGCAGCTAGCGATTCGAGAAGAGTGCTTTCACATTTTCCACATGCTTCCAGCTGACTCAAAATGATGTTTCGATGCTGCAGTAAAATATTTTCCTTCTGGGTAGTACGACCATCACGAGACATGAGTTTGTCCAGCCATTGGCGCATCATGTCTTGTTTCCAGCCATATCGGTTACCAATTCTGATAACTTTTTCTTGTTGCAGACGCGCGATTTCCACGGCTGTATGCCAAAAAACCAACAGCCAGTCTGTCAAAGGAATGTAATTGCAAGATTCGTGGAATTGTCGGTCAGACATTGTTTGAGCGGGTGGGTCTGATTTTTTCGGCAAAAAAAAAACAAAAGGGTTTGTCGTGCATACACGGCTGTGCAATATAGACAGCACTCAGGCACACACCGAATATGAAGAAGACAATTCTGCAACATTTTAGTCTGCAGTTTGAACCCCAGATCGACTCTGCCGAATTGAATTGCTCTGTCATGCGCAGAAAGTATCAAACAGATCCAACCCACTTGTTTAGAGTGCCGTCAAACGTACGATTGATTGTATTGAAAGCTTGTGGTGGAGGCTCTGCAGGCTGTCTGCCTGACACGGAGAATAAACTGTCTGGTTGCGGTGGCAATGCTGGCTTGACTGTGAAAAAAACAGTTGCAGTAGAGCCTGGTCAGGTTCTGGAAATTAGAATTGGACGTGGCGGACACTTTGTCAGCCAAACTAAACAACCGAGTCTCACATCGCTGCAAATCGCACAAGGCGTTTATAAATGCGTTGAACCGGAAGCAACTTTGATCGTCGATGCACAGCAACAAAATCTTCTTTTAACAGCTGCAGGGGGTGCAGGATTCAGCGGAGGACGTTGCATTGCAGAGTCGTTGCGCTCAGAAAGCGGTATGGCAGCACAACAAAACGCTGGTACCGGTTTCTGTAACGCAGACAACAAGTGGATTGGTTACGGTGGTGGAGGTGGTGGCGGTATGGGCGGCGGCTTGGGCGGGAGCGTGTACTCGAATGGCAAAACAACACGCGCTAGCGATGCAGATAGTTTTACTGGCTCTGGTGGCGGTGGAAGTGCGCTGGTGTTAAAAGAACAAAATGTGAAGCATTTTTTGCCCGGAGACGGTGCCAGCGGCTTTGTCACACTTCTGTATCAATTGTGAGAAACTGAAAAGCAGGTAGAACTATGAATCTAACGGATTCTGCAATAATGTTTCTGCACCCAGAAAAAGCATTTTTTCAGACGGGGTGTCTCCAAAATTGCAATCGAAACACCCCCAAATTTATTTCAATACAATACAACTTGTGCAAAAGTCATAATAAATGGCAGACGCAGAATCTGTCATTTTTTATCGTGAGACACGCCCAAACGGCATTTTTTGCAATTACTTTCGACTTTCTGTTCCGCTAAAATACAAAGGAAAGTTGTACGCGACGTCGGAACATTTGTATCAGTCACTAAAATTTGATTATATTGGCGCGCCGGAGCGCTCGCTCGAGTACGCTGAAATAATACGAAAAATTAACACACCCAACAAAGCGCGCATTTTGGCTCTGATGAAGTGTAGTGGTGGCTACAAATGGCGAACTGACTTGAATGATCCTATTCGCCAGTATAGAGACGAACATGGCGTCACAATCCGATCAAATTGGAACGAATTGCGTCTCGCGGTGATGTTGCATGTGCTGCGTATCAAATTTTCTCAAAACAAGCATGCCAAACATGCCTTGTTAGCCACTGGCAGTAAACTGATAGTGGAAAATTCACCGCGGGATTCTTTCTGGGGAGTCGGCGCCGATGGCTGCGGCAAAAATAATCTTGGCCGACTGCTAATGCAAGTGCGTCGAGAATTGCGTCACAATGCAGACAAAGAAACGACGGTGACGGCGTCCTCGAAGCGCAAGTTGAACGTGGTCGAAACGTTCAACAGCAAAAAAACAAAAAAATAAACCAGTCCGAACGCAGTCGACAGTTGCGGGCCATTCATGCTTTCGTGGAGGAAACACTTTTTCATTTTTCCAGACTGCATTATTTTCGTTTCTGGAGATATCGTACCTTTTTCTGCACCTCACTGCTCTAAGTGCACCATCGATTGACTTTTTTTTGCCGACCATCACGATGATTAACGAAAATGCGCGCGTTGACACGCATCAATACGGCGTACAAGTATCGGAAAGCACAGCAAAGCATTGAATGAACACTATTTATTGATTTGTACGGAAAGCATCGACAATCTGGGTATGATCGAAAGCCAAATTGCCAAGTGGCTGGGTCAACGGGCACCACTTGACTGCACAGACGTCGTGTCCCGCATCACTTGTCTGGTCGTCGTCCTCCGCCAGTTGCAACACAAATACAGTGGCTACAGTGAAACCGTCAGGATCGCGTTGATTGTTGCCGATCGTCATGTACGGCGTCAGAGCACGGTCGCAGTCTATGTTTGTGTCGTCCTTGAGTTGACGCAGCGCTGCGCTGAGCAAGTCTGCATCTAAAAGAGGATCGATGGGTCCGCCAGGAAGCGTCCAGTAGCCTTGAAACGGCTGTTCACGTCGCTGCACCAACAAAAGGCAACCACGCCGCACAACAATAACGTGAACTGCCACAGAGATCGACGGAGTCTTGACAACTGTGCGTTGACTCGATGACGGCGACCATACTGGCAGCAGATAATTGCTTATCGACTTCACAATCGAGTGCCAACAGTCATATAGGTATCCAATAATACTGGTCATTATCGGTGGTGGTAAAGCTGTGCTTTTGTCACCCGGCGGATCTGGAAAGTAACCTCTATTCTTGTCATTGGTGCAAATCAAACTTTATTTTAGCAAATGGCTCTATCTGTTGCGATACTGTGGCTCCTGCAGCAGTGCGGATAGTTTCATCTGATGACTGATCTTTTTGTCGATTTTTGCTTCTGGCAGGTATTGATTGTCGCGTTTTGCCGACATAACGACTCTTGTATCTTTTGCAGAAGCTGGTTTTCGCAATCGACTCTGGCTCGACATGTTTTCTTTCCAATAGCGATGTTCTTCGATTGCTTTGGTCTGCGACAACGCAGTCTTCATACCGTCTCTTGTTTGCCAAACGATGTAATCCTGACCTCCTCTAGTCAGTGGCTTCCGCAAAGCAGCACGATAATCCGCCAGAGTTTTGACTGCGACGTCGTTCACTGCCACAATTATGTCTGTCGGCGCAATTGTTTTGTTGAGTAGTTTGCGCAGTGACGATGTCGGCAAAACATCGGTGATAACCAAAATTGGCTCAGCAAGCCGGTCGGTTTGCTGCTGAAGGTAAGTAAACATCCGGCTCCACAAGCCACGACGCTTGCCAGACTCCGCACCAAAATTTATATGGTTGAGTGTCAACTGCATTACCACCAGCCCGCCCATTGTTTCGTAGTCTGGTGTTTCGAATTCTTCAAAGTAAAGCCTGACCGCATTGAGATTTTCCTGCAAAACGATCGTCTTCATAAAAACTTTCTGCTCATCGACACTCCAATATTCAATGTCAATTTTGCTTCCGATGAGCAGACGACTGCGAATTGTTTCCAATGTCACAGGGGAAGGCCACCACACAACATTGACACTGTTGTCAAGTCCGATGGGCAAAATTTTGCTGCCATTGTGGGGCCGCAAAGACAGCAAGACATCCCCCCTGCGCATACCTGCGCTAAAGCATGTTGATGAAGGATGCACTTGCCGGACGAAGGAGCCGACACGGTCTTTCAAACCTAAACTTTGCAAAAGTGCGGGTGTCGCTCGACTTGTTTCGATGTTGAGCGAAGGCAAACGCGCGAAACCTGTTAAAAGTTTCTCCAGTCGCACTTGGACTTGCCGAATAGGTGTAGCGTAGTTCATACCGACTGCATCACGCTCTCCTGAAGTAATTATGCCCACAATAAGGCCGCTTTTGGTGTCCAGTAAAGGCCCTCCGGAATTTCCTTGGTTCACAGATGCGTCGATTTGAATGCTGCCGTTTTGACGTCCGCTCACAACGCCTTGCACTGTTTTGACGGTATTCTGTGCTTGTGGAAATCCTGCGGCCACCACAGATTGCTGCGGGCGCAGTTCGTCTGAATTGCCCAGCCGGAACGGTCTCAGCTTGTCCTGTATTTTTTCCGGCACTTTGTCCACACGAAGTATTGCGATGTCGATTTCAGGACAGGCGCCAACCAGAGTCGAATCGAAAGATTGCCCGCTCATGTTGGCAAACACAGCCCAGATTCCAGTAGCATTGCGCACCACATGGTACGCTGTCAATAAGTACAAGCATCCTCCTTTTTGTTGGCTTCTGAAAGGCTCTGGCAAACAAATCAGAGCAGCCGAGCCGACGGCCTGAAAAGGTTGTTCTTGTGCGTATGGCCTGTGCCAGTTGAAGCTGATTCCGCTAACCTCAATTCGGGCCACTGCTGCTAATTGGTCGACAGAAATTGTCCCTGAGCCAGGCGGCGTCAACATGTTTGGTTTGGACATTTTGGCCGCAAAATTGCTTTTTGCAGATCAGATGTCTGTCATTAAAAAAGACACAGTTACATGCACGACGATCTATACGTCAAAAAAAAATGTATGAAAAGAAGTTTCGGATCGGCGCTGGCAATGAGCGCAAAAAATACTAATGCTTATTGTCTTGCAGCAAAATTTATCTCATCATGTTTTCGAGCAGACTATCTAAAATCGGATTGCGGCAGAGGCAAATCGATGCCCAATTGGCCCGATCTGCAGAGTATCGCAGTTTGGATGGCAGAGGAAACAACATGCAGCATCCTAGTTGGGGGGCGGCCCAACATGTTCTAATGCGCTGTGCACCAATTTCGTATGCGGACGGTATCTCTTTGCCAGCAGAGCGCGGCTTGACCAATCCCAATCCGCGAAAAATCAGCAATTTTGTCTCAAAAACAAACAAGAAAACGCCTAGCAAGCAACAACTGAGCGACATGTGTTGGCTGTGGGGACAATTTTTGGACCACGAGATTGCTCTCACATTGGACAGTGACGAATCTTTTGACATCGAAGTTTGTGTCGACGATTCATCTTTGCCTGCCGGCGGATCGATACCAATGCACCGGTCTAATTTTTCCAGCAGTACTGGCACAGGATCAAGCAATCCTCGGCTGCAAACCAACGAAATCTCATCTTATATTGATGCCAATAATGTTTATGGTTCTGATAAACAGCGCAATCAGGCGTTGCGTACATTTGCAAATGGTCTCTTGAAAACTTCATACGGCTGTGATGGTGCCTTGCCGCCATACAATTATTACGGCCTACCAAACGCCAGTTTGCGTCACAATGAGCAGCATGAAATGTATTTGTGCGGTGATATTCGTGCCAACGAAAATGCATTGCTAACGGCAATGCACACACTTTGGGTGCGCGAGCACAATAGACTTGCTCGCGAGTTGCGTCAGATGCACCACAATTGGACTGACGAACAGTTGTTTCAAGAGGCGCGTCGCATTGTGATCGCTCTGATGCAACACATCACATTTGACGAGTTTTTGCCAGCCTTGCTTGGCGGTTCGGAACGCATCCCAACATATAATAACTACGACCCCAATGTCGATCCGTCGATGTGCAGTGAATTCTCCGCCTGTTTATTTCGTCTGGGACACTCAATGGTTTCGAGCAAACTTCGTTACGAAAAGCCACTGACAAAATCTGCGGGCCACGGCGCTGTAGACATTCATGAAGTGCCACTGGACTCCGTGTTCTTCAAACCTTCTTATGTTAAACAAAACGGTATACAGGGTCTCTTACTGGGCGCTTCTCGTCAAGTTCAGGAAGAAATAGACGTCTTCATTGCGGAAGAATTGAGATCCCGTTTGTTTGCGCCACACCCTTCAGGCACGATGCTGGACTTGGCTGCTATCAACATTCAACGTGGCCGAGATCATGGCCTGCCGGATTATAATACTATGCGTCTGGCATACGGATTGGATGCAAAACCCACAATCGAATCTATTACTAGCGATCCAACGATTCGTACGGCGCTCAGACAAGCGTACGGTATCGCAGCTACACCTGACGACATTGATCCATGGATCGGTGCTCTGGCCGAAGATCATGTGGATGAAAATACATCTGTGGGCGAATTATTGCTTGTCGCGTTGCGGGAACAATTTGTGCGTTTGCGAGATGGTGATCGATTTTGGTACGAACGCGACTCGCACTTATCGGAATGGCGCAAAGAGGAAATCAAGAGAACTAGGTTGTCGCACGTGATTGCGCGCAACACCGATCTCCGAATAGGTGAAGGCCGTGGTTGGCTCAGTTGCGACGTATTCCACGTCAAAAATCAATGAAATGTGACACTTTTGCGACAACCCTCGCACAAAAAAGAAGGTTGCAAAACCGAAAAAGCAACAATGAATGTTCTTGACGATTTGCAGTTCAAAGCTTTCCTGAAACAGCCTGCAGGTAGATTGTGTTGTTGTGGTTTTCTGTACGAACTATAATGGTTTCATACAGGCATTCATCCTCAGATGAAAGAACTTCTTTCGACTGTCGCTG
>Ga0102941_1001186_pt1 | contig 12231 bp, 12 predicted proteins | sample SalPonR2_C_D2_MG_FD_79281 | JGI IMG/M metagenome (GOLD analysis project Ga0102941, IMG submission 79281) | Salt pond soil microbial communities from South San Francisco under conditions of wetland restoration - Salt Pond MetaG R2_C_D2_MG | ecosystem: Environmental > Aquatic > Marine > Intertidal... | reverse complement strand
GGAGGCGCTGGACAGCGGCTTTACCTCGCTGATGTATGACGGCTCGCGCAAGCCCCTGCAGCAAAACATCGACGAAACCGCGGCCGTGGCCGCCCTGGCCCATGCGGCCGGGATCTCGTGCGAGGGGGAGATCGGGTTCGTGGGCTATTCGGGCGGCGAAAATTCCGCCGGCACCGACCCGCAGGAGGCCGCGATATTCGCCCGTGACAGCGGGGTGGATGCGATGGCTATTTCGGTGGGAAACGTTCACCTGCAGCAAGACCACGAAGGCGGCCTGGACGAACCGCGCATTCGCGCGATCGAGGCCCTGACCGAGGTGCCGCTGGTGATCCATGGCGGATCGGGGGTGCCGATGGCACAGCGCCTGCATCTGGCAACGACATCAAGGATCTGCAAATTCAATATCGGAACGGAACTCAGGATGGCCTTCGGGGCGGCGTTGCGATCGGCTGTCAATGCCGACCAAGCACGGTTCGACCGGGTCGCGATCCTGAAAGAAACACATGCCCCCATGGTCGAGGCCGCGCGGGCGGTCATCCGTGGGTTTGGCGCCTCGGGAAGGGTGTGACGCTATGCTGAGAATTGGACTTCTGGGATGTGGCCGGATCGGCCAGGTTCATGCCGGCAGCATCAAGGTGCTGGACGATGCCACGGTCGTGGCCGTGGCCGATGCCTTGCCCGCCGCGGCCCAGGCGCTGGCCCGGACAACCGGGGCCGAGATACGGTCCGCCGACGCGATCCTGGCCTCCGGCGACATCGACGCCGTGGTCATCGGCACGCCCACAGACACCCATTTCGACCTGATCCAGGGCGCGGCCCGCGCGGGCAAGGCGATCTTTTGCGAGAAACCCATCGACATGTCCGTCGACAACATCCGCGACTGCATGGACGTGGTCGTGGCAGAGGGCGTGACCTTTCTGACCGGGTTCAACCGCCGTTTCGACCCGAACTTCGCCGCTTTGCGCGCCCGGATCGCGGCGGGCGATATCGGTGCCGTGGAACTGGTCACCATCACCTCGCGCGACCCCGCACCGCCGCCGGTGTCGTATATCGTGCGATCGGGCGGTCTGTTCCGGGACATGATGATCCATGATTTCGACATGGCGCGCTTCTTGATGGGCGAGGAATTCGTGCGCCTGCATGCGATGGGGGCCGCGCTCGTCGATCCCGCCATAGGCGAGGCCGGTGACGTGGATACGGCCGCCGTGATCCTGACCACCGCGAGCGGACGCATCTGCCAGATCTCGAATTCGCGCCGGGCGGCCTATGGCTATGACCAGCGCATCGAGGTGCATGGGCAAAAGGGTATGTTGCGGGCGGAAAACCAGCTGGAAACCACCGTGGAACTGGCCACCCAGACGGGATTCGCACGCGCGCCCGCGCAGCATTTCTTTCTTGAACGCTACCAGGCCGCCTACCTGTCGGAAATGCGCGCCTTCGTGGACGCGGCCACGGGCAAAGGCACCGCGGATCCGGGTATTCACGACGGATTGCAGGCGCAGATCCTGGCCGATGCCGCAACCCTGTCGCGCGAAACCGGGCAGCCGGTGGATTTGACCGGCTAACCGTCGTTTTCGGGGTCTTTCCACGTCAGGATCAGGTTCCACGCCAGGAACCCGCCAATGCCCGCGAACAGGTAGGCCCAGACCGTGTTGTCAAAGCTCCACTCGACACCGGCCCACGCAAAGGTAACGGCGACCATCAGGTAGCGCCGCCATGCCGGGCGGAAAAACGGGTGATACGGATCCAGTAGGCGCATGGGGTCTCCGGGGGGTGGTTTGCACCCCCGGTCTTGGCAGAGACCCGCGCGCCGGGCAAGCCTGTCAGGGCAACTGGCGCATCCCCTGTTCGGCCAGAAGGCGCGCAAAGGTATCGCGATCACAGCCATCCAGCACGCACCGTTTCAGCAGGGCCTGCTGCGTTTCCGGGGCCAGCCCGCCCACCGGCGGGTCCCGGTCGAGATTGGTGGGAAAGGAATACCCCTCGGCGCTGGACCCGATCACGGCGTCAAGCTGCGCTTCGGTCAGTTGCCCCCCCGTCCAGGCCTTGCACAACGGCACGAAAAGCGCGCGGCACATCGCGGGCCGGTCGACGGTTTCCATCGCACGCCCAAAGGCCGACGACACCTGCAACAGGTTCACCATGCGGTGGATATCGGTGCTCCGGTTTTCGCCGGCGGCATGAAACAGCGCCGGATTGAAGAATATCGCATCCCCCTTGGACAGGGGCAGTTGCACGCAATGCGCCTCGAAATGGGCGCGGAAATCCTCGCGCCGCCAGGCGGCATAGCCGGGGCGATACAGCTGGGAAAACGGCAAGAGTTTCGTCGGACCGGCCTCGATGTCCATGTCGCAATGGGCAATCCCGCCCTGCAACGTCATCAGAGGCGACAGATCATGCACATGGGCGGGATAGGTCGCGCTGACCTCGGCCGTCTGAAACCCGAGGTGATAATCGCGGTGCGCCTGCTGCGCCTTGCCGCCGGGATGCACCAGATTGACCTGCGCGGTCATCTGGTAATTGGGGCCAAGCCACGCCTCGCAGGCCGCATCGATGGCCGGTGTCGCGAAATAGCGGATGAAGGTTCCGGGCGCCTCAAGCGCAAGCTTTTGCAGCGAGTTCCAGATGCGGTCATTGCTGCCGGCCGCCGCGAAATGGTCGGCGCCGCCGCCGTTTTCCGCCTTTTCGCGGGCGATGATCGCCTCGTAGGCGGTTGTTGCCGCATCGATGGCATCCAGATCCGCACAGGCGCCTTTCAGCACCAACACCCCTGCCCCGTCTTTCAGGATCCGCGCCCATTCCGCCATCAGAGTGGCGCGTGTCTCGGGCGTTTCGAGCGACGCGGACCATTTGACCATGTCATAGATGGGAATGTTTTTGGGGGCGTCCTCGGCATGAGGGATATCCGACATGTCGACACGGCGCCCGGTGAGCGCCGCGAAATCATCAAGGTTGCACGCGGCGGTGGCGTAAAATCCGGGGCGCGGTGCGGCTGTCATCTTGTTCATCGTGATCCCTCCTCGTGATGTTGCGCCCGATGATAGCCACAACACGGGCTTGCGTGGATCCGAAAACACATCAAGAATACATCAATGACCCACCGCTTCCCGATCAAGGAAATCGCCCGTCAGGCAGGGCTTGGAACGGCTACGGTGGACCGTGTCCTGAACGGCCGTGCCCATGTCAGCCCGCAGACCCGAAACCGGGTTGGTGCCGCGTTGCGCGAACTTGCGGCGCAGGAACAGCAACTGGCGGCGCGGGGGCGGCGATTGTTCGTGGATGTCGTGGTCGAAGCCCCGCGACGGTTCAGCGCGGAAATCCGCCGCGCCGCTGACACCATCCTTCCGTCGCTGGCAGGCGCCGTCATTCGCCCTCGGTTTTTCATGCAGGAGGTCATGACCGAGACGGACGTGGTCGCCTGCCTTGCCCGCATCCAGAAGCGTGGCAGCCAGGCCGTCTGCCTCAAGGCCCGCGACACGGCACCGGTTCGCGACATGGTCAACCGGCTGGGCGCGGCCGGTATTCCCGTTTTCACGCTGGTGACCGACATCACCGGCACCGACCGGCAGGCCTATATCGGCCTGGACAACACGAATGCGGGTCGCACGGCTGCCTATCTTCTGGCGCGCGGCCTTCCCGGTTCGCAGGGCACTGTCCTGACCAGCCGCAGCCAGGAGTCCTTTTTGGGGGAAACCGAACGTTACAAGGCTTTTCGCGCCCTGTTCGGCCAGCTGAAACCGGGGCATGACATCGTGGATGTCAGCGGCGCGGGTGGGCTGTCCGGCGATACGGAACGGCAGCTTGCCGGATTGTTGCAAGGGATCGACCGGGTGTCGGCGGTCTATTCGATGGGCGGCGGGAACGCGGCCATCCGCAAAGCACTGGCCGATCATGGACAGGCCCCAACGGTCTATATCGCCCATGATCTCGATGCCGAAAACCGCCGCCTTCTGGACGACGGCGCCATCGATTTCATCCTGCACCACGATCTGGAAGCCGATATGAGGGCCCTGTTCGGGGCCGTGGCCTCCTACCATCGGCTGACGCCGGCGACCGCGACCCGGCTGCTGAGCGATGTTCAGGTCATCACGCCGCACAACCTGCCTGCCCGAAGCGACAGGGCGAGCTAGGCGCGCAGGGCCGAAGCCCGGCGATCATTCCGCCGCGCGCGCAGGCACCGGAGAGCGGGCCAGATCGCGCCACGCGTCATATTGCGACAGAAACACCCTGCCATTGAGCGCGTCGATCAGGTGCGAGCTGCGCAATCGGTCCATCACCGGCCCCTTCACCTCGGACAGATGCAGGCCGATCCCCAGGTCCCGCAGCTTTTCATTGATCGCTTCAAGGCTTTCGAGCGCCGAAAAATCCACGTCGTTCACCGCAGAGAACATCAAGACGACATTCTTGATCGGGCTGTTGGCCGCGATCCGGCTCTGGATCATGTTCTCCAGGAAACGCGCATTCACGAAATAGAGGCTTTCATCCACGCGCAGGGTCAAAAGGGTGGGATCGGTCTCGACCGCGTGGCGGTTCACGTTGCGGAAATGCTGTGTGCCGGGGACCAGCCCCACCTCGGCCACGTGGGGCTGCGACGTGCTGTAAAGGTGCAACGCGATGGACAACAGCACACCTGCGGCCACCCCGATCTCGACCCCAAGGCCAAGCGTAAGCACGATGGTCGTGAACACGGCCGCGAAATCGGCGCGGGAATAGGCCCATGTCTTTTTCAGGATCGACAGATCCACAAGGCTCAGCACCGCCACGATGATCGTGGCCGCCAGCGTCGCCTTGGGCAGGAAATAGATCAGCGGCGTCAGCGCCAGTGCCGCGATGGCCAGACCCACGGCGGTATAGGCACCCGCAGCCGGGGTTTCGGCCCCCGCATCGAAATTGACGACAGAGCGCGAAAAGCCGCCCGTCACCGGGAACCCGCCGGTAAAGGCCGCCCCCAGATTTGCGGCACCCAGCCCGATCAGTTCCTGGTTCGGATCGATTTGCTGGCGCTTCTTGGCCGCCAGCGTTTGCGCCACGGACACGGATTCGACGAAGCCGATGATGGAAATCAGGATGGCGGGCACCAGAAGTTGTCGCAGCAAGTCGGGATCAAGGCCCGGCATGGTCAGCGGCGGCAGGCTTTGCGGCACCTCGCCCACGATCGACACACCCTGCGCCGACAGCTCAAGGCCCCAGACCGCCGCCGTGGTGGCGGCCACGGCAAAGACCGGGCCGGCCTTGGCGATGACATCGATGGCGCGCGGGCCCAGCCCCAGACGGCGCAGGAACGGTTTCAGCCCCAAGCGTACCCAGAACAGAAAGCCCGTCGCGGCAACGCCGATGACCACGGTGCGCCAGTTCATCTGCCCCAGCTGGCCGGCCAGAGAGCTTACCATTTCAGGCAAGGTATGGCCGCCCGCATCAACCCCAAGGATATGCTTGACCTGGCTGGTGGCGATCAAGATGCCCGACGCCGTGATGAACCCGGCAATCACCGGATGGCTGAGGAAATTGGCCAGTCCACCCAGCCTGAGCAGCCCCAGCAGCACAAGGAACGCCCCGGACATGAACGCCAGCGTCAGCGCCGCGACCGCGTAGCCCATGCTGCCCTGGTCGGCCACCTGCCCCACCGCAGACGCGGTCAAGAGCGACACCACCGCCACCGGCCCCACGGCCAGCGCCCGCGACGTGCCGAAGATCGCATAAAGAATGATCGGCGCGATGGAGGCATATAGCCCCGCCTCGGGCGGCAACCCCGCCAGCAGCGCATAGGCCAGCGATTGCGGGATCAGCATGATGGTCACGATCACCGCGGCGATCAGGTCATTGGACAGGGCCTGGCGGTTATAATGGCGGCCCCAGTCAAGGATCGGGAAATAGGTGCTGATGTTCATCTTTGCTCCGAAGGGGCGGGCATTGGCCCGCCCGTGCTGTCTCTTGGGGGTCAGGGGGCGCCTGACATCAATCGGCGGACACCGTGACCTTTTCGGGATGCGCCATCCATTCCTTGCCACGCAGCATCGCCTGCCAGTAGATGGGCGGCAGGATCTTTTCCTTCAGCAGCCACGCCATGCGCGTGGGCTTGGTGCCATCCAGCAGCCATTTCGGGAATGACGGCAGCAAGGTACCGCCATAGCCGAACTCGGCCAGCACGATCTTGCCGCGCTCGACCGTCAGCGGACACGACCCGTAGCCATCATATTGCGACACCGGCGCGCGGCCCTCGATGTCTGCGACCACGTTGTCGGCCACGGTCGGCGCCTGCTTGCGCGCGGCGGCGGCGGTCTTCGCGTTGGGTGCGTTCATCACGTCCCCCAGCGACCAGATATTGTCATAGCTCTTGTGGCGCAGGGTGGCCTGATCCACGTCGATCCACCCGGCCGCGTCGGCCAGGGGCGAGACACGGATGAAATCGGGCGCTGTCTGGGGCGGGCAGACATGGATCATGTCGAACTCGACATCGACGCGTCGCACCTCCTGATCGGGGGCCGCAACATCGAAGGTCGCGGTCTTCGACGGCCCGTCGATGGCCACCAGGTTGTTAAAGAAATTCAGCGTGGCGTCGTATTTCTTCACGTATTCCATCAGCGCCGGCACATAGTCCTTCACGCCGAACAGAACCCCGCCCGCGTTCATGAACTGGATGTCGATGTTCTTGAGCACGCCCTTGCGATGCCAAGCGTCACCGGACAGATACATCGCCTTTTGCGGGGCGCCGGCGCATTTGATCGGCATCGGCGGCTGCGTGAAAATCGCACGCCCGGTCTTCATGCTGTCGACCAGTTGCCATGTGTAGGGCGCCAGGTCGTAGCGGTAGTTGGAGGTGACGCCATTGCGGCCCAGTGTTTCCTCAAGCCCCTCGACCTTGGCCCAGTCCAGTTTCAAGCCGGGACACACGATCAAGCGGTCATAGGTCACAACCCGGCATCCATCGAGGATGATGGCGTTCTTGTCAGGTTCGAAAGCCGCAACCGCCGACTTGATCCAGTGGACCCCTGCGGGGATCAGGCTGCCCATGGTGCGAGCAGTGGATTGCGCGGTGAAGATCCCGCCGCCCACCATGGTCCAGCCGGGTTGGTAATAATGGATATCGGCCGGGTCGATCAGCGCGACCTCGAGGCCGGGCATGCGCAGCTTGAGGCTTGCCGCGACCGAGATCCCGGCCGCCCCCGCCCCCACGATCACCACCTTGTAATGGGCATCGCCGGTGTCGGTCGGGGTCTTGCCGCCATTGGCGATGCGGCGCGCAACACCGGCCATGTCATAGCCTGCCGCCTTTGTGCGCGCCAGGATTTCGGGCAAGGGATGGGTGCGGGCCTGTGCCAGCGACCACAAGGTGGCCGACCGGGTTCCGGTCCGGCAATAGGCCATGACCGGCCCCGGAAGATCGCGCAAGACCTCTTCAAAGGCGGCGGCGGTCTCGTCCGACACGGACCCCGGGTTCACGGGCAGGTAGCGAAATTCCAGGCCCGCCGCCTCGGCCGCGACCCTGATTTCCTCGTGGGTCGGCTGATCGGACCCTTCGCCATCGGGCCGGTTGCACACGATGGCGCGAAACCCAAGGGTGTGCAGCGAGGCGACATCTTGCGCCAGGAGTTGCGGCCCGACCGAAAGCGAGTCGTCGATTTTTCTGATATCCATCTTGGTTCCTCCGGAATGGGGCGCAGGGGGTGCGGGCGACAGCAATCGGGCCGCCCGCATCAGCGGAATTCAAAGCTCACAGCGTGTTGACGGGAACCTTCAGAAAGGTCTTGCCGTCGGTGTCCGCTGGCGGCAGTTTGCCTGCCCGCATGTTGACCTGCAGGGACGGGATGATCAGCCTGGGCATGTCCAGCTGCGCATCGCGTTCGGTGCGGAACTTGATGAACTCGTCCCGCGTCTTGCCGCCGCCCACGTGGATATTGTGGGCCTTTTCCTCGGCCACGGTGGTTTCCCACTGGATGTCGCGGCCATTGGGGCCGTAATCGTGGCACATGAACAGGCGGGTTTCGTCCGGCAGGCTCAACACCTTCTGGATCGAGTCGTACAACTCGCCCGCGTCGCCGCCGGGAAAGTCCGCGCGCGCCGATCCGCCATCTGGCATGAACAACGTATCGCCCACGAAGGCCGCATCGCCCACCACATGCACCATGCACGCCGGCGTGTGGCCGGGGGTATGCATGGTAAAGCACGACATGCCACCGATCGTGTAGGTGTCGCCCTCGTCGAACAGCTTGTCGAATTGCGATCCGTCACGCTGAAATTCGGTGCCTTCGTTGAAGACCTTGCCAAAGGTGTCTTGCACGACCGTGATGTTGCGCCCGATGCCCAGTTTGCCACCCAGCTTTTGCTGGATGTAGGGGGCGCCGGACAGGTGGTCGGCATGGACATGGGTTTCGATCAGCCATTCGACCTTCAGCCCCTGGTCCTGCACATAGGCGATGATCTGATCTGCATGGTCATAGCTGATGCGACCGGCGGCATAGTCGATATCCATGACGCTATCGACGATCGCGCAGGCGTTCGAACCGGGGTCCTTCACCACGTAGCTGATGGTGTTGGTCGCGGCGTCGAAAAAGCCTTTGACCTCGGGTTTGACGGAGGTGTCCGTGGGATAAGTGCTCATCTGCTTCTCCTTCAGGTTTTAACAGGCGCGCGCGCCGTATTCAGAATGCGTGGGATCCGCCGCGCCAGCCACATGCCGGCGACCAGGGCCACAACAAACAAGATGACATCGGTGTTCAGCGTGCCGAGCGCCGGCAGCGCCCCACCCGGACAGAACCCGGCGATGCCCCAGCCGATCCCAAAGACCGCCGACCCACCCAGAAGACGGGCGTCGATTGTCTTGGAGGCCGGCAATTGAAACGTCTTGTCAAAGACCGGTTTGGGCCGGGCAAGAACGACCCGGTAGCCCAGAAAGGCCACCACGACCGCACCGCCCATGACGAAGGCCAGCGACGGATCCCACGTCCCTGCGACATCAAAGAAATTCAGAACCTTGGCCGGGTTCGCCATGCCCGAAATCGAGATGCCGACGCCAAAGACCAGTCCGACGAGGTAAAGGGCTATCCAACGCATGCTTCAGCCCCCCAGCACATGACGGATGACAAAGACCGTGGCGAATGTCGCGGCCATGAAGACCAGTGTCGCGGCAATCGACCGACGCGACAGCCGCGCCATGCCGCACACCCCGTGCCCCGACGTACAGCCCGATCCGAAGGTGACGCCCGCACCGACGATCAAGCCGCCGATCATCAGCGCAAGCGTCGATGTCGGAACCTCGATCGCGGGAAAGGACCCCGTGACAAGACGCACGACCGCAGGGCCGCTGAGCATCCCCGCCAAAAGCGCCACGCGCCATCCGGTATCGCCGGTGAACCGGTCGAATATGGCGCCGGCAAGAATGCCCGTCGCCCCCATGACCCGACCGTTCAACGCCATCAGCAGAACCGCCGCCATACCGATCAGAACGCCGCCCGAAAGCGACGCCCAAGGTGTAAATTCTGTTACCATGATTACGACGCCCGGCAGGTCTTGATGCCGACAATGCTGTACAGCGGGCAGTTGCCCACGATCGCCGTCAGGGTAAAGACGGCTGCAACGCCAAGCGCCAGCCAATGCAGGACGCCCACGCTGGCGACCTCGGTTCCGAATGCGATCGCGACCAGCGCCACGGCTGCCAAAAGGCGCACGCCCCGGTCGATCTTGCCCATGTTCTTGGTCATTTCATCCTCCTTTGGGAATCATCATGCGAACGGTATTGCACGTGCAGGTCCGACCCTTCGGTGACATCGTCACCAAACCGGAAAGATGCGCCCAAAGGGCCGGGATCAGCGTTCGCCCGCCGACCTGACAAGGCGTTCGAGCGCCGGTCGACCCACCAGCCGCACCTCGCCCCTGGATTGTTCGACCCATCCCCGGCGCTGGAATTCCGCCAGGGTGCGCGAAACGACCTCGCGCGCCGTGCCAAGCTCGGTTCCAAGCACCTGGTGGGTCGCATGCACGGCGTCATCGTGATCCGCCAGTTCCAGCAAACGGGACGCCAGCCGCACATCCATGCGCTGGAACACGATATCGTCGATCAGGGTGAACAGGTCGGTGATCCGGCGGGAATAAGCCTTGAAGATGAATTCGCGGAACACCGGCGAGCGCCCGGCCAGATCGTCGAACGTGGCGCGCGGAATGGCGACGGCGGTGACCTCTGTTTCGGCGATGCCATCGGCGGAATACTCTTCGAAGGCCAGCATGCACGCCGTGGTCAGAACGCAGCTTTCGCCAGCGTGGACGCGGTACAGGAACACCTCGCGCCCGGTATCGGATTTTTGCTGAACGCGCACCGTTCCTTGGAGCAACAGCAGCAGGTTGTCGGCCGATTGACCCGGCGCGAACACTTGGGTTCCGGCAGGCACCGAGACCACGCGACTTCCCGCCACCAGGTCCGCGCGCAGATCCGGGGGAAGGCGTTTGAGACCGGCAAACCTGTCGATCCACTCTTCGCTGTGCTCTGTCACCACGCGATTCCCCCGACTGCGCTGCCAATAGTCGTAGTTTGCACCTTTCGAGCCCCCCGAACGTTGTTTCATATCAACCGTTGTCGCAAAGGCCGGTCCCGCGCTCAAGACGCAACTCCGCGCATGCCCCTGCCCGCGCTAGGCCGAATAGCGGGTGGCGCCGCGCCGGTTCTCATCCACCGGATCAGACAAGATCATCGCGTGATGCGCACGTTGATCGCAATTGACGCGCGGGCAGATGCGGCAGTTGATACCCACCTCGGTTACCGGTGCGCTGGTGGCGACCAGAGTATCGGAATAGCCGATGGCGCGCATGTGTTCTACCGAACACCCCATCGCGACCGCCAGGCGCACATCCTGGCTGTGGCGGGCGAAACTTGGCCGGTCGACCGTGCGCGAAAACACGAAGAACCGGCTTTGATCCGGCATTTCAACCAGTTGCGGCACGATCCGTCCGGGCGTGCGGAACGAGGTATGCACTTCGAGCCGCGGACAGGCGCCACCATGCTCGGCGATATGGAAATCCGTAGCGTTGAACCTTTTGGTCACGTTGCCGGCCTTGTCGATCCGCAAGAAGAAGAAGGGGACCCCGGTGGCGCCCCGCCGCTGCAGCGTGGTGGCGCGGTGGCAGGCCTGTTCGAAGCTCACCCCGAAACGGGTGGCCAGATGGTCGAAATCATACTGGCAGTCGATCGCTTCGGCGAGGAACGGTCCATAGGGCATGAGCACCGCCGCCGCGAAATAGTTGGCCAGTTCGACCCGGCACCGCGCACGCCCGCGCGCATCCACCAGCCCCGATGTGGACAACAACCCCTCCAGCGCCTCGCGCTGTTCCAGAAGGGCTGCCACATGGACCAGCTGAAAGACCCGGTTGGGATGGTCCAGCGCCTCGGACAGGCGCACCAGCCGGCGTTCCTCGTCATATTCGCGCAAGGTATCGGGCATGTCGGCTACCGGGGCCAGCCGCACCCGCAACCCCAGCCGGTCGAACAGCCGCGCCTTGAGCGCCGCATAGGTGTCATCGATGGCCGGGGCGTTGCCGCCCCAGAATTCCGCCGCCGCGGTTTCGAGCCCTGGGAAATGGTTTCGGTGCTCGCGAAAGAAGTTGTGCACCGTCGCCTCGGGCGAGCTTTGCAGCATCCCCGGCCCTTCTTCGCCCGCCTCGGCCAGGCTCATCAACTGGTCGGTGACAGCGGCATAGGACCGGTGCAGGCGCAGGAAACAAGACGCCAGGTCGGGGCTGTGGATCAACGCGGCCCGGATCTGCGTCAGGTCGGGGCGGTCGCCCTCGAACAGCGGATCCTGGAGGGCCGCGCGAATATCGGCCAGCTGCGCGGTGTCATCATCCTCGGCGATATCGCGCCAGTCGACCCCGTAGATCTCGAACAGTTTCAGCAGCACCGGCACCGAGACCGAGCGCTCGTTCTTTTCCAGCAGGTTCACGTAAGACGTGCTGATCCCGAGCGCCTTGCCCATCAGCGCCTGGGTCTGTCCGTTTTCGATGCGCAAGCGACGCAGGCGAGGTCCGATGAAGGTCTTCATGGGATTTGTATATCGCATTATTCACAAGTTTACAATTCTGTAGGTTTGTAAATTTTCGCATTTACAGCAGGACCCGTAAGCGTTTTGCCAAATGTCCGCGGGAAGGCATGGTCCGCCCGACACGGCATTCGGAGGACCTGACATGCGCACCGGCCAGACCCATCTTTTCATACCCGGCCCCACCAACGTTCCTGAACCTGTCCGT
>Ga0102941_1001185_pt1 | contig 12236 bp, 13 predicted proteins | sample SalPonR2_C_D2_MG_FD_79281 | JGI IMG/M metagenome (GOLD analysis project Ga0102941, IMG submission 79281) | Salt pond soil microbial communities from South San Francisco under conditions of wetland restoration - Salt Pond MetaG R2_C_D2_MG | ecosystem: Environmental > Aquatic > Marine > Intertidal... | reverse complement strand
GATCTGGAACTGCACACGCATGCCAGCGCCGAGGCGCAGGTGGCCGCCATTGCCGATGACATCGCCTATAATCACCATGATCTTCATGACGGGCTGCGCGCGCGCCTGTTTAGCGCCGAAGACCTGATGGACCTGCCGATTGTCGGCCCCTGTTTCGAGGAGGTCGACCGCTTGTATCCCGGCCTGGCGCGCGGGCGGCGGCGGCACGAGGCCTTGCGCCGGTTCTTCGGCATCTTGGTGGAGGACGTGATCGCGACCGCGCGGGGTAATCTTGCTGCACTCGCGCCGGAAACGGTTCGCGACATTCGGCACGCGGATCATGCGATGGTCTTTTTTTCCAAGGACATATTCAACGACCTTAAAGTCATTCGTTCGTTCTTGTTTCGGCGGATGTACCGTGCCCCGGCCGTGATCCGGATGCGGGCGGATGTCACCAAGGTGATCGAGGCGCTGTTCCCGCATTTCCTGGCGCATCCCGGCGATTTGCCGGCGGATTGGCAAGATGACGTCGCGGGCGCCTCGGAAACGGACCTTGCGAGGCTGGTATCGGACTACATCTCGGGCATGACCGACCGCTTTGCGTTGCAGACCCATGCGCGGTTGATTGGTCTGGACGACCACAGCCCCGACCACGCCCCCCTGTGATCCGGCATCAGGTGTCCAGCGCCGCGCGCAATTCCGCCGTGTCGATGCGTCTCAGACGATAGGGGCCCCCGCGCACCTTTTTGCCTGCAATTTCACGATAGGCTTGCCCACGCCCCCGGCAAATCCCGCGCTGAAGGTGAGACCGGAATCCAAGGGACAGCACCGACGTGCAGTGCCGCGAATACAGCGACCAGTGCAGGGCGCTGCCCTGTGGCCCCGCAATGGCCGGCGCGCCCGCTACAAGGCGCAGCTGGGTATCTAGGTCGTGGTCCTCGAGGTAGACGATGCGGTACCCGTATTCTGTGAAAATGTCTTCGATCCGGTCTTCTTCGAAAACGCGTGCAGACCCCGTCGCGTCAAAGCGGGCGCGGCTGAGGTACAGTTTTTCACCGTGGTCGGGGTGGTCCCAGATCTGGTCGATTTCTTCCCAAAGCCACGGTTGATAGTGAAATTTCTTGCGAAAAGGCGCATCAGGCATGATCAGCTTTTCCGCCATGACCGGGCTTCGCACGAAGTGCAGGTTGCTCAGGTCGAGGCCGATCCTGTCGCAGAAATAGTCCAGCAATTTCGCGTTTCGCGCCTTCCAGTCGTCGACGTCGATCTCGAGGAACGTATGGGCGATGATGGGCGCGTCCGGATAGCTGCGCCGCGCCCGCGCCGCGGTGATGAGGTTGGGTAGGCATTCCGTGATGAAATGACCGAACTGCCCGCGCAAGAGGCCGCAATATATCCACTCGCCGGGCAGGCGATCATAGCAATCCACGGGCAGGCGCCGCGGCTGATACGGCCATGAGGAATCCAGCGACACCAGGATCGGATAGTGCCTGATCCTGCGACCCTGTGCGTCGTGAATGCCATATCTCGACACGAACCGGCCAAGTTTGCTGGCGGGCCGGTGAAACGGGGACAGGGCGGCGTTTTCGTAAATCTGCATGCCCGCTAAGGTCGGCGCCGGAAAGGAAATTGCAAGAAAAAAGGCGGCATCGGTGTTTAGCAACGCAAGGCATTCCCGATGTGATTTCGGCACGCGGCGGGGCTGCAAGACCCCGGGCAGTGGGCGATGGCCCGGCTGAACGGATCGCTTTGCGTCATCGGCTGAAGACCGTATCGTTGCGCTGACCCCATTGCACAAAGGACGCTTGCAATGATCCGATCCACCCTTGCCCTGCTGCTCTTGTCCATGCCGCTTGCCGCGCAGGATTTCGACGGCCAATATCAAATCAGCCAGTGCACGCCCGGCCCGTCGGATTCGCAGATGTTTATCCGGGGCGACCGGATCGAATTCTGGGAAAGCTCCTGCGAGATGAGCAATCCGGTCGATCTGCGAGATATGGGGCAGGCGACGCTGTATGATCTCAAGTGCACGGGTGAGGGCGAGGAATGGAGTGACCGCGTGTTGCTGATGGAGGGGGTCGAGGCTGATCTGATCATGCTGCGCGAGGGGTTCGTGTCCTTCTACCAGCGCTGCAATTGACGTCGCGCGCGCGCATGATACACCCCGCGCGATACACCCGAGGATCTGACCCATGACGCTGTTCGCCGATATACACGCAACCGTTCTGCAGGCGCTTGACGCGCTGACCCGAGAGGGTGCTCTGCCGGAGGGGCTGGATCTGCGCAACGTCGCGGTCGAACCGCCGCGTGATCCCGCCCATGGCGACATGGCGACCAATGCCGCGATGGTGCTGGCCAAGCCGGCCGGGCTAAAACCGCGCGACATCGCGGCAGCCCTTGCCGCGAAACTGGTCGAGGATCCGCGGATCGAGACAGCGGATGTTGCGGGGCCGGGGTTCTTGAACCTGCGTCTGTCGGCGGCGACATGGCGCCAGGTCGTGGCCGGTATCGTGGCGGCTGGCCCTGCCTATGGCCGGTCTGCCATGGGGCAGGGCAAACGGGTCAACGTGGAATATGTCTCGGCCAACCCCACCGGGCCGTTGCATGTGGGCCACACTCGTGGCGCGGTCTTTGGTGACGCCTTGGCCAGTTTGCTGGATTTCTCGGGTCACGAGGTGACGCGCGAATACTACATCAACGATGGCGGCGCGCAGGTCGATGTGTTGGCCCGGTCGGTGTACCTGCGCTACCTTGAGGCCCACGGCAAGAGCGTCGCCTTCGAGGATGGCACCTATCCCGGTGACTACCTGATCGAGGTCGGCCAGGCGCTCAAGGACAAGGTCGGCGATCTGTATGTCGGCAAGGGTGAGCAGGACTGGCTGGTGGACATCCGCGAGTTCGCGACCGAACGGATGATGGATCTGATCCGCGAAGACCTGGCGACACTTGGCGTCAACATGGACGTGTTCTATTCCGAGAAATCGCTTTACGGGACAGGCCGGATCGAAGCCGCGATCGCGGACCTGCGCGGCAAGGGCCTGATCTACGAAGGCACGCTGGAGCCGCCCAAGGGCAAGACACCCGAAGATTGGGAACCGCGTGTCCAGACCTTGTTCAAATCCACCGACTTCGGCGATGATGTGGACCGCCCGGTGATGAAATCGGACGGGTCCTGGACCTATTTCGCGCCGGATATCGCATATCATTTTGATAAGGTTTCCAGGGGCTTCGACGCGCTTATTGACGTGTTTGGCGCCGATCACGGCGGCTATGTCAAACGGATGAAGGCGGCGGTGGCCGCGCTGAGCGACAGCCGCGTCTCGCTGGATATCAAGTTGACCCAACTGGTGCGGCTCAAGCGCGGTGATGAAGACCTCAAGATGTCGAAACGGGCGGGCACGTTCGTTACCTTGCGCGACGTGGTCGACATGGTTGGCCCCGACGTCACCCGGTTCGTGATGCTGACCCGCAAGAACGACGCGCCGTTGGATTTCGACGTCGACAAGGTGCGCGAGCAGTCCAAGGACAATCCCGTCTTCTACGTGCAGTATGCCCATGCCCGGATCCAGTCGGTTCTGCGCAAGGCGGCCGAGGCCGGGATCGCCCCGGCGCAGGGCGAGGCGCTGGATGCCATCGCCGATCCTTCCGAGTTGGCGCTGGTGGCCAAGCTGGCCGAATGGCCGCGTCTGGTCGAGACCGCGTCGGACGCCAACGAGCCTCATCGCATCGCGTTTTATCTCTACGATCTGGCAAGCGAATTCCACGCGTTGTGGAACAAGGGCAACGGCGCACCACATCTGCGGTTCCTGCAAGAGGATGATCCGGCCACAAGTGCAGGAAAACTTTCCCTGATCGGGGCTGTCGCGATTGTCATTTCGAACGGGCTTGGTATTCTGGGCGTAACCCCGGCTGACAAGATGTGAGGCGCTCAAGACCTTGCCGTTGTCCGGGCTGAACAGGCAAAAGCTCGTCCGGGACCGCGCATTCGCGTCCGGACCGGGCCGTGAGAGCAGGCATGGCAGGCAATGGCGGATATCGAAATTTTCGAGGATGACCTCGCGTATCACTCGTCATACGCGCGCGGGGGTGCCGGACGAGGCACAGCTTACGAGCGTCGACAAGATACGGCGCCCGACATCGAGCAACCTTCCCGCGCGGGCGCGCTGGTGCAATGGGCCGGCGCGATCGTGTCGTTCGGACTGGTCGTCGGCATGGGGGTCTGGGCCTACCAGTTGACGATGCGCGACGTGTCGGGGGTTCCCGTGATCCGCGCGCTCGAAGGCCCCATGCGCGTGCCGCCCGCCGATCCCGGCGGCGTGCAGGCCGACCACCAGGGGCTTGCCGTCAACCGTATTGCCGAGGGCGAAGAGGCAGCCCCCGTGCCGGACAGGATCGTTCTGGCGCCACCACCCATTGACCTCGAACAGTTCAGTGTCGCGACCACATCCGCGTCTGCCTCCGCATCTGGCCCGGCCCGCGAGGCCGAGGTCTTGCCGACACCCAGTGCGGCCAGCGCGGAAACGCAGGCATTGATCGAACGTCTCATGGCGCGGGGTGAGCCGTTGCTGGCCGCGCCGGAATCCGATGCCGTGCCTTTGGAAGACAGCGACGTGGCAACGGCCGTGTCCGCGCCGGCACCGCCCCCCGAGGCCGCATCTGCAGCCCCCGCAATCATTCCCGCCAGCGTGCCCGGCGTCGCCCGGTCGCTGCGCCCGGCCACGCGCCCTGCCTCGATCCGGGCCATGGCCCCCGCCGCGCTTGTCGTGGGGGCCGATGGTGGCGCAAGTCAGTCTGACGTGGCGCTGACAGCGCTCGAAATAGATCCGGACGCGTTGCCCGAAGGCACCCGCCTGGTCCAGCTTGGCGCCTTTGACACCGCCGATGTGGCCCGGTCTGAATGGGAACGGCTGGCCGGGCAGTTTCCCGATTTCTTTGATGGGCGCGCGCGGATCATCCAGGAGGCCAGTTCGGGCGGGTCCTCGTTCTATCGGCTTCGGGCACATGGCTTCGATGATCTGGCCGCCTCGCGCCGGTTCTGTGCCGCGCTTGTCGCCCAGAATACCGCCTGCATTCCGGTCACGGTGCGCTAGGCGCGATGTCGGGCCTTTCGGCAACCATCCTTGGCTGCGAAGGCCCCCGGTTATCCCCGGCGGAAGCCCGGTTCTTTTCGACGACGCAGCCCTGGGGCTTTATCCTGTTCGCGCGCAACATCGAAGATCCTGTTCAGCTGCTGGGGCTGACGTCTGACCTGCGTGCAGCGGTCGGGCGCGACGCCCCCATTTTGATCGATCAGGAAGGCGGCCGGGTGCAGCGGATGCGCGCGCCCTATTGGCGTGAATGGCGTCCGGCTCTTGATCAGATGATGCAGGCCGGCCCCGAACGGGCCGCACGCGCCATGTATCTGCGTGCCCGCCTGATCGCACATGAACTGCGCAGCGTCGGCATCGACGTCAACTGCATGCCCCTGGCCGATGTGGCGCGTGAAACAACCCATCCGATCCTCAAGAACCGCCTGTATGGCAGCACGGTCGAAACCGTGATCGGTGCGGCCCGCGCAGTGGCCGAGGGACTGATGGCGGGTGGCGTCCTGCCGGTTCTGAAGCATCTGCCCGGCTACGGTCTGGGCGAGGTCGACAGCCACAAGGATCTGCCACGGGTCACGGCCCCGCTGGAGGAGCTGCAGCGCGTCGATTTCGCGGCCTTCAAACCTCTTTCCCACCTGCCTTTGGGCATGACCGCCCACATTGTCTATGAGGCGATGAAAGATGATCTGCCGGCCACGTTTTCGCCGGACATGATCGCAATGATCCGCGACAGGATCGGATTTGACGGTGCGTTGATGACCGATGATCTGTCCATGGGGGCGTTGCCGGGCCCGATCGGGGACCGCGCGGCGCGGGCGCGTGCAGCGGGCTGCGACCTGATCCTGCATTGTAACGGCGACCGGGACGAGATGGCCGAGGTCGTCGCCCGCGCGGGCCGCCTTGAGGGGACCAGCCTGATCCGCTGCGAGGCTGCGCTGATCCATCGCGTGATGCCCGATCCGCTTGACATCGAGGCCACTGAAGCCGACCTTTCCGATCTTCTGGACGGAGAGGTCTATGGCTGATCAGGCCACGCCAGCAAACGACACCGAATGGGACAGCGTCACCTCGCGCCGCGCGGCAGAGGCGCTGATCGTCGACGTGGACGGGTTCGAGGGGCCTCTTGATCTGCTCTTGACGCTGAGCCGGACGCAAAAGGTCGATCTGCGCAAGATCTCGATCCTGGCGCTGACGGAGCAATACCTGGCCTTTATCGAGCAGGCGCGCACCCTGCGCATCGAACTGGCCGCAGATTACCTGGTGATGGCGGCGTGGCTGGCGTTCTTGAAATCGCGCCTCTTGTTGCCGCCCGATCCGTCGGACGAGGGACCTTCCGGCGAAGAACTGGCTGCACATCTGGCGTTCCAGCTTGAACGCCTGGCGGCCATGCGGGATTGCGCGGCGAAGCTGATGGCGCGCGACCGGCTGCACCGCGACCGGTTTCCGCGCGGCGCCGGGGAACAGGTGACCACCGCCCGGCGCATCACCTATACCGCGGGACTTCTTGACCTGATGCAGGCCTATGCCCGCATCCGGACCCGCGACGATTTCCGCCCCTACACGATGGACCGCGACGCGATCCTGACCATGGAAGAGGCGCTGGACCGCATGCGCGGCCTTATCGGGTATGCAGGTGACTGGACGGATCTGTCGACATATCTGCCGGAGGGCTGGCAGGCCGATCCCAAACGCCGCCGGTCCGCGACAGCCGCCAATTTCGCCGCCGCGCTGGAACTGGCCAAGGCGGGCAAGGTGCAGATCCGCCAATCCGAAACCTTTGCCCCCATTCAGTTGCGCCGAAAGGAGGATGGATGACCGACAGCCCGCAAGCCTCCGAGCCGCAGGACGCGAGCCTGTTTCGCGCACCGCCACTGGCGGAACAGGAACGCATGATCGAGGCGATGCTGTTCGCGTCCGCCGACCCGCTGAGCCTTGCCGAAATGACATCGCGGATGCCGCACGGCTCGGATGCCGCCGAAGCGCTGCAGCTTTTGCGCAAACGCTATGAGGGGCGGGGGGTGCAGGTTGCCCGTGTGGGCGATGCCTGGGCGATCCGCACGGCCGCTGACCTGGGGTTCTTGATGGCGCGCGAAACGGTCGAGACCCGCAAGCTCAGCCGGGCTGCGATCGAGACGCTGGCCATCATCGCCTATCATCAGCCCGTCACGCGCGCCGAGATCGAGGAGATCCGGGGCGTGTCGGTCAGTCGCGGGACGGTGGACCAGTTGATCGAACTGGAATGGATCCGTTTCGGCCGCCGTCGCATGACACCCGGCCGGCCCGTGACCTACGTGGTGACCCAGCAATTCCTGGATCATTTCGGGCTCGAGAACGCCCGCGATCTGCCCGGTCTGAAAGAATTGCGCGAAGCGGGGCTTTTGGAAAGCCGCCCGCCCGAAGGCATCGAGACCGCCGAGGGGGAAGCCCGCGATCTCGATACCGACGACATGTTCGAGGATGAGCCGGACATAACCTGATTTTCGCCGTATTCGGCCTGTATTCATGGGGGAAAGGCACGGCATCACCACGCTTCTCTCCCAAGGACGAAGCCAGAGGAAGGACCAGACCACATGGACCGCATTCTCAACATGATCATCAACCGCGTAGTCGGGCAACTTGTGCGCCGGGGCGTGAATTCCGGGATCGACCACGTATCCCGCCGGGTGGCCCGCGGCTCTGAAGGGGAGGCGCTTTCGGCCGAACAAGAAGGCCAGGCGCGCCAAACGGCACAGCGCAGCAAGCAAGCCTTGCGCATGGCCCGGCGCGTCAGCCGGTTCTGAGCCGGTCGCACATCCCCGAACGGTTCAAACGACGGGCGCGGCCGTAGGGGGCGCACGGTTTTTGCCGTCGGTCTGCAGTCTTGCCGTGCTGTCGCGGCGCGCAAAAGAAAACGGGCGCCCAGGGCGCCCGTTTCCGTTCTGGTGATGCAGCGTACAGATCAGCAGCTGTAGTACATCTTGTACTCGACCGGGTGGGGCGTGTGTTCGAAGGCGTAGACCTCCTGCCACTTGAGCTCCATGTAGCCCTCGATCTGATCCTTCGTGAACACGCCGCCCTTGAGCAGGAAGTCGTGATCGGCCTCGAGGCATTCCAGTGCTTCGCGCAAGGATGCGCAAACCGTGGGGATGCCTGCCAGCTCTTCTGGGGGCAGATCGTACAGGTCCTTGTCCGAAGGCTCGCCCGGGTGGATCTTGTTCTGGATGCCGTCGAGGCCAGCCATCAACAAGGCTGCAAACGCCAGGTAGGGGTTTGCGGACGGGTCGGGGAAACGTGCCTCGACGCGCTTTGCCTTCGGGCTTTCCGTCCACGGAATACGCACGCAGCCAGACCGGTTGCGGGCGGAGTAGGCGCGAAGAACCGGGGCTTCGAAGCCGGGGATCAGGCGCTTGTAGGAATTGGTGGACGGGTTGGTGAACGCGTTCAGCGTCTTGGCGTGCTTGAGGATGCCGCCGATGAAATACAGGGCCTCATCGGACAGATCCGCGTATTTGTCGCCCGCAAAGATCGGCTTGCCGTCTTTCCAGATCGACATGTTCACATGCATGCCGGTGCCGTTGTCGCCTGCGATCGGCTTCGGCATGAAGGTCGCCGATTTCCCGTAGGCATGCGCCACGTTGTGGATGATGTACTTGTACTTCTGCAGCTCGTCGGCCTGCTTGGTCAGCGAGCTGAAGATGAGGCCAAGCTCGTGCTGGCACGACGCCACCTCGTGGTGATGCTTGTCGACGGCCATGCCGATGTTCTTCATGGTCGACAGCATTTCCGAGCGCAGGTCCTGGGCCGCGTCGGTCGGGTTCACGGGGAAGTAGCCGCCCTTGATGCCCGGGCGGTGACCCATGTTGCCCATCTCGTACTCGGTGTCCGAGTTCCACGACGCATCCTGCGCGTCGACCGAGAACGACACCTTGTTCATCTCGACCGAGAAGCGGACATCGTCGAACAGGAAGAATTCAGCCTCGGGGCCCATATAGGCCACGTCGCCGATCCCGGTCGATTTCAGATACGCCTCGGCCAGAAGGGCGGTGCCGCGCGGGTCGCGATTGTAGGGCTCGCCGGTGTCGGGCTCGACCACGGTGCAGTGAATGCAGATCGTCTTTTCCGCGTAGAACGGATCGACATACGCGCTCTCGGTGTCTGGCATGAGTTTCATGTCGGAAGCTTCGATACCCTTCCAGCCGGCAATCGAAGACCCATCGAACATGAAGCCTTCGTCAAGAAAGTCTTCATCGACCAGATCGGAGACGACCGTCACATGCTGCAGCTTGCCGCGCGGATCGGTGAAGCGGATGTCGACGTAAGCCGCATCCTCGTCCTTGATCATTTTCAACACTTTATCTTTGCTCATCGTGACCTTCCCTTGACGTTGTTGGTCGTGACTGGGCCGCATTGACGACCCATGGAGTGAATTGCTTTTCGAACCTCAGATCGCGTCTTCGCCGGATTCCCCGGTTCTGATGCGAATGGCCTGCGCGATGTCGGAAACGAAGATCTTGCCGTCGCCGATCTTGTCCGTCTTGGCGGCGGAAATGATCGCCTCGATGGCGGCATCAAGCTGGTCGTCGTTCAGCACCACCTCGATTTTCACCTTGGGCAGGAAATCCACCACATATTCCGCACCGCGATACAGCTCGGTATGGCCTTTCTGGCGGCCAAATCCTTTGACTTCGGTAACGCTGAGGCCTTGAATCCCGATTTCCTGAAGGGCTTCCTTCACTTCGTCGAGTTTGAAAGGCTTGATGATCGCCTCGATCTTTTTCATGGGTCGTGCTCTCCTCGCCAGTGCGCGCGATCCCTGACACCACTTTGTTCCGGGGGCGTCCATCTGGTAGCGTGGCGTGCAGGCGGGTGGCAGATGGAATCCCGCTCGTTAGGTTACAAAATAGGCGATGCGCACAAAAAATGCGCAATATTGAATCGGGGCGCTGAATGGAGCTTCTCACTGCCGCGCAGATGCGGGCGATCGAACATGACGCGATTGCCAGTGGCGCGGTCACGGGACTGGAATTGATGGAACGTGCGGGCTGTGGTGTGGTCGAGGCGATTTTCGACACCTGGCCTGACCTTGCCGAAGGGGTGCGGCGGGCGGTCGTTCTGGCCGGACCGGGCAACAACGGTGGCGACGGATACGTGATCGCACGATTGCTGGCGAACCGAGGATGGTCGGTCGAGGTCGACTTCTATGGCGACCCGCAGGACCTGCCGCCCGATGCCAGGATCAACAGGGATCGGTGGTGCGGCGTCGGCGGTTCGGCGTTTCCCGTCACGCCGCAACCGGGCGAGCATGACCTGCGGTTTGCCGATGCGCCCGTGGATCTGTGGATCGACGCCGTATTCGGCACGGGCCTTGCCAGGCCCCTTCCAAAAGTGATCGTGGACGCGTTTGACCATATCCATTCCCGGCGGACCGGGCAGATCGGCCGGGTGGTGGCGGTCGATATCCTCAGCGGTCTGCATGCCGACACGGGTGCGCGCTTGTCGGCGTGCCCGCTCGTGGCGGATCTGACGGTGACGTTTCACGCCATGAAGCGGGGGCATTGCATGGCCGCGGGCCCTCAGGCCAGCGGCAAGGTGGTGGTGAAGGACATCGGCCTGTGATTGTATCCAGGCGTGTGGTCACGGGGTTGGAGGTTTGAATGCATCGCGCCGCGCGCCAGATCGCCGGGGGCCCCGCCATGGTGGCCAGGCTCCGCAAATCACCGGACGGGCATAAATACGACCATGGCCATGCGTTGATTTTGTCCGGCCCGATGGGGCGGACGGGTGCGGCCCGTTTGGCCGCGCGCGCGGCACTGCGGGTCGGGGCGGGCCTTGTGACGGTGGCGGCGCCGGGTTCTGCCATGCAGGAATGTGCGGCGCAATTGACGGCGGTCATGCTCAGGCGCTGCGACGATGCGGCCGGATTGGCGGCGTTGCTGACCGACGGCCGGTTGAATGCGGTCTGCATGGGGCCGGGGCTTGGCGTGGGGCAGGGGACACGCGATCTGGTGGCCTGTGCCCTTGGGGGCGGCAACGGCGCGACGGGCAAATCCCGCTCGGTCGTGCTTGATGCGGATGCGCTGACATCCTTCGCGCAGGATCCCGCGGCCCTGTTCGACCTGATCCACCCCGATGTGGTGCTGACCCCGCATTTCGGGGAATTCGCGCACCTCTTCCCTGATATCGCCGCACGGCTCGGGGCTGATGCGCAGGCAGGGCAGGACGATCGAAGGCTGGCTGCCACCCGCGATGCCGCGCAACGGGCCGGGTGCGTGGTGTTGCTCAAGGGGCCCGATAGCGTGATCGCGGGGCCTGACGGGCGCGCGGCCGTCAACGCCGCCAGGGATGCCGGCGGCGCGCCATGGCTTGCCACAGCGGGATCAGGCGACGTGCTGGCGGGCATGATTGCAGGGCTTCTGGCGCGAGGCCTTTCCCCGCAGGAGGCCACCGAAACGGCGGCATGGCTTCACGTGGCGGCTGCACGCGCCCATGGCCCCGGCCTGATTGCCGAGGATTTGCCGGAACTGGTGCCGCAGGTGTTTCGTGAAATGGGTCTTTAGGCCGCGACCCGTACAACCAGCGCATCGGCCGAGGCGAGTTCCAGGCCATCGGCATACAAGATCTCGGGCCGTCCAAAGCTGAGCTGGTAGCACGACAGCGCGGCCGTTGCCGTGACGATGCGAAGGTATTCGCCATCGGCCAGCTGACCCACGGGCACACAGGCCTGTCCCTGCCCGTAAAGCGCATGGGCACGCCAGTCACGTAGAAGAACACGCTGCGCCGCTGGAAGCCAGGTCGCGCGCTCGGGCTTGCCCCCGAGGGCGTTTTCCGCGATTTCGACGATGCTGGCCTCCGCGGACAGATCGACCTTCGATACGGCCAGAAGGCGCCGCGCGCCGCGGCGTGTGACCACGTGGTCGCCCGGATACAGGTGTTCGACGGGCAAGGCCCCATCAAGGGTCAAGACCTGCGTGCCGGACGGAAGGCCTGTGGGCCCTGCTGCGCCAAAATCATCCACGCGCATCGCGGCCGCGATGGAGTTCTCTCGGTCATGGTGAAACCTGCTCGATTTCAGGGCGTCTTTTCGCGCCCGTTTGGTGTGACGCCGAGATTATCCACAGGGCAGGGATTTTGCACAGCAAAATTCGCCAACCGGCAGCTATCGGGCACGGCTGCCGGATCTACTGTGGGAAATTG
>Ga0102941_1001181_pt1 | contig 12246 bp, 15 predicted proteins | sample SalPonR2_C_D2_MG_FD_79281 | JGI IMG/M metagenome (GOLD analysis project Ga0102941, IMG submission 79281) | Salt pond soil microbial communities from South San Francisco under conditions of wetland restoration - Salt Pond MetaG R2_C_D2_MG | ecosystem: Environmental > Aquatic > Marine > Intertidal... | reverse complement strand
TGCGGGGAATGCGGGTGGGCATGGGTTATTCCTTATTGGACGGCGGAAGCGCGCGTGGCGAATCCGACACATAACGCGCGATCAAAACCTACATATTGCGTTACTATTCGCGCATCTTCCGAAATGTTGCGGCCTCTCGGCTCCAAAGGATACTCACAGACCAAAGCGATTGACGCCGACGCAGCCCGCCATGCTACGCACATTTCCCTTGGGCGAACCAAGAGCGCAAATGCCATGAAACCCGCGGGACTGTATCGAACATGTCGAGCACAGCTTTTCTTCTTCAATTGGCAGGTACTGGCGTCATCTGCCTTGCCTGGTACGGACAAATGCGTGGCTGGTGGTAACGCTCCATGCAACCGTTCCGCCCGACGGCAACGTCGGGCTGCCCCCGACCGCCCCCCCGGGCGGGGGCAGTGCCCCCACCCGCGGCCGGGGGCAGCCCTCGGTTCTATGGCCCGAACCGTCATCACGCCTTGAACACCTCGTCCGGCTCAACGCCCAAGCCCGTCACCAGCCCGTTGGTCTGCATCGCCATCCCGATCACCGCCAACAACTCCGCATGCATCTCGGCGCTCATGCCCTTGGCCTTCGCCGCCGCCGTGTGGCTGTGGATGCAGTACTGGCACCCGTTGGCCGTGGAGACCGCCACATAGATCATCTCCTTCACCAGCGGATCGAGCGCGCCGGGGGCCATCACCACCTTGAGCCTGTCCCAGAGCGCGCGCAGGGCCGCCGGATCATGGGCCATCGCGCGCCAGAAATCGTTCACGTAATCGGTGCCGCGCGCGGCCCTGATCTCGGCGAAGACCTCCGCCGCCTCCGGCGAAAGCTCCGCGTCGGACAGAAGCGGGACCGTCGCCATCAGACCGCCACCACCGCGCGCTTGGCGCTTGCGGTGACACCAAGGCGCCGGACCGTCCGCCCCGCCCCACCGTTCGCCGCGAAGATCTCCCGCGTCCCCAGTGCCTTGGCCGGTGCGCATACCCTCAAGGCCATGCCGCTCAATCCTTCCACCGTCGCCGGCCGCGCCCTTCCAGCCGTTCGCGATTGTCCCGGGCGCACTGCGTCAGCGGGGTGACGGCCGCCGAGACGACCTGCGCCGTGCCCTGCCCGCGCAGCGCCGCCTGCGCCGCGCCCGCCATCGCCTCGGCGAACGCGTCCGGCTTCTCGCGCAGCGCGCGCCACCCCTCGTCGAAGGGCGTGTTCCACGCGCCAGCCGCGCCGAGACCGCGAAGCCAGATGACCCCCTGCGCCTCGATCCCCAGCCGCGTCAGCGCCAACCCCGCCGTCACCACGTCCAATGGCGTGAATAGTTTCATAGCTTGCCCATCACCTTCCGATTGAAGCCCCAGACCTCGCCAACACCGCCATAGGGCACCAGCTGCACCTCGCGCGTCTGGCCCGGCTCGAACCGCACCGCGGTGCCCGCCGCGATGTCGAGCCTGTGGCCCCGCGCGGCCGTCCGGTCGAAATCGAGCGCCGAATTCGTCTCGGCGAAATGGTAGTGGCTGCCCACCTGCACCGGCCTGTCGCCGGTATTGGCCACCGTCAGCGTGATCGCGGGACGACCCGCGTTCAACTCGATCTCGCCCTCTGCGGCCATCACTTCACCCGGGATCATGCGTCCCCTCCCCTGTTGCCCTGGATCGCCGCAAGGATGCGTTTGCCGAAGACCCCGACCAGCGCGCCCAGAAGCAGCGCGAAAGAGGACTGCCCCCCGCTGAGCAGCGCCGCCGCCAGCAAAAGCAGCACCAGCGTCAGCAGGTCCATCTCGGTCTGTTCGACGGGTATCTTCGACAGCGCCACGTTTTCCAGCGCCTGCCGCACGAAGGGCTCGGCAAAGGGCGTCAGCGCCCCGGCTGCCAGCCCCAGCAGGAATGCAAAGATCATCGCGTCACCTCCTCGCTACCGGATCGGATGATGGACGGTCACAAGCTTCGTGCCGTCTGGAAAGGTCGCCTCAACCTGCACGTCATGGATCATCTCGGGCACGCCCTCCATGCATTGCTCGGCGGCCACCACATGGGCGCCAGCCTCCATCAGATCGGCCACGGACCGGCCGTCGCGCGCGCCTTCCACGACGAAATCGGTGATCAGCGCGATCGCCTCGGGATGGTTGAGCCTGACGCCGCGCATCAACCGGTTGCGCGCCACCATGGCCGCCATGCTGATCAGCAGCTTGTCCTTTTCGCGGGGGGAGAGGTTCATCGCGGGGTCTTTCGTCCTTGGTCAGATCTGCCAGACGCGCGGCAGGGGAAGGTTCGTCAGCGTCGAGACCGTCCGCGCCACCGCGCGGCGGAGCGCGAAGGCGTCGGCGGAGAGAAACCGCACGGTCAGCCGTTCGTCCCAGGCCGAGGCGGCGGCGCGAACCGGCCCCTCGGCGGGCAGGACCGCGCGGATCGCTTGCAGCCTGTCCGCCGCATCGCGCGAGATCAACGTGAGCGAGGCCACGGCCCGCGCGTCGCCCAGCCCGGCCGCACCGTCGCGCACAAGGTCGGCATCGTCGAGGCGGATGCTTTCGATCATCACCGGGCGCCCGGCGCGCGTAACCTTGCGCCGGTCGCGCAAGTGAAGCCGCCGCACCGTCTCGCCCATCGCCGCGCGGCCCAGAACCAGCGTTTCGAGCAGGATGAGCGTGCTGTCCGCGGCCATCTCGGCCTCGATGCGCCGGTCGAGCGCGGCGCCGTCGAACAGGATCAGCTCCTGCGGCAGCCAGTGCAGGACCGCGCCCGGGCCCAGCGAAAGCCGCGTCGTGACCTCGGCCACGCCGCCCGCGCTGCGATAGGCGCGTTCGGCCGTCTGCGTCGTGGCCACGGCCGCACCGCCCGCGAGAGTCACGGCATAGTCCAGCCGGTCGCCCCCGGTCAGCCCCCCCGCGGTGTTGAGAAACACGACCTCCGGCGCGCGTCCGTGCATGCGCGGCATCATCGCCTTGGCCGACCCCGCCTGCGCCAACCGCTCCAGCCGCGCGCCCACGCCGAGGGCGACCGCGGCGCGGCCCGCCACGCGCTGCTGTCGCAAATCCCTGGAAGCAAGGTCGAACATCTTGGAGTTGAGCCTAGGCCCGGGCCAGCGGCACTGGCAAGCGCTGGGATGCGCCCCAAGGCGCCCGGCCCCGTCTTTGCCCAAGAATCGGGCAGCGGCGCGACACATCCCCCGTGGTCATCGGCGCGAGATCGGTGTAGCGGGGAAAAATGACCGAGACCCTGACCATCAGGCGGCCCGACGACTGGCACCTGCATCTGCGCGACGGCGCGATGCTGGCCGGCGTCCTGCCCGAGACCGCCCGACATTTCGCCCGCGCCATCATCATGCCGAACCTCGTGCCCCCCGTGGTGACGGGCGACGACGCGCGCGCCTATCGAGACCGCATCCTCGCCGCCCTGCCCGGCGACATGGCGTTCGAACCGCTGATGACGCTCTACCTGACCGAGACGACGGACCCCGCCGACGTGGCCGCCGCACATGCCGAGCGGCTTGTGACGGCGGTCAAGCTCTACCCCGCGGGGGCGACCACGAACTCCGGCTCGGGCGTGAGGGATCTGGCCCGCGTGATGCCGGTGCTGGAGAAGATGGCCGAGATCGGCCTGCCGCTCTGCATCCACGGCGAGGTCACGACGCCCGAGATCGACATCTTCGACCGCGAGAAGGTGTTCCTCGAGACGGTGCTCGACCCCCTGCGCCGCGACCTCCCGGAGCTGAAGGTGACGCTCGAGCATATCACGACCTCAGACGGTATTTCCTATGTCAGCAACGCGCCCGGCGATATCGCCGGCACGATCACCACGCACCACCTGATGATCAACCGCAACCACATGCTGGTGGGCGGCATCCGGCCCCATTACTACTGCCTGCCCGTGGCCAAGCGATCGACCCACCAGGTCGCGCTCCGCAAGGCGGCGACCTCGGGCAACCCGCGCTTCTTCCTCGGCACCGACAGCGCGCCCCATACCGACGAGAACAAGGAAAGCGCCTGCGGCTGCGCGGGCGTGTTCTCGGCCACCAACACGCTCAGCTGCCTCGCCCATGTCTTCGAGGAGGAAGACGCGCTCGACAGACTGGAGGGCTTCGCCTCGCTCCATGGCCCGGCGCGTTATCGCCTGCCACCGAACGAGGACCGTATCACGCTGGAAAAGCGCGCCGCACCCACGGACTACCCCGCAAGGATCGACACGGGCGCAGGCCCCGTGACCCTTTTCGATCCCGGTCACCCGCTTTACTGGCACGTGATCGCCTGATCCTTCATCTTTCCGAAAATACGCAAATCCCACGGCAGCCATGATCCCCAGCACATATCCCGACGACGCGACGATGGCGCAGATGACCGCGCGCATGCTGCTCGACATCCGCGCGGTGCATTTCGACACCGAAACGCTCTTCACGCACGCCTCCGGAAAACAAGCGCCTACCTATATCGATTGCCGCAAGCTGATCTCGCATCCGCGTATCCGCAGCACGGTGATGGATTTCCTGACCTGCAAGGTCATGCGCGCCGCAGGGCTCGAGGCCTTCGACAACATCGCCGGCGGCGAGACGGCGGGCATCCCCTTCGCGGCCCTCGTGGCCGAGCGCATGGCGCTGCCCATGTCCTACGTGCGCAAGAAACCCAAGGGCTATGGCCGCGCGGCCCAGATCGAGGGCGAGATGCCAGAGGGCGCGCGGGTGCTGCTGGTGGAGGACCTGACCACCGATGGCGGCTCCAAGCTGAAATTCGTCGACGCGATCCGCGCGGCGGGTGCCAATTGCGCGCATACGGCGGTGGTCTTCTACTACGGGATCTTCGAGGACACGATCGACCGGCTGGCCGCTCATGGGTTGACGCTGCACTGGCTCTGCACCTGGGCCGATGTCATCGCCGAGGCGCGCCGCGCGGGCGATTTCGACGAGGCGGTCCTCTCCGAGGTGGAACGATTCCTCGCCGATCCGGATGGCTGGCGCCAAGGCCGCGGGCTCGACTGAGCCGGGGCCGCGCACGCCCAGGCTTGGCGCGTGGCGAATCTGACACATAGCTGTTACCCTAACCTCAACCGGCTGTGGCCGGGGGCCCCGCGCCCCCCAATATCTTGCGCCCGAAACCGCTCACAGGTTACTCACAGAGCAAAGCGATTGACGCGGCCGCTGCCCGGCGCGTTATACCACCGGACACCCTCCGCATGGACGCGGCTGAGAACAAGAGCGGGGGGACGACAGGCCAGGGAGACCAGGGAAAACCCATGAACGAGCATGTGCCCGTGCCCGCCGGCGGAGCGTCGTCCGGCGACACCTCTTCTCAAGACGAGTCCGGCGTCCTGCCCCATAATATCGAAGCCGAGCAGCAGCTTCTGGGTGCGATCCTGTCGTCCAACGACGTGCTCGACCGCGTCGAGGACCTTATCAAGCCCGACCATTTCTTCGACCCCGTCCATAGCGAGATCTTCCAGCTCGCAAGCGCGCGCATCGCCAAGGGGCTCGCGACCGACGCCACCACGATGAAGAATTTCGTGGCCGATATCGCGGGCCTGAAGGAGTTGGGCGGCGCGGAATACCTCGTCAATCTTCAGCTCTCGGCCATCGCCACCAGCGCCGCACGCGACTACGCGCAACTCATCCACGATCTCGCGGTGCGACGCGCGCTGATCGGGCTGGGCGCCACGATCTCGGACCGCGCGCGCGCCATGCGCGACGACGTGAGCCCCGACGAACAGATCGTGGAGGCCGAGACCGACCTCTTCAAGCTGGCCTCGACCGGCAAGACCTCGAGCGGGTTCAAGTCGTTCCTTTCCGCGCTCCACGAGGCGGTGACGACGGCAAATGCCGCCCACAAGCGTCAGGGCAAGCTCGCCGGCCTTTCGACGGGGCTCACGGACATGGACCGGATGCTGGGCGGTTTGCACAATTCCGACCTCCTGATCCTTGCAGGGCGCCCGTCGATGGGCAAGACCTCGCTGGCCACCAACGTGGCCTTCAACGTCGCCCGCACCTGGAAGGAGGGCCGGCGCGAGGACGGATCGGTCGGCACGGTCGATGGCGGCGTCGTGGGGTTCTTCAGTCTCGAGATGTCGTCGTCCCAGCTGGCGCAGCGGATCCTGTCGGAGGCCGCCGAGATCCCGTCGGAGCTGATCCGCAAGGGCGACCTGACCGAGGCGGAGTTCCAACGCTACCTGCGCGCGGCTGAGGAACTCGAACACTGCCCGCTCTATATCGACGACACGCCCGCGCTGCCCATCAGCCAGGTCGCGGCACGCGCACGGCGCCTGAAACGCTCGCCGCGCGGACTGGACCTGCTGATCGTCGACTACCTGCAGCTTCTGCGCGGCGCGGGCCGGTCGGAGAACCGCGTCAACGAGGTCTCGGAGATCACGCAAGGCCTCAAGGCCGTCGCCAAGGAACTCGACATCCCCGTCATCGCGCTGTCGCAGCTCTCGCGCCAGGTGGAAAGTCGCGAGGACAAGCGTCCGCAGCTCAGCGACCTGCGCGAGTCCGGGTCGATCGAGCAGGACGCGGACGTGGTGATGTTCGTCTACCGGGGCGAGTACTACAAGGAACGGGAAAAGCCCGGCGAGGACAATCTCGAGGCCATGACCAAGTGGCAGCAGGACATGGAGGCGCTGCACGGCAAGGCCGAGGTCATCATCGGCAAGCAGCGCCACGGACCTGTCGGCTCGATCGAGCTGAGCTTCGAGGGCAGGTTCACCCGCTTCGGCAATCTGGTGAAACCGTGGCAGCAGGGCGCGGACCAGTACTGAGGCGGGATGACGGGCCGGTCCCGCTGGGACCGCACGACGACACCCCCTGCGATGCCGATACCGCCTTGACGGCCGTACGGCGAGGTCCGACACATCCCCCATGGGAACGGGAACGCTCCAGATCGACCTTCAGGCCATCGCCGCCAACTGGCGTGCGCTCGACGCCATGACGGACTGCGAGACCGCCGCCGTGGTCAAGGCCGACGGCTACGGCCTCGGCGCGGGCCGCGTGGCGCGGGTGCTGGCGCAGGCTGGTGCGCGGCGCTTCTTCGTGGCCGTGGCCGAGGAAGGCGCGGCAGTGCGCGCCGCCCTTGGCAAAGGCCCCGAAATCAACGTCTTCTCGGGCCACATGGAGGACGACACCGCCCTCCTGCGCGACGCGGAGCTCGTGCCGATGCTCAACAGCGCCGAGCAACTCGCGCGCCACCGCGCGGCTCTCCCCGACGCGCCCTATGGCGTGCAGCTCGACAGCGGCATGAACCGGCTGGGGATGGAGCCCGCCGACTGGGCCGCGCTGCGCGCCGAGGCCGAGGCCGGCCCCCTCACGCTTCTGATGAGCCATCTGGCCTGCGCCGACGAACCCGAACACCCCGCCAATACCGCGCAGCTGCGGGCCTTCCGGCAGATGACCGAGGGCGCGACGGTGCCTCGCTCGCTCTCGGCCACGGGCGGCATACTCATGGACCCCGACTACCACTTCGAACTGACGCGTCCCGGTATCGGCCTTTACGGCGGCCTGCCCTTCGCGGACGCCAAACCGGTCGTGCGCCTGTCGCTGCCGGTGATCCAGGTGCGCGACGTCGTACCCGGTGAAACGATCGGCTACGGCTGCAGCTACACCGCCACGCGACCGATGAAACTCGCCACGGTTTCAGCGGGATACGCCGACGGGCTCATCCGCGCCATGTCGGGCCGCGCGCGGCTCTGGGCGGGCGACGCGCCCTGCCCGCTTGCCGGCCGTGTGTCCATGGACCTGCTGACCGTGGACGTCACCGATCTCGAGACCATTCCCGACGCGCTCGACATTCTCGGGCCCCGGCAGGGCGTCGACGACCTGGCCGAGGCCGCCGGCACCATAGGCTACGAGATCCTCACCTCGCTCGGCGCGCGCTACCACTGCAGCGGCGCCGGGGGCAACCACGCATGAGCGGCCTGCTGACCGCGCCGCTGGCCACGGTCGGACGCTCCGTGATGGGGCTGCTGGGCGGCAGTGGCCGGGTGGCGATCTTCTTCGCCCATGTGGTCAGCCATCTCTTCCGCCCGCCGTGGTATCCGCGCGAACTGGCGCAGCAACTGCTGCATATCGGCTGGCTCTCGCTGCCCGTCGTGGGGCTTACGGCGCTGTTCACCGGCGGCGCGCTGGCGCTGCAGATCTATGCCGGCGGCGCGCGCTTCAACGCCGAGGCCGTGGTGCCCCAGATCGTCGCCATCGGCATCACGCGCGAGCTTGGTCCCGTGCTCGGCGGGCTCATGGTGGCAGGCCGCGTCGCCGCCGCCATCGCCGCGGAAATCGGAACGATGAAGGTGACCGAGCAGATCGACGCGCTGGTGACGCTCTCGACCAACCCGTTGAAATACCTCGCCGTGCCGCGCGTTCTGGCCGCCACCCTGTCGCTGCCGGTGCTGGTGGCCGTCGGCGACAGCATCGGCATCCTCGGCGGCTATCTTGTGGGCACAACGCGGCTGGGATTCGACCCGGTGGCCTATATCAGCAACACGGCCGATTTCCTCGAGACCTGGGACATCGTCTCGGGGCTGATCAAGGGCGCCGTCTTCGGCTGCATCGTGGCCACCATGGGCTGCTTTCACGGGATGCACAGCGAACGCGGCGCGCGCGGCGTCGGGCGGGCTACGACCAAGGCCGTGGTCTCGGCCTCGATCCTGATCCTCGCCGCCAACTACCTGCTGACCGAGGTGTTCTTTTCCGCATGATCCGCCTCACCCAAGTCACCAAGTCCTTCGGCCCAAAGCCGGTGCTGCGCGGCATCGACCTGCAGGTCGAGACCGGCGAAAGCCTCGTCGTCATCGGCGGCTCAGGGACCGGCAAATCCGTGCTTCTGAAATGCGTTCTCGGTCTCGTGACACCCGATGGCGGCACCATCGAGCTCGACGGCAGGGACGTCACCAAGGGCGACCGCGACGCGTTTCTGGCGCGCTTCGGGATGCTGTTTCAGGGCGGCGCGCTCTTCGATTCCATGCCGGTCTGGCAGAACGTGGCCTTCCGCCTCCTGCGCGGGCGGAGCAGGAAACCCCGCGCCGAGGCGCGCGCGATCGCCATCGAGAAGCTGCGACGCGTGGGCCTCGACGCCGACGTGGCCGACCTCTACCCGGCGGAGCTTTCGGGCGGCATGCAGAAACGCGCGAGCCTTGCACGCGCCATCGCGGCCGAGCCCGACATCATCTTCTTCGACGAACCCACCACCGGCCTCGATCCGATCATGGCGGGCGTCATCAACGCGCTGATCCGGGAAATCGTGACCGAGATGGGCGTGACCGCCGTCACCATCACTCATGACATGACCTCGGCGCGCACCATCGCCGACAAGGTCGCGATGCTGCACGCGGGCAAGATCCGCTGGCACGGGCCGGTCGCGGAGATGGACGCGGCGGACGACCCCTACCTCACGCAGTTCATCACCGGCGCCGCGGACGGCCCGATCGAGACCGTGAGGTGAGCCAATGGCGGTGGTCGGCGGTCCGATCGTCCGGTGACGGCACTCGCACGGACCCGCCCCCTTCATCCTGGCAAAAAACCTCTCGGGGGGCGCGCGAAGCGCGTGGGGGGCAGACAGCCCCCCTCCACCCGGCCCTTGCGCGCGCAGGCCAAATCGCTAGTGCTCCACCCCATGCAGATGACCCCGGCCATGCGCCTTCTCTTCGCGCTGAACCTCACGCTTCTGGTGCTTTATCCCGTCGCCTGGGCGATGCCACTGATGCGCGCGGGTCTTCTGCCGCTCTTCGGGCTCGAGGAGATCTCGATCCTTACCGGGCTCCGCGCGCTCTGGGACGGGGGCGAGGTCGCGCTCGCGATCCTCGTGGCGCTCTTCGCGCTGGTCGCGCCGATCCTCAAGACCCTGTGCCTGACGCTCGTCCACCTGTCGCGCGCACCCGCGCGGCTCCTGCCCGCGCTGCAGCTTCTGGGCAAGCTCGCCATGGCCGATGTCTTCCTCATCGCGGTCTATGTCACGCTGGCCAAGGGCCTCGCGGTCGGCCGCGTGGAAACAGCATGGGGCCTCTGGCTTTTCACCGCCTGCGTGCTGGGCTCGCTGGCGATCGGCATTCTCACCCAACGGCAGTTGAAGGAGGCGGGCGCATGACCCTGATCCACGCACTCACCGCGCTCGGCGTGGCGCTCTGCGCCTTCGCGGCGCTTTCAGGACTGACCTGGATGCGCCGCGTCATCGGAGAGCGTCCGGCACGGCGACGGGGCATGGCCCTGAACCTCGCGCGGCGCGCGGGCCCGCCGGTGCTGGCCGGGCTCGCCGTCGCCGGCATCGCCGCCCTGTCCGCACGCGGCATACCGGCCGCCCCCGCCCTTCTGCTCATCGGCGGGGGGCTGACCTTCGGGCTACATCGCGGACTGGCCGAGGTCGGACAGGCCGACCGGCGCGCCGTCTTGCCCCGCCTGGCCATCGCCGTGGCGGCCGGAACCGGCTACCTGTGGCTGGCCGGGCTGGCCACGCCGCTCTGACGGATCAGAACCGGAAGGCGAAGCGCAGCGCGCCGCTCGTGCTTCGCAGATCGCCGCCGAGACCCGAGAGAGCGACCGAAGTGTCGAGAGAAATGCCGTTGCCGACCTCGGTCGAAAGGCCGATCTCCAGACGCCCGGTCCAACCGTCATCGACCAGCAGGTCCGACACCAGCGCCGTATCCGCATCGGTGTTCAGCCATTCGGCATGCAACCCCGCGAAGATCTCGCCGCTTGCGGTGGACTGGCTGACCTCTCCGCCCAGCGAGGCCTGCGTGAAGCGCACGGTCTCGGTGCCCGCACCGGCCAGCGTGCCGCTGACGCCCTCGACCCGCTCGACGCCGTGCACGAGGCCCAGCATCGGCGTGACCGTCACACCCTGGTCGAGCGCGATGTCGTAGCCGCCGTTGAAGGTCAGCGCCGCAAGCCGCGTGTCGCCCTCGCCCGTGCCGCCGCCCGAGGTCTGGGTGAAGTCGCCCCAGCCGTAGATCAGGCTCGCCTCGCCGGACCACGCGCCCGCCGCATAGGCCATGTAGGGTTGCAGGTAGCGCAGGACGCCGTCCTGCCCGACCGCGCCCACCGTCGCGTCGAGGTCCTGAACGCCCAGCGACAGGCCCACCACCATGTCGGGCATCACCGCCATGTCGGCGCCGATCTGCAGGCCGCGGCCCGTATAGCTGCGGTTCGTGCCGTCATCCTCGGCGCGGAAACCCGTCAGATCGACCCAGGTGTAAAGCCCGCCCATCATCTGCGCGCTGTCCATGGTGGACTGCGTGACGGTGAAGGACCCGGTCTCGGGATCGGCCACGCGGGTGAAGGACAGCACCTCGTCACGCGTCGTCAGGCTGTCCTGCCCGCGGGAGCGGGTGACGCCAGCGGAATTGACGATGACGAGGCGGCCAACGGCGTTCGAGGCGGCGGCGAGGGTGGCCAACTCATCCGCGGCGCCAAAGCCCAATGCACACATGATGGATATGTCCAGGAAATCGTTAACCCATGGGCCGAATTCTGTCAGAGCAAGACCACCAATGCCGCCGTCGGGGACGGTGACGCTTTGCGTGACCGGCGTGTCGCTCGTCGGGAATGTGGGCGAAAAAGCTCCTTCGCCGAAATTGCCGGCTAATGAAGCATCGGCGAAGGCCCATACAGGTGTCCCGACAGGCTGACTGGACGTAACCGAAGATGCGTTCAGCGTGATCGTCTCTCCTGCGTCAAACGCGAGCGGCGTGAGCGTTTCCGATACACGCACCTCCAGCAGAGGTTGCGAAAAGCCGTTGATAGCGGCACAGCCCGCTGACTGGGCCTGCGCCATCGACGGAACCACAAGGGCCGTGGTGGCGAGACAACCCGCTGCAAACGTCTTTGTCCCGGGAATAATGCGCATCTGCTCGATCCTCTAGATCCGTGATTGGCGATTTTTTGCTTATCCCCTTCGTAACAGCGACCTCTCCATAGTTACCATAAATGTATCTAAAGTTTTAAAACGGGATCAAAGCCGTGGCGCGCTGGTCACAGGACCGACCCCCTCCAAAAAGCCCGCGCCGCTTGCCTTCCCCGCCCGCTTCGCTACACCCGCGCCATGGCCAAGCCCGTCACCCGTTTCGTCTGTTCCGCCTGCGGCGCCGTCACCCAGAAATGGGCCGGGCGCTGCGAGGCCTGCGGCGAGTGGAACTCCATTTCCGAGGAGACGCCGCTAAGCCAGGGCCCCTCCTCCAGGGGCCTCGGCGCGGCCAAGGGCAAGCGCATGGGCCTGACCGATCTGCGCACGCAGGAGGCACCGCCGCCGCGCCGCTCGTCGGGCCTGGCCGAGCTCGACCGCGTCCTCGGCGG
>Ga0102941_1001180_pt1 | contig 12246 bp, 10 predicted proteins | sample SalPonR2_C_D2_MG_FD_79281 | JGI IMG/M metagenome (GOLD analysis project Ga0102941, IMG submission 79281) | Salt pond soil microbial communities from South San Francisco under conditions of wetland restoration - Salt Pond MetaG R2_C_D2_MG | ecosystem: Environmental > Aquatic > Marine > Intertidal... | reverse complement strand
CGCCGCCGGATCGCGGGCGGGGGCCAGCCGTTTGCGCGACGCCCACCCGATATCGAGACCTGCCAGATCCGACATTTCGAACGGCCCCATGGCAAAGCCGAAGCCCTTGATCGCGCGGTCGATCTGATCGGCCGGTGCGCCGTCCAGAAGCATGAAGTCGCTGGCTTTGCGGTAGGCCGACATGATCCTGTTGCCGATGAACCCGTCGCAGATCCCTGACAGCACGGGCACCTTGTTGAGGCGTTTGGCAAAGGCGAAGACCGTTGCCAGGACATCGGCCCGGGTCTCGGCCGTCGGCACCACTTCCAGCAGGCGCATGACATGGGCCGGGGAAAAGAAGTGCAGCCCGATGAAATCTTCGGGAAAGCCAAGGACCTGCGCCAATTCGTTCACGTCCAGATAGGAAGTGTTGGTGGCGATGATCGCGCCGGGGCAGGCGGCTTCGATCTGGTCCAGTACGGTTTTCTTGACGTCCATGTCTTCGAAGACGGCCTCGACCACCAGATCGCACCCTGACAGGGCCCCGATATCCTGCGCCATATCGAGATCGAGCGCGGCGCGGACCTCGGGCGAGAGCTTGCCGCGCTTGACCGCCCCGTCAAGATTCGCGGCAATCGCAGCTGATCCACGTGCCATGGCTTCGGGATTTTGTTCCACTAGAACAACACGGTAGCCTGCGATCAGACAGGCCGTGGCAATGCCGCTTCCCATGGTGCCAGCGCCCACGACCCCGATCTTGGAAATCGCGCGGGGCGTCACACCGGCCTCGGGGATCTTGGTGGTTGCACGTTCGGCGAAAAAGGCATGGATCAGGCCAGCGCGTTGGGGGCTTTCCATGCAGGCCTGAAACAGGCGCCGTTCCTCGGCCAGCCCCACGGCTATGGGGCGGGTGGCAAAGGCCACTGCCTCGGCCGCCTTTTGCGGGCTGAACAGATGCGGCTGTCTCGCGTTCAGGTTTCGTATCGTATCTTCAATCGCCTGGGGGTCGGCCACCACGTCGATGTCGCAGGTCCGGCGGGTCTGCAACCGGCCGGCAAGAACGTCGTTCGCGGCGTCCAGCGCCACATCGCGCGCGGCACCGGGGCTGATCCGGTCGACCAGCCCAAGCGCCAGACCTTCTTCGGCCCCGATCCTGCGTCCCGTGGTGATCAGATCCAACGCCGCTGCAATGCCCGTCAGTCGCGGACCACGCTGCGTGCCGCCCGCACCTGGCAAAATGCCAAGCGTGACCTCGGGAAAGCCAAGCGTCACGCCGGGGATCGCGACCCGCGCATGGGAGGCGATCGCCACCTCCAGCCCGCCGCCAAGTGCGGCGCCATGCAGGACAGAAATGACAGGTTTCGTGCACGATTCCAGATGGTTGCAGACCTCGGGCAGCCAGGGATCGACAGGTGGTTTGCCGAATTCCTTGATGTCCGCACCGGCAATGAAGCTGCGTCCTTCGCCGTAGATCGCGATGACCTTCACCGTGCTGTCGGCTTCGAGCGTGTTCAGCGCCGCGACCAGACCCGCCCGCAGCGCGGCACCGGCCGCGTTCACCGGCGGGTTGTTCAACGCAACCAGACCGATCGCGCCTTCGCGCGTGATGCTCACGACGTCCGTCATGTGGTTCTCCCTCAACCTTGTGGCCGACAGTAGCACGGCCATCCCCGGATGCCACATGAACACCGCGTCCTAGCTGCACCGCAAGGCGTAGCAAGGTCTTGTCGCACCCGACGCGACACACTGGCCGCCGCGTCCATTGCGTGTTGCGAAATCGTTCCGCGTCGCGAAACCCAGACGGAGCGGGTTTTCGCGAGGCGGTCCGATAGGGCGGATCAGAAGAACGCCTGCAGGCCTGTCTGGGCCCGGCCCAGGATCAACGCGTGCACGTCGTGTGTGCCCTCGTAGGTGTTGACCGTTTCCAGGTTCTGCGCATGCCGCATCACGTGGTATTCGGCCATGATCCCGTTGCCGCCATGCATGTCGCGGGCCATCCGCGCGATATCCAATGCCTTGCCGCAATTGTTGCGCTTGATCAGGCTGATCATCTCGGGCGCGGCGTGGCCTTCTTCCATCAGGCGACCGACCCGCAGGCAGGCCTGAAGGCCAAGCGTGATTTCGGTCTGCATGTCGGCCAGTTTCTTCTGGAACAGCTGCGTTTGCGCCAGGGGCCGGCCGAACTGCACCCGGTCCAGGCCGTATTGCCGCGCGCGATGCCAGCAATCCTCGGCGGCACCCATCACACCCCATGCGATGCCGAACCGGGCCCGGTTCAGACAGCCGAACGGACCTTTGAGGCCTTCCACGTTGGGCAAGAGCGCGTCTTCGCCCACCTCGACGGCGTCCATCACGATCTCCCCCGTGACCGACGCGCGCAAGGACAGTTTCCCACCGATCTTGGGCGCGGACAGGCCTTTCATCCCCTTTTCGAGGACAAAGCCGCGAATCTTGCCGCCATGGGCCTCTGATTTTGCCCAAACCACGAAGACATCGGCGATGGGGCTGTTCGAGATCCACATCTTGGCGCCGGAAATCACATAGCCGCCATCGACCTTCTTGGCGGTGGTCTTCATGCCGGCGGGGTCGCTGCCGGCGTCGGGCTCGGTCAGGCCGAAACATCCGATCAGCGTGCCGGCTGCCAGGCCGGGCAGGTATTTCTGCCGCTGTTCCTCGGAGCCATAGGCATGGATCGGATACATCACGAGGCTCGACTGCACGGACATCATCGAGCGGTAGCCGCTATCGACGCGTTCGACCTCGCGCGCGACCAGGCCATACGTCACGTAACCCCCTCCAAGTCCGCCATATTCCTCGGGGATGGTGACACCCAAAAGGCCCATCTCGCCCATTTCGGCAAACACCTCGGGCGTCACCCGTTCGTTGAGGTAGGCATCGGTCACGCGGCTGGCCAGCTTGTCGGCCGCGTAGGCCTGTGCGCTGTCGGCGATCATGCGCTCTTCTTCGGTCAGCTGGTCGTTCAGGTGAAACGCGTCGGCCCAGTCGAACGGGGCAAGCGAGGGGCCGGTGTGGCGGTGTTGTCCATCGGGCATTTCAATGTCTCCTCTGAGTTGGCGCAACATTCATCGCATTTGCATCGGTTGTGCAAGTCCACAGCCCCTACGCGCGGCGATCTAGCCCATGCCGATTGGCGTGCAAGGTGCGAGATGACAACCCTGACCGCTGCGCGAAAGGTCGACGGGTTTGTCCGCGATGCATCCGGTCCAAGCCTTGCGGCCGACGCGGCATGCCGGCGATGGCCTGACCGGTTCGGCCGGGCGGGATCGTTGCGCAACGACCGTGTCCCCTGGAAAGGTCCATCGACCACTTGCCGTCATGCGCCGAGGGTGCAACCTTGCGGATTGAAACGGCGCGCAGGACACGCCACGGTGCGATCACCGGCGCAACCGGGGGATCGACCCGCAACGCCATCGGCCGTGTGGCCGCGCAAGGGATGTCCGGGACCGGACAGAGCAAGATATCCGCCCCCGCCCTGTGTCACGGGCAGACACGGGCATGCAGGAGACCATGATGACCCTTCCCAAACCCCATTGGCGCGAGATGACGACGCGCGATTTTTCGGACAGTGACACCAGCGGATGGATCGCGGTCTTGCCGGTTGCTGCGATCGAACAGCATGGTCCGCATCTTCCCGTGGGGGTCGACGCCTTGCTGGCCGAGGCGATGGTGGGGCGTGTTGTGCATGCTTTGCCAGATGATGTTCCGGCGGTGTTCCTGCCGGTTCAGCAGGTGTGCAAATCGAACGAACATATTGAATTTCCGGGGACTTTGACCCTGACCTGGGAAACGGCGATAAAATCATGGCTTGAAATCGGGGCCAGCGTGGCGCGGGCGGGGCTGCGCAAGATGGTGATCGTGACCAGCCACGGCGGCAACATCGCCCCGATGGAAATCGTTGCGCGCGAATTGCGCCAGACCCTTGGGATGGCGGTGGCCACGACCAGTTGGGGCCGGATGAGCCCCGAACGCGTCTACACGTATCCCGACGGGCCCATGGTCGATATCCATGGCGGTCTGTCCGAAACCTCGATGATGCTGGCCGCCTGTCCCGATCTTGTGCGCACCGAACTGGCCGAGGATTTCGGCAGCTCGCAAACGGCACTGCGGCAGGGATCCGCAAAATTGGGCTACCACATGGCCGAGGCCAACTTGGCCTGGTTGTCCAACGATCTGAACGCCAAGGGAACGGTCGGCGATGCGTCGCGCGCCTCGGCGGCACTGGGCGAGCAGGATTTGCGCAGCCAGACCGAGGGGTTCGTCGCGCTCTTGCGGGATATGCAGCGATACCAGGTTGATCGGTGAGGTTTGCCGATTTTCAAAAACGAACCTATTTTAACATAAATCTTTTGATAAAAGCCAATTAATTACACTTTTCATCACTTATCCCCAGATCCATCTACAGGCCTCGGATCAGGTTCGGGATCTGTGCTTTGAACTTGAAAAACCCTGCTGTGGCATGGGGCCACGCGGCGCGATCCCAATCCCGCATGACCTGAACCAGCACTATGCCGTCGTCTTTCAGGGCGCGTTGCAGCGCAGCAAGGGCGCTGGCGGCGGGGCCGACAGGGGCAAAGGGTGCCACGATCTGTTCGACGCCTCCGGCACGGGCCCAATCGACAATGTCGGCCACGTGAGGGGTAAGCGGGGCGGGGCGGCCAAGCTTGCTGGCCCACCGCGCCAGGGCATCCTCCATGGCCGCGCGGGTGAAGGTGGCGACGAGCGGCGACATCGGCCTTGGCGATCGCGAGTCCACTGATATCAGGCCGGCATGGGCCACGGGCTGATCTTGCAAGGCATCCAGGATGAAGCCCGGTGAAAGGTCTTCTTCGGTCAACAAGACGCCAGTGCGCAGGCCCGGTTGCGGCAGCTGGCCCAGGGGGGCGGGGCGCGCGACCGGATGATCCGGGCCTTCGAGAGCGGCCGCGCCGGTCTCGAGGCGCCATTCGGGGTTGTGGCGGCCTTCGGTATATTTGGAGATATTCGACGACCTGGCGATGTAGTGCTTGCCCCGTGTCTGAAGACCCGCCACCCACCGCCAGCTCAAGGTGTTCGAGGCGGGATCGCCATCCAGCAGGTGCCGCATGAAGAAATCTGCACCCGCCTCCCACGGCAGGCGCAGGGTGAAGATCCAGATCGACGCGACCCACATGCGGGCATGGTTGTGCAGATAACCGGTGCTGACAAGTTCCCGCACCCATGCGTTGAAGGCGTCGATATCCGTCTGGCCCGCCTCTGCCCGGGCGAGAGCGGCGCCCAGATCCGCGTCTTTTTCCGCACGGGCCAGCACGCGGTCCAATCCCTGGCGGTAGGCGCCCCAGACGCCCGGCCGCATTTCCAGCCAGCCTTTCCAGTAGGTTCGCCAGACGACTTCCTGGATGAATTTCTCGGCGGCCGTGGCCGAATGGCGTCCAAGCACGGCCTGGATCACCTCGGGTTCGGTGATCAGGCGATGGCGCAGATAGGGCGACAGTTGCGAGACATGCGGATGTCCCCGATCGGGCAGATCGTAGTTGCGGCGCGACGCGTATTCGCGACCGGCAGCCGGGACAAAGCGGTGCAACCGGTTCAGTGCTTCGGTTCGGGTGGCGGCGGGGCTGGGGCAGGGATCGATCATGCCGGTGCATCTAGCGGTGTGCACCCCGGTGTCGAGGAAAGCGCCGACCTGCCCTTGCAGCCCCCCCGGTGCAACACTAGTCTTCGCAAGCAATCACGCGCAACGTATCCGAGGCAGCCGGCCATGAATGACCCAATCGACACCTATATGAACACTCTGGTCCCCATGGTGGTCGAACAGACCAGCCGGGGTGAACGCGCCTACGATATCTTTTCCCGGCTCCTCAAGGAGCGGATCATATTCGTCAACGGCCCCGTCCACGACGGCATGTCCAGCCTTGTGGTGGCGCAGTTGCTGCACCTTGAGGCGGAAAATCCGTCCAAGGAAATCTCGATGTACATCAATTCGCCTGGCGGATCCGTGATCGCGGGCATGAGCATCTACGACACGATGCAGTACATCAAACCCAAGGTGTCGACGCTGGTGTGCGGTCTGGCGGCCTCGATGGGGTCGGTGATCGCGCTTGGCGGCGAAAAGGGCATGCGGTTCTCGTTGCCGAACTCGGAATTCCTGGTGCACCAGCCCTCGGGCGGCAGCCAGGGCACGGCGGCAGATATCCTGATCCAGTCACGTCATATCGAACAGACCCGCGAGCGGTTCTACCGTCTGTACATGCGCCACACGGGGCAGGACTACGAGACGGTGCAGCAGGCGCTGGATCGCGACAAGTGGATGACCCCGGAAGAAGCCAAGGAGTGGGGGCATATCGACGAGATCGTCGAGAGCCGCGCGCCCGAAGAGGAGAGCAAATAACGCGGGTCACAGACGCGTGCCCAGGGCGCAAACACGGGGATTTTGGCGTTGTGGTGCGGGCGGCCCTGTTCTAGGCTCTCATGAAATCAACGGTTCGGGCAGGTTCCGGGCCGGGGTGCTCCGCGCCCGGACGTCCTATGTAGGTGAACGATATGGCTAACTCATCCGGCAGCGACTCGAAAAACACGCTCTATTGTTCGTTCTGCGGCAAGAGCCAGCACGAGGTTCGCAAACTCATCGCCGGGCCGACGGTGTTCATCTGTGATGAATGCGTTGAGCTTTGCATGGACATCATCCGGGAAGAGACCAAGTCCAGTGGCCTGAAATCCACCGACGGCGTGCCAAGCCCGCGCGACATCTGCAACGTCCTGGATGACTACGTGATCGGGCAAAGCCACGCAAAGCGGGTTTTGTCGGTCGCCGTTCACAACCATTACAAGCGCCTCAACCACGCGTCGAAATCGGATATCGAGCTGTCGAAATCCAATATCTTGCTGATCGGGCCCACGGGGTGCGGCAAAACGTTGCTGGCGCAGACGCTGGCGCGGATTCTCGACGTGCCGTTCACCATGGCCGATGCAACGACCCTGACCGAGGCGGGCTATGTCGGTGAGGATGTCGAAAACATCATCCTGAAACTGCTTCAGTCCAGCGAATACAACGTCGACCGCGCGCAACGCGGCATCGTCTATATCGACGAGGTCGACAAGATCACGCGCAAATCCGACAACCCCTCGATCACGCGGGACGTGTCGGGGGAAGGCGTGCAGCAGGCGCTATTGAAGATCATGGAAGGCACGGTGGCCTCGGTGCCGCCCCAGGGTGGGCGCAAGCATCCGCAGCAGGAATTCCTGCAGGTCGACACGACGAACATCCTGTTCATCTGTGGCGGTGCATTCGCCGGGCTGGACCGCATCATCGCGCAGCGCGGCAAAGGGTCCGCCATGGGCTTTGGTGCTGATGTGAAAGACCCCGACAGCAAATCCGTCGGGGAATACTTCAAGGATCTCGAACCCGAGGATCTTTTGAAATTCGGCCTGATCCCGGAATTCGTGGGGCGTCTGCCGGTCATCGCGACACTGGAAGACCTCGACGAGAGCGCGCTGGTCACGATCCTGACCGAGCCGAAGAACGCGCTGGTCAAGCAATACCAGCGCCTTTTCGAGCTGGAAGATACCAAGCTGAAGTTCACCGATGACGCCTTGAACGCAATCGCCAAACGCGCGATCCAACGCAAGACCGGCGCGCGGGGGCTTCGGTCGATCATGGAAGACATCTTGCTGGATACGATGTTCGATCTGCCGGGTGCGGAAGGCGTCGAAGAGGTCGTGGTCAATGAAGAGGCCGTGAACTCCGATGCACAGCCCCTGATGATCTATGCCGAGCGGTCCAAGGAAGAACCCGCTTCGGCCGGCTGACCCGGGCATCATTCGGATCAACGGCCCCGGCAGATGCTGCGCGGGGCCGTTTTACATCGAACATCCGGCAAGGCGGCCGTGACGGTGCAGCGTGCTGAAATCAGCGTAGCCAGAGTTTTTCGCGTTTCAGTGTATTGCGGATCTGTTGTTCCTTGCGCGGAAGGTTGTCCTGGTCGAACAGCGCGCGCGCCTTGAGGCCTTTGCCCTGGTAGATCATCCGTTTCATCGGCTCATAGGATTTCAGCACCTTCTTGATCCGGTTGGGCGCGGCAATCGCCTCCAACGTGTCAATGAAACCCTGGCTTTCGCGCGCGAAGGCAAGCGGCAGCACCCGGTAGTGGCAGCTGTGGCTGCCGTCCAGCCACCCCGGCGCCAGCGCGTCGCGCCCCCCACCAAAACTGTGGATGACCAACGGCAATGCGACCTGATCAAGCCATGGATCGAGCGATTGGCAAACCAGTTCGGGGGGCGGATCGTCGCGGATCGCCACGGCGTATTCGGTAAACCGGCGCCCGAATTCGGCGGGGTCACGGTAATAGAAAAACCCCGCATTGAAATAGAGGTAGCGTCGCCAGAATTCGTCGGGTTGGCGCAGGTCAAGCGAGGCTTCGAAATCGAGGCCGAACTTGTCATAGAGCGATTTCCAGGTCGCCGTGTACCCGGGACCGTAAAGTTCGACCTGAGGCCAGGTCGCATCGACCCTCAACGAGGCCGAGGGGCGATTGAAATCGAACGGCACCTCTGTCAGATCGCCGGTCATCAGGGTGTCACTGTCGAAAAACACGAAAGGCTCGTCCGCGGGCAGGGCAGCCAAGGCCTCGATCTTGTTGCCATAGGGGTATTCCTGGCCGAAATGCCGGGAAGAGAAAGGGATGATTTCCGCGCCCAGATGATCCGTCAGCAAGTTCCGCACAGCCGGGTCGTTGATGCGCGGGTCATGGTTCCAGAGATCGCCGGGTTCGGGTTCGGCAACGAACAACCGCCCCGGAAAATTCGGGTTCAAGGCCCGAAACGAGGCCGCGAACAAGGTCGCCTCATATTGCAGGCGCCCTGCCTGGCCCACCACGACGACGTTGAACGGGTTGCTCGGACCGGGTGTCCGTTTTGAGTTCGAAGACATGGTTGGCTGCTCGGATCGTGGCCATCGGGTATCGACCGACCTTAGCCATCGTCCGGTTGATGCGCCAGATGCGACAAGATCGCGGCCCTGTCCACGTTCCGGTCATGACCCGCGCAACCTGACGACCGCCGTGATTGTCCGCCAAAAGATCCAGGTATCCAGCCGGAACCCCGCACGCCGGATATAGTCGATATCCGCCGCCGTCTTGAGCCGTGTGGCATCGATGCCTTCGGCATATCCCAGTTCGATCTGCGCCAGGCCACTGATCCCGGGGCGCACTGTGTGGCGTAGCCGGTATTCCGGGATCGACTGCAGGAAGTGGCTGGCGTGGTGGAAATAGTCCGGTCGGGGTCCGATGAGGCTCATCTCGCCGCGGTAGACGTTGAGGATCTGCGGCAATTCATCAAATCGCGAGCGGCGCAGAAATCGGCCTATCGGGGTGATCCTGTCGCATTCCATGGGGTCATTCGGCCCACGAAGGCAGGTCTTTTGCACCGACATGGATCTGAATTTCACTGCGTGAAACGCCCTGCAATACCTGCCCATGCGTTTTTGGTGGAAAAACAAGGGTCCCGGATTGAAGAACGGGTTCACCATCAACAGCACGGCGGCCACCATCAGCATCGCCGGCAGCAGAACCATGGATGCGAAAAACAGATCAAAGCAGCGCTTGCCACCCCAGAAAAGACCCGATGCCCGGGGATCGTATTTTCCTGTAACCGTATCAACCGCTTGGTAGTCGGAAACGTCAGGATTCAGCGTCACGTGGCACCCCCAAGTGCAGTCTCGGGCCGCAGGACAGGGACAGGACGCATCAGCGCGCCACATCTTCAGCAGCAATTCGACCTTCGAATGACGATGTACGCCCCAATGCCTTAAAGGAGCGTTAACGCAATCGATCGTTGCGACTTCGGACGCCTATGTGTCGGTTCCCATCATATGGTCCCCATGTTTTCTTTTTTTGATTGCAGTTCGACCTTGTCCAATACAAGGCGAGCTTTCCGGTCGCGGGGTTTTGAAAGGGGCACGCGAATACCGGGCGAGGACCTGATTTTGATAGCGGTCCGAGATCCAACCTGAAACGTCGTATGAAGGACCATGGCGCGAAGCGGGAGAGAATGGTGGGCGACCCAGGAATCGAACCTGGCGTGCGTCTCCGCGAGGGAGTTACAGTCCCCTGCCACACCTTGCGGCCTGTCGCCCAACCTAGCGGCGCGGCCACGGCCTCGACGCTGGCGGGGTGGTATCGGGACCGGCCGGAGGCGTCAAGACCGATCTGCGCTGCAAATCCTGCTACTTGCACTTCAAGGGCGCGCAGCGCATCACGGGTGCAAACAGGGGGCCTGACATGGCTAAGAAACCGACATGGGTGATCGACAAGGAACGTGCAGCCAAGGACGAGGCGGCACAGACGCTGTGGCTGTTCGGGCTGCACGCGGTGCGCGACGCGCTGTTGAACCCGGCGCGTGAAAAGCTGCGGCTGGTGGTGACCCGCAATGCCGCTGACCGTCTGGGCGAAGCGATCGCTTCGGGCGGGCTGGAACCGGAAATCGCCGATCCGCGCAAGTTTCCGGTGCCTCTCGATCCCGGCTCTGTCCATCAAGGTGTGGCCCTTGAAGTGCGCGCGCTTGACTGGGGCCGGCTGGAGGACGTGGCCCTGGGGGATGGCACCCACGCTCCGCGTCTGGTGCTTCTCGACCGCGTGACCGATCCCCACAACGTCGGTGCGATCTTGCGATCGGCAGAAGTCTTCGGAGCGCGCGCGGTGATTGCCCCGTCCCGCCATTCCGCCCCCGAAACCGGCGCATTGGCGAAAACCGCCAGCGGCGCGCTGGAACGCCAGCCCTATCTGCGCATTCCCAACCTGGGCCGTGCGATGGAGACGCTGAAAGACATGGGATATGTCTGTCTGGGGCTGGACGGCGAGGGAGATGCCGAAATCGGTGCCATCGGGGCAGAGCTGTCGGACCGGCCGGTGGCGCTGGTGCTGGGGGCCGAAGGCCCGGGCCTGAGGGCGCGCACCCGTGAATTGTGCGACCATTTGGTGCGTATTCCCGCGGCAGGAGGATTTGGGTCGCTCAACGTCTCCAACGCGGCGGCAGTGTCCCTATATGCAGTGACAAGACAAAGCTGAGAGACGCCGATGCCCGAGACCACCAAGATCGCCACCTGTTCGTATTGTGGCCGCAGGCAGACTTTGCGCCTGTCGGCGCGCAACGGGCACGAATTGGCATGCGGGGCGTGCGGCGCCCCTTTGCACGAAATGAAATGGCTCAAACCGCCCAGCCCCGGTGCCGAGGTGAAACGCAGCCCGCGCAAACCCGCCCCCCATGGCGGGCCGCTGCCACGGGATGGCGGCGGGCGTGACTGGCAGGGCGGGCGCGACGACCCGCGTCGCCGCAAGAAGAAGTCGCGCAAATCCATCTGGAAGAAAGTGGCGGAAGAGGCCTTCGATTTCATCGAGGATATCTTCGACTAGGTGCGCAACATGACGCGGTGATCACCCGCGATCACGCCTGCGTGGCGGGGGGTATGCACGCAGGCGTCGCTTGGCCATGTTGGGGAACGACCGCCGTTCTCGTGCCAAACCTAAGGATTTGCCCCCATGTTGACCCGCCGCGCCACCCTTGGCCTTGTCGCTCTTGTCCCCTCTGCCTTGGCCCTTGGCCTTCCGACACGCGCCCTGGCGGCTGAGCCGAACGTGTTCCAACGCTCCGGCCTGGCCATCGGCGGCACCGATCCCGTCGCCTATCTGGATCTGAACGGCCCGGTTGCGGGCGATGCCAGCCACAGCCTTGAATGGAACGGGGCCACCTGGACCTTTGCCAGCGCGGCCAATCGCGATACCTTTGCGACCGATCCCGAACGCTATGCGCCGGCCTTTGGCGGCTATTGCGCCTTTGCCGCGTCGCGTGGGTATCTGGCGCCCACCATCCCCGAGGCATGGTCGGTGGTGGAAGATCGCCTGTTTCTGAACGCCAACCTGCGCGCGCGGGAACTTTGGCTGGCCGAATTGCCCGATGTCATCGCCGCGGGCGAGGCAAACTGGCCCGGCATCCTTGGCTGATCACGATTTCGTCGCAGCCTCTTTTCTTGGGCGCTTTGGTTCCTATCTGACAGGTATGACGCCGCGGTTCGGAACATCGCGGGTCCATTACTGTCCCTCGTTCCGCGACTTGCGCCCGCGCTTTTTCTAAAGCTGCGGGCGCTTTTTATCTGTGCTATCACCGCGATATGACAGAACACCCAAGTGACGATCTGCTGCGCCGGATCCTGAAACAATCCAAGGTCTTCGCCTGTGTGGGCGTGTCGCCGAACCCGGTCCGACCCAGCCATTACGT
>Ga0102941_1001176_pt1 | contig 12262 bp, 12 predicted proteins | sample SalPonR2_C_D2_MG_FD_79281 | JGI IMG/M metagenome (GOLD analysis project Ga0102941, IMG submission 79281) | Salt pond soil microbial communities from South San Francisco under conditions of wetland restoration - Salt Pond MetaG R2_C_D2_MG | ecosystem: Environmental > Aquatic > Marine > Intertidal... | reverse complement strand
TATCCATAGTACCGTTTTCATTTTCATCTCTCATGTGTAGATGAGCTACTGCAGCTCCTGCTTTATAACATTCGTAAACATCTTCAGCAATTTCTTCTGGAGTAATAGGTACATTTGGATTTTGCTTTTTCTTTGGCCAAGCTCCTGTTGGAGCTATTGTAATTATTGTTTTTGACATCTTTTCACTCCTCTATTATTTTATAAATTTTCTTCAACCTTGAAATCACGATTATATTTATGTTCATCAATACCTTTAATTATCAAAATATTAAGTAATGCTAGAATTGCGAATGCTAAGTAAGCATTACGTATTTCACCACCAGTAAATATTTGGACTACACCATTAATTAAGAAACACATTGCAGTTATAGCTCCCTGGATAGGAAATATAACAGAGTTAACCTTGGCAAATCCATGTCTTCCGTATATTGCAGCAGGTAAAGATGTCATAAAGTTTGCAGATCCACCAATTCCTATTGCAATCATAAATAAAGATAGATATATAAGGTATGAAATATTTGTATAGTTGCAAAATAATGCTAAAGCATACCAAAGAGCAAACCCTATCATAGTTCTCTTTGTTCCAAGCTTCTGGTCAAATAAACCAATTAACCAAGATCCACCTACGCCTACTAAAGCTAGAACTGTCATAATTAAAATTGCTTGGTTTTGTTCAAATCCCAATTCCATATTTCTTAGTACAAGTTGGCTCATAACACCAACAGAACATATTTGAAAAATCCCTGTTGCAAAAGCTGCCATCCATAGTTCCTTTGTTTTTAGCAATGACTTAGTTGTCCACCTATCAGATTCTTTTGGATCTTCTAGGTCATATTCATTTTTATAAACAAAGTCAGCAACATTATCTGGGTTTAAGCCGTATTCTTGAGGAGTATCTCTGACATAAATAAATCCTATTATCCCTAAAAATATTACTCCCAAACCTATAGGTATTATTCCTACTTCCAAACCAAAATTCCCTAATAAAAAAGCTATTAGTGGAACATAAAAAGCAGATGCTAGATTAAGTCCCATAGTAGTATATCCCATTACAATACCTTTCTTTTTAGGAAACCACTGAGCTACTAAATTCCCTCCTGATATATATCCTGCAGACATTATTGTACCAACTACAAAGGACATTGATATAGTATAAACTAATAAAGAATTAACTCTCCCTATAACAATATATGATAGTCCCGATATAATTAATAAAACTCCCGAAGTCTTCCTTGATCCAAATTTAGTATTTATTTTCCCTATTGCAATGAAAAATAAGATTCCAATAATTCCTGCTAAGGAGTTCATACTCATAACTACACCATTATTAACACCTAATTTTGCTGCTACAGCAGGTGAAGTAATATTTGAGCCATCGTTTACCATTCCTACATAAAAAAAGAATATTGCCATACAATAAAAAATTATAAACCAACCTTTAAATCCAAAATTTACCATTGAATTCCTATTTCCATCTGGTACTTGATATTTATTTTGATAAATATTTTCTTTTACATTTTTCATATTACACCTCAAGTTTTTTAAGAAAAGTTTAACCTACCATTTATTACTATGAAAATAAGTTAAACTTCTCTTATTTTTTTCTTATAAAAGCCAATAAAGTTTATTTGTTTCTTTTAAATAAGCGTTGCATATAAGCTATTCCACTATCACCATTACCTTCAGAGTCAGCATAACCAGTTCCACCATACTCATAGGTTCTACTTGGTACATCATTTAATTCAATTTCTTCGATTTCAGCAACACATCTAGCCATTGATCCATCTCCCATATACCAACGTAGTGGGAAACAGTAAAATCTAAATTTTTTACCATTTATCTTATCTAAGTCCCCACCAAGATTTTCTACTCCTACAATTCCATTTCCTAATAATAACTTATGGCAAGGTTCCCAAGTTCCCCAGTTACCATAATCTTCTAATTGACCGTATGTTTCCTCATAAGCATCTTTACCATGAATTCTAATGTATTCTTCCTTATCAAATTCAGCATATGCTTCTTCTCCAAAAAGTTCCTTATATTCTTCAGTTAAAGGTCTTCCTGTAGATCCTAGAAGATTCATACGAGTCATTCCATTATTTCCCATTGCTGTGTGCAGTGGATGATCTAAAGCTTGCGAATCCATAGCAACACATTTTACCTTGTGTTTTACAAACCATTTTCCAGCTTCAACACCCGTTCCCACTGAATAATGGTAGTAGGATTTAGAATCATCAAATAATCGATGCATACCAGTATTTAAACATACAACCATTCCCTTTAATTCCTCTGGTTTTATACCAACTTTTTTACAAGCAGCTTCTAAATGTTCTGGTTTAATTAATCCCCATGGTTCTATTTCTATTGGTAGACAAATACCTTCTCCTGTGTAGGCATCCACATCCATTTCATGGGTATATCTAGCACGTTTTCCATTAAATTCATACTCCATAACGTGTCTAGGCGCATCACAGTGAGTTCCTGTATGCATTGTTGCTGTAATCTTTTGTGTAAGTACACCACCCTTTGCAATAGTATGTGGATTATCAATAACCGGTTTATCAAAATATGGCCATCGCGGAATTTCCGCACTAAATGGGTGTGTTAAATCAATAAATACTTTTGACATAGTAATCTCTCCTTTTAAATATTATTAGTTTGCCCAATATCCGCCTGTTGCATCATAGTTACCACCAGTTAAAAAGTCTGAAGCTGGTGATGCTAAGAAAATAGCAAGCCCTACAAAATCATAGGGTTCTCCTAAACGTCCTATTGGTAAGCGTTTCAAAAAATTCTTATATACTTCAGAGTCTGGATCAAACATCCACTCTGTTAAATCAGAACGGAATACAGTTGGATTAATTGTGTTAACATTAATTCCATACTCGGCTGTTAAATCTCCAGCCATTGATTGTACCATTAAGTCACAAGCACCTTTAGATGCACAATAGCCTGTATAACCAGCCATTCCCATCTTAGAACGAGCACTTGATACTATAACCATCTTTCCACCATCTTCTTGTTCAGCCATTTGTTCTGCAACGGCCTTACTTACTACATAGACACTTTTTAAGTCTGCATCCATTATATATTGCCAATTTTCTACTGATTGTTCCAATATGCTCTGTGGCTTATTGTAACCATGTGCAATGGCTAATATATCTATTCTTCCAAAGGTTTTAACTGCAAATTTAATTAATTTTTCTACATCTGATGTAGATACTGGGTCCGCAACAAATGATTTTACATTGCCACCTTCTTCTTTAATTTGTTTTTCTACAGATGCTAATTTATCCTTATTTCTACCTGTAATAACAACGTCTGCACCAGCCATAGAATATGCTAGAGCTATAGCTCCACCAAGAGCCCCAGTTGCACCTGTCACTACTGCAACTTTATTTTTTATTGAGAAAAGATTCTCTACAAAGTCTTTTTGAACATTTATCATTTTTTACTTCCTTTCTGGGTAATTTATAACAACTAACATTCTAGCAGGTAAATTACTTTCATTTTTCAAATATCTTCCTTCATTAGGTTTAAAAGATATAGAATCATCCTTACGTAAAACATATTCTTTGTGATTCTTATCTTTTACAGTCATTTCTCCTTCTAGTATATAGTATACCTTTTCAAGTGGATTATCTTCATAGGCATACTCTGCTCCACCTCCAGGTAGAAATGTAGATACTCCCACCCAAAATTTTTCAGCACCAGTTTCTTCTTTGCCATGAATTTTCATAGCACACATATCAAAATGTCCAGGTGCTTCATAAGTTTTCAATTCTTCTAAAGAACGTTTAATCATTTTATACCTCCTCTTTAAATCAAGTAGTATTTTTCAACACTTTTGATTTATTATTTATTATTTTAACAGAATATTTCAATTATATAATCTAAAACTTATTTGAAATTTCTATTATTGAACTTAACTAATAAATGTATATCTTATATTTTTTCATAGCTCTAGACTAACATTTTATATATAATTTTTCGATACCTTTAATTGTGTAATAAGTTTTTTTGTATATTCTCTTTTTATTGATTCTTTCTCATCTTCACTATATCGAAAAAATCCTTCTACAGTTTTTAATCCAAGCTTACCTTCTTTAACCTTCTTCTTTAGTATAGGATTAGCTTCTCTTGAATTATCCATTACCGAAAGCAGATTATCTCCTACAATAGCCCATATATCTAGTCCTCCAAAATCTGCTATTTCTAATTGACCGGTACTACAATACCTGAAAGCAGGTCCAAATTTTAATGCCTTATCGATGTCTTCTGGTGAAGCTGCACCCATTTGTATAAGGGAGAAAACTTCCCTTGCCACACCTTGCTGAATTCTATTAGCTATCAATCCTGGAATATCTTTGTCAACTTTTACAACAACCTTATTAATTGATTCGTAAAGTTCTTTAACCTTACTAAAGGTTTCTTGGCTAGTATCTCCAAAGTACGTAAGTTCAGCAATAGGCATTATGTGTCCTGGATTATACCAGTGAGTAACCATAGTTTTAGTCTTTCTATCATCTGATGTATGTTTGTTAATGTCAGAAATTTTCAAACTTGAAGTGTTACTAGTAAGAATCGTATGTTCAGGACAAATTTGATCAAGATTTTTGAATAATTCCTGTTTGATCTTTATGTCTTCTACGATAGCTTCTACTACATAGTCTGCATATTTTGCTGCTTCTTCTAAATCTTCATAGAGGTTAATTCTATTCAAAATTGAATCTATTTGTTCTTCTTGAATGACCTCTTCTTCTGCCAAAATTTTTAGTTCTGTTAAAATATTTTCTTTAACTTTTTCTCTGAGCTCTTTATTGATTTCTAGTAAGTTAACTTCATATCCGTGGATTGCGAAACACTCTGCTATTCCGTGTCCCATAGTACCTCCACCAATTACTGTAATGTTTTTTATCATTACTTCACCTCCTTGACATATAATATATGCAAAGTATGTGCCAAGAGTAAAACGGCTATTTTTAAGGGTTGTTAAATATTTACCTATGCGGTTTCGCATCTATTTTCCCAAAAGAAAACGTATACCTTACTGTATACGTTTTCTTTAATATATAATGCGGTTTCGCATCTTAATGCATTTTCGCATATTTAGAGATTGTATTTTTTCATTTTTCTTACTACATTTGATTGATCTATTCCAATAGCTTCTGCCATTTCTCTTGTAGTATTATATTTTTCTTTCGCTTTTTTCAAAATTTCTATTTCAAGTTTTTTTGTTTCTTCCTTGATATCAAGGGACTTAAAGGTTCTCTTATTATCTTCGAAAACTATAACCTTTTCGACATCTTTTTCTTTTATTTCGTGGCTTTTAGTCATTACTACCAGTCTTTCTAATAAATTCTCTAATTCCCTAACATTACCTGGCCAATGATATTTTCCTAACAATTTTATTGATTTTTCATTCAATTCTTTATTCACATTATACTTCTTGTTATATCTATTAATAAAAAATCCAGCTAATTCTTCAAGATCATCAATTCTATTCCTTAAGGGTTCTATATATATAGGTACTACATTTAATCTATAATATAAATCCTGTCTAAATTTACCTTCATCGGATAATTTTTTTAAATCTTTATTTGTCGCCGCTATTATTCTTATATTTATATTAATAGGTTCTGTCCCTCCAACCCTTGATATTTCTTTATGCTGTATTACTCTAAGTAGCTTTGGTTGAATATTCAGAGGCATCTCTCCTATTTCATCCAACAGTACTGTACCACCATCTGCCAATTCTAAAAAACCAATTTTTTTCTTCTCGGCTCCAGTAAAGGCACCCTTTTCATGACCAAAAAGTTCAGACTCAATTAAGTTCTCAGGTATAGCCGCACAGTTTATCTTTATATATGGTTTATCTTTTCTCTTACTTGTATAGAAAATTTCATTTGCTACAACTTCCTTACCTACTCCTGTTTCACCTGTAATCAAAACATTTACATTTGTATGGGAGAGTTGATCTATTTTACTTTTTAAATTTTGAGTATTGAAACTACTCCCTATCAAGTTATGCTTAGAAACCAAGGATTTCCTTAAGTGTTTTATCTCTAAATCGCTTAATATTTTATCTCTTTTTGTTACTGCAAGTTTCTCTTTTGTTTTATCAAGTTCCTTTTGTATTTTATTTAATTCTCCAAGTTCTCTATCATTTACTACTATTAATTTTATATCTCCAGCTTCATCAAAAATAGGAATTCCTGAAACTAAAAATTTCTTACCTGTTTTTAGACTCTTTCCGATAGAGTTTATAGCTTTTTTATGTTTCAGTACTTGGGGAGTAACTGCATTCTCAAATAAATTTCCTTCAAAGTCCTGTACTTTTTTTCCTATAATTTCTTCCGGTTTTATTCCTGTAATCCTAATATATGCTTCGTTGACAAATAAAGCAGTTCCATCACCTGAAGCTATAAAAATAGCATCATGTAGACTGTTTGCTATTTCATTAAAATCTAATAAGTTATCATATTTTTTCATATTAATATACATCACCTTTTTTATATTGGTCATATTTTAACACAAAAAGTTAAAAATACAAAAATATTTTTAATAATAAAAGGCACTCCTGAGAACACCTTTCACTTTATTTACTTAAAATCCCCTTTAATAATTCAATCGAATCTTCAAGATCTGATTTTCTTATTAACTCATTTGCTGTATGACCATTTCTTGTAGGTATAGAAATAGTTCCTGACAATACTCCTTCCCTAGATAGGTGTATAGCTCCAGCATCAGTACCACCCGCAGTAAGTATTTCATACTGATAATTAATACCTCTGTCCTCTGCAGTCTCTGTCATAAGTTTTTTCATTTCTCTTGAAGTCACCATTGATTTATCTAGTAGTTTAATTGCTGTACCTTCCCCTATATTAACATTACAATTTTTTACTCCTGGCGAATCGCCTGAGAGTGTAATATCGACTGCTATGGCCATATCTGGATTGATTCTAAAAGCTGAAGTCCTTGCTCCTCTTAACCCTACTTCTTCCTGGGATGTAAAAACATAGTAAACATCCATATCTGTTTCTACTTTAGCCTTGGCCACTTCAGCTAAAATAAAGCACCCTACCCTATCATCTATAGCCTTGCTTATGATATTATTATCATCTTCATAATATGGCGAGTCGTAAGTTCCAAAATCTCCTATAGAGACTTTTTTCTCTGCCTCTTCCTTGCTGGTACAGCCAATATCAATAAATAAATCTTCTACCTTTAATTTTGAAGCTTCACCTGACTTATCAAAGCTAGCATCTGCTATTATTACTCCTACAGTTCCATTTTCAAATACAACCCTCTGACTTAATAAAGTTACAGTTCTAAGGCCTCCAATAGCAGAAAACTTTACAAATCCATCGTCTCTTATATCATTTACCATAAAACCTATTTGATCCATATGGCCTGCAAGCATTATACTTTTTCCCTTGCCTTTTTTATGACCTATGAGATTTCCAAGTACATCTACATATATTTCGTCAACATAGTCTTTGATGTCTTCTTCAATCAGTTTTCGTATTTTTTCTTCTCCACCAGATAATCCAACTACCTGGGTCATTTCTTTAAATAATTTAGTGTTTAATTTCATTTTATTCTCTCCTTCATTTTTATTATTCAAACCATAATTTTAAAAAGTTATTTATTTCAAGAAAATCAATATCTATCACAGTAATTTCATACCATTATAATCTAATACTAAATTAGTCTCTGTAATATTCAATTTTTCTTCAATAGCAGCTCTAATGAAAAGTTCTCTTTCACTAATACCCAACAAAACATATCCAGCAGACATAAGAAGCTCCTGGCATTCACTCATATTGAGTCTTAATCCCAGGCATAGCTTTATAATATAGTCCTTGCTTATAGTCTCAACATCTCTTCTATTATTTAAAATTTTATTTAATGTTGTATGTTCAACACTTGACTTATTTGCCAGTTCCACCTGAGACATATTGCTTTTTACATAATGCCTTCTAAGCAAATACTCGAATCCTTCCATATCTTTCTTATTCTCTACAATTTTTTCCAACTCTACTGCAATCTCTCCTAAATCTTTTTCCTCGATATCAGCTTCAACATGACTTGTTAATCGAATATTCTCTTCCTTTATTTCCTTAAGCTTCATTTCACTATCTGGCTTAAGAGATCTAACTAATTCTATTTCCGATCTTAAATCCTCATATTTTTCTTTAAAATATAAATCAAATATATATTCCTTTAAGTTTTCTCTATATTTTTCTACTAAGTTCTTTAATTTTTTACTAAGTTCGTCGCCTTTCATTAAAAGCATAGTATTTTCGCCTCCAAATAATTTATGTCTAATTATACACCAAAATTATATATAAAGAAAATTAATTGAATTAAACATATTTGTTTACCTAAACAATTAAAATAACACTCATAAAAATATAATAAACACAAAAAACAACAATGAATATCAAAAAAATATATTTGACAATAACCTATGAAAATGTTATCTTATATTCAATTAAATAGTTTCTTCAGGGCAGGGTGAAATTCCCGACCGGCGGTATAGTCCGCGAACCTTAACAGGTTGAACTGGTTAGATTCCAGTACCGACAGTAAAGTCTGGATGGGAGAAGGATCAAAAAAGTATATATCTTTTTTATATATACTATTAGTTTAAAAACACAACCTGAAGGAATTTCCTTCAGGTTTTTTTATTTGAACAAAAGGATGTGAAATATTGGAAGAAAAATATATGAAAAGAGCATTAGAACTTGCTAAATTAGGCGAAGGATACACAAACCCCAATCCTCTAGTAGGAGCTGTAATAGTAAAAAACGGGAAAATAATCGGCGAAGGATACCACCAAAAATACGGAGAAAATCATGCTGAAGTCAATGCTTTTGAGAATTCTGTGGAAAGTGTAAAAGGTGCAGATATGTATGTCACTCTAGAGCCCTGCTCCCACTACGGAAATACCCCTCCCTGTGCAGATAGAATCGTCAAAGAAGGGATAAAAAGAGTTTTCATAGGTATGAGAGACCCAAATCCCCTAGTAACAGGACGAGGAATAGAAATATTAGAAAAAAACGGTATAGAAGTTAAGTCTGAAATATTAGAAAAAGAAGCTTTAGAATTAAATGAATTTTTTATTAAATACATCACTCAAAAAAAACCCTTCATAATACTAAAAACAGCAATGACTTTAGATGGTAAAATAGCAACATCTACCGGAGATTCAAAATGGATATCCAATGAAAAATCCAGAAAATTCGTTCATCAACTGAGACATAAAGTATCAGGAATAATGGTTGGTATCGGTACAGTATTAGCAGATAATCCAAGGCTTACAACAAGGCTTGAAGATAAAAAAGGCAAAGATCCCCACAGAATTATTGTGGACACAGAAGGTAGAATTTCTCTGGATTCAAAAATCTTGAATTTACAGTCCGATTCAAAAACAATCATTGCAACAACAGAAAAAATATCTCCTGAAAAGATAGAAGGACTCAAAGGAAAAAATATAGAGTTAGTAATATCTCCATTAAAAAATAATAAGGTGGATCTAGATTATCTTTTTGACTATTTAGCAAAGATGAAAATAGATAGTATATTAGTAGAAGGTGGAAGTACTTTAAATGAGAGTCTACTAAAAGAAGATTTGGTAGATAAAATAATTACCTTCATCGCACCGAAAATCATCGGTGGCTCAGATGCTAAAACTCCTGTAGAAGGTCAAGGATTCAAATATATGAAAGATGCAGTACTTCTTAAAAACGTAACCACAAAGTTTTTTGATGAAGATATAATGATATCCGGATATATAAGAAAGGAAGTGTAGTATGTTTACAGGTTTAATAGAAGAAGTAGGAGAAATAACTTCGGTTACTCGAAAAGGAAATTCTGCTCAAATAACCGTAAAGGCTCCTAAAATTTTAAAAGAAAGTAAAATAGGCGACAGCATTAGCACAAACGGCGTTTGTTTGACTGTAACAGAAAAGACATCAAACACTTATACAGTAGATGTAATGCCTGAAACTATGAATAGAAGCAATCTCAAAAATCTTAAGTATGGTTCTAAAGTAAACATTGAAAGAGCTCTGAAAGTGGGTAATAGACTAGACGGCCATATGGTTTCAGGACATGTAGATGGTATAGGGAAAATTTCAAATTATCGAAAAGAAGATAATGCAGTATGGATAACCCTCAACACAGACAAAACCCTGCTGAAATATATTATAGAAAAAGGGTCTATAGCAATAGACGGTACCAGCCTTACCGTAGCTTATGTAGATGAAAAAAGCTTCAAAGTCTCGATTATTCCCCATACAGCTGACGAAACCACCCTATTAGATAAGAAAATAGGTGATGAAGTCAATCTTGAATGCGATATGGTAGGAAAATATATAGAAAAATTTCTTAACTTTGATAAAGAAGAATCAAAAAATTCTAATACTGGATTAAATGAAGAATTTCTAAAAAATAACGGATTTATGTAAGGAGGTTTATATGACTAAATTTAACACTATAGAAGAAGGAATTGAAGATATAAAAAATGGAAAAATGATAGTAGTAGTAGACGACGAAGATAGAGAAAACGAAGGAGATCTTCTAATGGCTGCTGAAAAATCTACACCAGAAGCCATCAATTTTATGGCAAAATACGGTAGAGGACTAATCTGTGCACCAATGACTAGAAATAGGTTAAAGGATTTAGATATTCTGCCTATGGTAAGAGACAATACGGATCCTAAGGAAACAGCATTTACTGTATCTGTTGATTGGATAAATGTAAGCACGGGAATTTCAGCAAAAGAAAGATCAGACACTGTACTAAAATTAGTTGATGACAATATTAAACCAAGTGATTTTACAAGACCGGGACATATTTTCCCTCTTGGAGCAAAAAATGGAGGTGTCTTAAAAAGAGCAGGGCATACAGAAGCATCTGTTGATTTAGCAAGGCTAGCAGGACTAAAGCCGGCTGGAGTAATCTGCGAGATAATGAATGAAGACGGAACAATGGCAAGAGTTCCCCAGTTGATGGAATATGTAAAAAAACACGACTTAAAAATAATTACTATCGCAGATTTAATAGCCTACAGAAGAGAAAACGATAAGCTCATTGAAAGAGTAGCAAAGGCCGATATGCCGACCAAACACGGTGATTTCGATGTGTTAGGCTATGTAAATAAACTAAATGGTGAACATCACCTAGCATTAGTTAAAGGAAAGGTTGATGATGGTGAGCCTGTTCTTGTAAGAGTTCACTCCGAATGTCTAACCGGAGATGCTTTTGGTTCATTAAGATGCGACTGCGGAGAACAATTTGATGAAGCTGCTAAGAAAATCGAAGAAGAAGGTAGAGGTGTCCTTCTATACATGCGTCAAGAAGGAAGAGGAATAGGCCTAATAAACAAAATCAAAGCCTACCAACTTCAAGACCAGGGTATGGATACAGTAGAAGCTAACATAGCTCTAGGCTTTCCAGAAGATATGAGAGACTACGGCATTGGAGCTCAAATACTGGAAGATTTAGGAATCAAAAAAGTAAAACTAATGACAAACAACCCTAAAAAACTTTCAGGAATATCCGGTTACGGTATTGAAATAGTTGAAAGGGTACCAATTCAAATGAATCATAATGAAAAAAATAAATTTTACTTAGAAACAAAAAAAGAAAAAATGGGTCATTTACTAAATATGAAGGAGGAAAATTAAATGAAAGTATATGAAGGTCAGTTAAAAGCTGATGACAAAAAATTTGGAATTATAGTTGGAAGGTTCAACGAATTTATTGGAGGCAAGCTGCTCTCTGGAGCCATAGATGCTCTAAAAAGACACGGTAGTAGCGAAGATAATATTGAGATATCTTGGGTGCCTGGAGCCTTCGAAATGCCTCTTGTAGCCAAAAAAATGGCTAAATCAAAAAAATACGATGCTGTTATATGTCTAGGAGCTGTTATTAGAGGGGCTACTCCTCACTTCGACTATGTGTCAGGTGAAGTCTCTAAAGGTATTGCTAATGTATCTTTAGATACAGAAATCCCAGTAATATTTGGAGTTCTTACTACAGATACCATCGAACAAGCTATTGAAAGAGCTGGTACAAAATCAGGAAACAAAGGCTACGATGCTGCTGTTTCAGCAATTGAAATGGTAGATTTGTTAGGACAAATGTAATGAAAATATCCTACTATCAATTTTATAGTAGGATATTTTTTTAATATTCAAATAATTCTTTTTTTATTTCAGGAATAACACTTAATTTTTTAACTTCTCTTAC
>Ga0102941_1001168_pt1 | contig 12290 bp, 8 predicted proteins | sample SalPonR2_C_D2_MG_FD_79281 | JGI IMG/M metagenome (GOLD analysis project Ga0102941, IMG submission 79281) | Salt pond soil microbial communities from South San Francisco under conditions of wetland restoration - Salt Pond MetaG R2_C_D2_MG | ecosystem: Environmental > Aquatic > Marine > Intertidal... | reverse complement strand
TTTTGATTTTACTTTAAGTGACTTGAGCTGGGGTAATGCTTATGATTACGGCAAGTTCAGTATTGATAATCTTAATGTGAAAACCAACAGTGATGTTGTTGTAAAACAATATGATTATTATTCTGATCCCTCAATTCCTGAAGGAGAATTCAACCTGACAATAAATGGCTTTGATGTTGATTTAAAAGGTAGAGCTGAACAAGATTATCAGGAATTGTTAAGATATGAATATGGAATGGTGACTAATGATATTCCTAATATTAAAATTAATGACCTAACACTAAATTATTATGTAAAAAATAATAAGATGGTAGTTGATTCTAAATTGGATAGTACAATACTGGATGCTACTTTTATAGGTGATATTAATTTAAATAAGCAGTATTTTAATGATTCGACAATAAACCAATTGAAGTTAGAGATTACTGATTATCATGATGTATTTAAACCAACGGTACGAGAATTTGAAAGAGCTATGGGTAATATAAGAGATGGAGACAAAATAGTTTTAAGTTTTAAAGGAAGTCTTAGAAGTCCTCAATTAAAACAATAGTAGTTTTCAGATTTCATGTTTGATAAAAAGCTGATTTAAAAAATCTATAGATTCATTTAATAGAGTTTATGCAAAATCAATTATTACTTTTAGTGAGAAATGCTGTAAAATCCTAACTAACAATAGGGAGTTGGTTAATTTTCCAACAAATAATTATTTGATGGGACATAATTATACTGAATGGATTACCAAAGTATAGCCAAGAAAACCTCGCTCTTGAATTAGAGTGGGGGGAATTGGCTATTGTAAGATTGGTTAAATGCTAACTTGAAATTATTTTTTAGGTTCTTCAAAAAGCAATTCTAATGCTTCATCAAACAACTTAGATTTAGGTATTCTAGTTTTATTATTGAGTATCTAATTTATCTACTAGTTCATTCTTAATAGTAGTAGTAACTTTATTTCTATTTTTTAAAGCCATAATTTTCACCTTCACTAAAAACACTATACCATTTAAGTAATATTATTCCTGTAAGTACCATATTTATATGGGATGATATAATTAAGTTGAAAGGAGGTGTAAATTGTGAATAAAACTTATATAATAACTATTTGAACAGCAAGATTTAGCTTACAAGCTATCTATATTACCATAAACAGCAACTCAAGCTATCATTTCTTTATTAAATATAAGGATTCTATACTTTTAATAGTAAAATAAGTTTCAGCTCAAAAAACCTAACTATTTCTTTTAAAAAAGAGTTAGTTAATAGTTTTAATTAATAAAATTTTTGATTATACAATAAAATCTAATTCTTGAACTGTTCCTGCTTTTCCATTTTCTCCTAAATAAAGCCCCATTTTTTTGTTTACAGCTTTAGCTTCATTGTTCATATCTTTATAGTTATAATTTGCATTAATATTCCCTAAATATATAGCACCAATATTTTTATCTGTTAATGCGAATAATTTATCTTTTCCAGTTTCATCTTTAGTCCAAATCTTTAGTTCATCAAAAATTGAATCTCCACTATCCAACCAACCATTACCATCTTCATCATATTCCTTCATTTCAGAAAATCCATCACCTGTTTCAGGTCCGAAAAGTTGTGAACCATTTTTTAGCTCTGAACCATCATCAGCCAATACAAGGAATCCACTGCCCTCATTTAAATAGGGAATTTTTTCCAGAGTGCCATTTGAATCCAGATCAAACTCAAAAGTTTCTTCTTTAAATGCTGCTGATTGATTAGCATAGTTTATTACAATTGGATCTACGGGTTCTCCATTAGAAATACTGAGGTCAATATTTTTACTTGTTGCAAACTCACGACTCATCTTTACCTTAAGTTTAAATTCTAATTCTTTTCCATCACTTGTTTTAACTATTCCAGTAGAAGAAAAAGATATTTTTTCTTTTTCCCTATAAGTTTCTCTTAATTTATAATTTATTTGCCAGGAAAGAGTTGAAATTTTTCTTTTAAGTTTTTTTGGTTTTTTATTTGTATTTTTTGGTTTATCTTTAAATAAAACTGGAATTTTTATTTTTACTTTTTTTCCTTTTAATTTACTTAAAAAAGCTTCTAAAAGTAGTATTTTTTGTTTATCTTCTTCACTTAACTGAAGTTTTACTTCATTTATTTTCGAAATATTCTCGCTCTTTGCAGTTTTATAATCATCATCTAGTAAATTTTTAGCTTGTAAAGAAATATTTAAGTTATCTAAATTATTATTGGTAGGTTGTTTTACTTTAATGGTTTTCAAATTAATACTTTCTTCGCGTTTATAAACTGCTTTTTTCTGCCAACTAGAAAACATATTTATATTATGTCCCTCAATTTTCATGTAATCACCTCCCTAGATCTCTAATATTAAACAAAAAATGTTCTCTATAGTTATTATAATTATCGTCATCAAATGAATATTTATTAAATATGCTGAGAACCTCTTAATTGTCTTGTAAGTGTTTCTTAACTTGTTTAAGTGAAAATATATTCATATAATGCTGATTTACTCTTGATTAGAGCATGATTATAAATACATCTATACTTATAGTATTATTTTAATAGCTCCTAACTTTAATTTTTAATGTTTATATATTTCTCTAAAAGAGTTAGAAGATCAAATATTTAATAGAGATTAAAAATAATAAGCAACTTTCTCAGATCAACGTAAAGAAGAGTACGTACCTGAATATCAAAAATAGACAATATTGTATTAGTCGAAAACATTAAAAACCGACTTTATGCCCGAGTTATAAGTGTAAAATGGTTAAATAATATTATTTGCTAAAGATATGCTTAGAGTAAAAAAAGTAAAGTTTAACCATCAGCATCTTGTTTTCATAAAAAGATTATTTTTGTATTAAGTTTTCTTATATATTGTATTTTAAGGGAAAATATTGAGCATTAGAAACTCATTTCCTAACCTTCCAAAGTTGATAACTTGAATAAATAACTATATAATAGAACTTAAGATTCGGGAGTAGATTGGGTTATGTGAGCAGAAAATTATTCAATTCTTGCATATATATGAAGAAAAATATTTATGTAAAAAAGAAAGAGATGTGTTAAATAATGAAAACAAATAATTATTTGGTATTTATATTTTTAATTTTGCTAATTTTCTTACTTCCAACAATGGTCTTTTCTCAAGAACAAGTTCAGAAAAATCAGGAAAATGCAAAAGAGAAAATGACTATTGCATATGTACCCCGGTCTCTGGATAATCCTATTTTTCTTGATGCTTTTCAACATGCTCAAGAAAAAGCTCTTGAACTGGATGTGAATTTAGAATGGGTTTCACCATTTATTTATAATGAGGAAGATCAAATAGAAATCATTGAGAGTTTAATTGAAAGAGAAGTAGATGGAATGGTTGTAAGTGTTAATAATACAGAAAATTATATTAATGTAATCAACAAAGCCGTAGAGCGCGGAATCGCAGTTGCAACATTTGATGCTGATGCACCAGATAGTAATAGACTTTTTTATATCGGAATTGATAATTATAAAGCAGGTCAAGCTACAGCTGAAGGTTTATTAGAAGTTCTTGAAAAAAGAGAAGAGGATTATAATAATCCTGATAAAAAACTCAACACAATGATAATGACTGGTGTTAGAGGAGCAGTAAATCTCGACCTTAGGATTGAAGGCTTTAAAGATAAAATAGAAAATACAAACATAAATGTTATAGATGTTATAGAAAATCAGGATAGTGTAAACTTATCTGTTGAATTGTTAGAAGAGTATCTTGAGGATAATTCAGACATAGATATAATATTTTTTGTGGGGGGCTGGCCTTTTTATGTACCGGCAGCAGCTCTTCCTAATTTTCAAAGCTGGGTAGAGTCGGGTGGAGTTGCTGTTGGAATAGATATATTTTATGATGCTTTATTGTTACAGCAAAGAGGTTTGATACAATATTTAGTGGGACAGGATATGGCTGCAATGGGTTCAAAGGGGCTTGAGAGTATGCATAATTATCTGAAATATGGTATTGTTCCAGAAGAATTTATAGAAACAAGTTTAGAAATAGCTGAAGATAAGAATTTAGAAGAACTTTTAAAAATACATATGCCCTGGAGGGTAAAATAAGGTGGTTCTCTTATGTTTAATAAACTATTTAAATATATAGCAAATGGTATAGAGATACATACAATAAGAACTAAGCTGATCATCTCTTTTTTACTTATTGGACTTCTACCTATGCTTATTTTTTCATTTTTATCATATAATATTTATAGTGGTGCTTTAAATGATAGGATTTCTGCGTATTCACTTGAAATGATAAATCGTATGGAAAGAGATTTAGAAAATTATATAATGGACATACAAAGATTTTTAAATAGAGAACAGGATTTTTATATCAACCAATTTATAAAGTTAACTCAAGCAAATGATTTTAGTAATAATAGAAAATATATTTTTAGAATCTGGGAAGATTTTGAGAATTTAAAGCAGATGAAACCTGGCTTAGAAGATATAGCTATTACTTTTCAGGATGGCCGCCGAATAAGCAGTTATGGATTATATAATATTGATATAAATGACATTGATAATATGCTTTTCCCAAATAATTTCGAAGACATTTATTTTACTCCTCCTCATAAAAATTATTTACAAAAAGAAGTAATTACTTTACTAAAACCTTATTATACAGATATTGCTGAAGAAAATGTTTTAATCAGTGCTGATATAGATATTGATGTACTGACAAACTTAACAGCTTTTAAGCTCGGTGATAAGAGTTATTTTTTCATAGCAGATAAAAATGGCAGGATAATCTTTCATCCTCAAGAAGACAAAATTGGAAAACAGAGCATTTTTTACAATAGAGGTTTTGAAAATAGAGAGATCAATTACAATAATGAAGAATATTTATTAACTTCTACATTTTCTGAACTAACTGGTTGGCATATTATAAGTATGGCATCTGCTAGAGAGGTGAAGGCAGAACTAAATTATCTGAAAGAAATTACGATATTTTTAACATTTATTATTTTAGTCATTATTATTTTACTTGCCCTATATCTCTCTAATTCGTTATCAAAACCAATCAGAAAATTGCAGGAACTGAGTTATAAAGCATCAGAAAACGATCTTTCGGTTAAGATAGATGTCAGCGGGAAAGATGAAATTGCAAAACTTGGAAAAAGTTTTAATAAAATGATAAGAAGAATCAACAAATTACTTGAACAAAATGTTAAAGAACAGAAATTATTAAGAAAACTTGAAATGGAGAGTCTTAATAATCAAATAAAACCCCACTTTATTTATAATACTCTTGATTTAATCATTGGACTTTTAGAAAACAATAAAATAGAAGAGGGTGCACATATGGTTGAAGCCCTTGGTAAATTTTTCAGATTAAGTTTAAGTTATGGTAAAGAGATGGTTTTAATTCGAAATGAAATAAAACATGTTAAAAATTATCTATTTATTCAGCAGTACAGGCATGGTGAAGAATATAAATATATCGTGGATATAGAAGATCTAGAAATCATGGATAAACATATCCCCAAATTAATTTTACAGCCGATTGTAGAAAATGCAATTTATCATGGCATACTTCCTTCAGAAAAGAAGGGTTTAATAATAATTAAAGGCTATTATAAAAATAAGAGCATATATTTTCAAGTTATTGATAATGGTGTTGGAATAAAAAAAGAAAAAGTTAAGGAAATAAATAATATACTTGCCGGTAAGATTAAAACAGAAGATCAGAAAAAATATTTTGGACTGTGTAATGTAGACCAGCGTTTAAAGTTAATGTATGGTGGTGATTCAGGAATCAAGATAGAAAGTGAATATGGAGAAAAGACAATAGTTACAATTAGAATTGATCGTAGAGGGGGTAATTAATTTGCCTTATAAACTACTGGTTGTTGATGATGAAAAACCAATTCGAGATAAACTGATTAATAATACTGACTGGCAAGCAAATGGATATCAAGTTTTTTCTGCAACAGATGGTAGGGAAGCATTAAAAATAGTTGAAAAAGAAGAAATTAATATATTAGTAACTGATATTCAGATGCCAAAATTAAATGGTATGAATTTAATAAAAAAAGCTAAAAATTTAAGTGAACATCTTAAGGTAATAGTTATTTCCGGTTATGCTGAATTTGAATATGCTCAAAAATCAATACGTTTTGGTGTTAATGATTATCTTTTAAAACCATTTCGTTCAAAAAAATTACTTGAAGTTGTAAATAGAGCTCGTGAGGATTTAATAAAAGAAAAAAATAATAAAGAAAAACTGGCCGGCCTTAGAGGAGAAATTTCAAATTATATTAATGATAATAAATTAGATAATATCTATAACTGGTTAGTTGATAATAATTTTTTTCAGAGGCAATCTTTGATTTTAAATAGGGTTCAGCTTGATGCAGTTTTAAAAAGAGGTAGTAAAGAAGATATCTTAAAAACGGTTAACAAAATTATGAAGGAGATTGAAAATACCTCGTTAAATAGAGAAAAGTTATATGTTATTTTAAACAATCTAATTTTAGAAAGTTTTAGGGTTATTAAAGAGCTGGATTATGGAGCGGAAGATTTAATGGAAATAATTGATCAGGATAAAATGAAAAGTATCAATTATGAAAATTTAGAAGAAATAGATAATATGCTAAAAGAATTTATGCTCAGGTTACATGATCTAATAGCTTTTGTCCCTGGTGGTAGAAATGAGGATATGATAAATGAAATGAAAAAATATATTGCTGAAAACTATCAAGATGGAATTACGTTAAGTGAGATGGCAAAAAGTTTTAATTTAAGCATAGGTCATTTAAGTAATTTATTTCATGAAAAAACAGGTGAAAGTTTTAGTGACTATTTAAATATGCTTAAATTAAATAAAGCTAAAGAATTATTAAAAACTACTGATTACAAAATTTATCAAATAGCAAATAAACTTGGCTTTAATGACGCGTATTATTTTAGCTCCTGGTTTAAAAAACTAGTCGGAGCTTCTCCAACAACTTATCGAGATAATATTAATCTTTTCTAAAAAATAAATATTTAATTAAAATTATAAGTCATGAGATTATCCCCTTATGATGGACAGGTTAAATGATAAAAATCTGTTTATCAGTAAGGGGATTTTTTGGTTTAAATTTACTAATACCAAAAATATTAAAGGGTTTAAAAAAATATTCCATGGTTTATTTTCAGAATTTTATATACAATTTAGACAAATCAGACAACTCTTTGTGAATTATAAGTACTTATAAGCTAATAATGGTTCACATTGAGAAAACTTTTAGGAGGTATATTAATGAAGAGATTAAGTATTTTGTTGGTTGTTCTATTACTCGTTTCCTTAATGACAATGTCTGTTTTCGCTGAAGATGGTGGTGGATGGTTAAGCAATTTATTAGGTGGTGACGATGGTCATGCTGATGATGGTGTAATTAAAGTTGGTTTTTTATTAAAAACCATGCAGGAAGAAAGATATATAAAAGATAGGGATTCATTTATAGAGAAAGCAGAAGAAGTGGGTGCTGATGAAGTTATTTTTGACTCTGCTAATAATAATGAAAATTCACAGCTTGCTAAATTTGAAAATATGTTAACTCAGGGTGCTGATGTAATAGTTATGCAGCCCGTTAATACTGGCACAGCTAGTAATATGGTAAAAATGGCTCATGATTCTGGAGTAGCTATTATTAACTATGATTCTTTAATTATGAATAGTAATGTAGATGTTTTTATTACCCAGGACAGCTGGGCTGTAGGTGTAATGCAGGGTGAAGCTATGGTTGAGTGGTTTAAAGAAAATAGAGGAGAAGTAAAAGGTAATGTTGTTTTATTAAGAGGACAACCTGGAGATTCTAATGCTAATGCATTTTCTCAGGGAGTTTTAGATACAGTTGAAAAATACGATGGTTTAGAATTAGTTGTAGATCAAAGTCATGAGGGCTGGTCTCCTGATCTAGCTATGGCTACAACAGAAAATGCTCTTACTAAATATGATAATCAGATCGATGCAGTAATAGCAAATAATAGTGGACTCGCATCGGGTGCCGTAAGAGCTTTAGAAGCACAGGGTATGGCAGATACAGACAAAGTTTTTGTGGCAGGTTCTGATGCTGATTTAGTAAATATAAGATATATTGCACAGGGCAAACAGTCAATAGAAATATTTAAAAAAGTTAAGCCTTTAGCTTATACAGCAGCAGAAGTAGCAGTTGCTATTGCTAAGAATCCAGATAGAGAAATTAAAGACATAGTAGAAATTGATCGTTTCGTAAATAATGGGAATAAGGATATACCTACAGTAGTAACAGAAATTGTAGTAGTTAATAAAGATAATATAAGAAAAACAGTTGTGGCTGATGGTTATCATGATGTAGAAGAGATCTATGAGGAAGATTAATTAACTTTTGAAAAACATTTAAAAATAATTAAACCACATTTTCATTTGTTATTTCTGGTGGGACTGTTTCATATATGATTACATTTGGAGGAGGAAAATAGATGGCTGAAGAAATTCTGGAAATGAATAACATTATTAAAGATTTTCCTGGAGTAAGGGCTCTAGATCATGTGAATTTTAAATTGGAAAAGGCAGAAATAATTGCACTAGTTGGAGAAAATGGAGCCGGAAAATCAACTTTAATGAATGTTTTAAGTGGAGTCTGGCCTTATCCCACTTATGAAGGAGATATTTATTTGGATGACGAAATTGTCCGTTTTGAAAACACCAGAGAAGCTGAAGAAGCCGGCATAGGAATTATCCATCAGGAATTAAATCTACTACCAGATCTATCTGTGGCTGAAAATATATTTTTAGATAGACAACCTCTAAATAAATTTGGTGGAATTAAGTGGAATGAAATGTATCACGAAGCAGCAAAAGTGTTGACACGTTTAAATATGGATATTGATCCTAGAATGGACCTTGGTGATTTAACTGTAGGTAAACAGCAGATGGTAGAAATCGCTAAAGCTCTTTCTTTAGATACGAGGATATTAGTTTTCGATGAACCTACATCTGCTTTAACTGATTCGGAAATAAAAGAGTTATTTACAGTTATAAATGATCTCAAAGCAAGTGGAGTTTCTATGATATATATATCTCACAAAATGGAAGAGATTGAAGTAATAGCTGATTCTGTTGTAGTTTTAAGAGATGGGGCAACAATTGGAGATAAAATACAAATAAAGAATGTTACTATAGAAGAAATAATAAACAGAATGGTTGGAAGAGATATTGATGATCTTTTTCCCAAAAAAAGTTTTGAACGTGAAGAAAAAACTCTTGAAGTAAAAAATATTACCATACCTGATCCTTTTAATCCTGACAAGTATTTAGTAGAGGATGTTTCTTTCACAGCCTATAAGGGAGAAATATTAGGTATTTCTGGTTTAATGGGAGCAGGAAGAACAGAGCTAGTTAATGCTATTTTTGGAGTTTATGGCAAAAAAAGACAGGGGAAAATATTTTATGATGGTATAGAACTTAAAATAGAATCACCCGCTGATGCTATAGAAAATGGAATTGCTTTAATTACTGAAGATAGAAAAGAGCTGGGACTTTTACTTGATAAAGATTTAGTTATTAATATGACATTACCGTCTATAGAAAAATTCAGTTCAAATTTTGTGATGGATTATCTTGCTGAAAGAAAAATCGCTGAAAAATATGTTAATGAATTAAATATTAAAACACCTAACCTTGATGTTAATGTTGAAAAGCTAAGTGGTGGAAATCAGCAAAAAGTTGTAATTGGTAAATGGTTGATTACAGAATCAAATGTTTTAATACTTGATGAACCAACAAGAGGAATAGATGTTGGGGCAAAAACAGAGGTCTATCGCTTAATGAATCAGCTTGTAGAACAGGGAGTAACAGTGATAATGATTTCTTCTGAATTACCAGAAATTATGGGGATGAGTGATCGAATTTTGGTCATATCAGAAGGGAAAAAAACTGCAGTTTTAGAACATGAAGAAGCAGATGAGGAGACTATAATGAAATATGCTACTGGCAATAAGTAAAGGAGTTGAATAAATTTGAAAAAATTTATAAAAAGTAATGGTACATTTGTAGCCCTGATCTTTTTAATAATTGGTTTAAGTTTTTTATCCTCTTCATTTTTAAGTCCTAGAAATTTAACTAATTTAGTGCGTCAGGTCACTATAAATGGCATTATAGCTGTTGGTATGACAATGGTTATTTTACTTGCAGGTATTGATCTATCTGTGGGTTCTATAGTAGGATTGGCAGCTGTTGTTGTTACATTGTTGATGCAGTCTGGTTTATCTATGTGGTTAGCGATTATAGTAACTCTAGTGGCTGTTGGTGGTGTTTTTGGATTTTTCAATGGATTTATGAGTGCTAAATTTGATATTCATCCATTTATTATAACACTCGGAGTCATGACTATCGCCAGAGGTATGGGTCTGGTTTTAACCCAGGGAGTTTCTGTACCTGTTAGAAATATGACTTTTGCAAGTATCGGTAGTGGTTATATTCCTAAAATACCTTCTTTAATTATACTGGTAATTGTTTTGGTCTTAGGTATTCTTGCCTCTATTAAAGGTAGTGTAGAAATAAAAGATGGGAAAAAAGTTAAAAACAAAGCAAAACTTACCGGGAAAATAGTCTTGACAGCTGCAGGTTTTGCAGCCGGATTTTTAATTTTTATTGGTTATAAAGGGATCCCTATTCCAGTAGCAATATTTTCCTTTATTATTCTGGGTGGTGTATATACTTTACGCAAAACAAAATTTGGACGCAAATTATATGCTATTGGTGGAAATGAAAAAGTTGCCTGGCTTTCTGGTATAAATATAATGAGAACCAAAACCATGGTTTTTGTAATAACGGGTGTTTTAAGTGCAGCCTCTGGTATTTTATTAGCTTCAAGGCTAAATGGGGCCTCTCCTAATCTGGGTACTGGTTTTGAGTTAGATGCAATAGCCTCGGTTATTATTGGTGGTACTAGCTTTATGGGAGGTATTGGTACAATAAGTGGGACAGTAATCGGTGCGATTATAATTGGAGTTATTAATAATGGAATGAGTCTATTAGGTATAAATACTTTTTATCAAATGATAGTTAAAGGTTTTATCATAATTTTGGCAGTTATGATAGATGTGCTAAATAGAAGAGAAACAGCTTAAATAATTTAATGTTTCTAACAAACTATTAGATTTGAAGTAACGTAATGTAAAAATAAGGAGGACAAGAAATGTTATTTAAAAAGAGTAAAGGACTTAGTCTGTTTTTAATGTTTTCTTTGCTTTTTGTCTTCAGTTTTTCAGTTATGGCTCAAAAAGGAGAAGTAGAAATTTTTAGTTGGTGGACTGCGGGAGGAGAAAAAGAAGCTCTAAATGCTTTAATTGAACTTTTTAATGAAGAATATCCTGATGTTGAAGTTGTTAATTCTACTGTTGCTGGTGGGGCAGGGTTTAATGCCAGGAGAGTATTAAAAACCAGAATGGTGGCTGGAAATCCTCCAGATTCATTCCAAATTCATGGTGGTGCAGAATTAATTGATACATATGTTGAAATTAAAATTTATGGGGGCGAAGAATTAGTTGAGACCTATATTGAAGCTAGTAAGATGGAACCTATTACTGTTCTGCTAGAAGAATGGGACTTAAAAGATAAATTTAATCAACAGATTTTAGAAATGACTGCTTATAAAGGTGAATATTATTCTATACCTGTTAATGTTCATCGTTCAAACGCGATGTTCTATAACAAAGAAGTACTCGAAAAAAATAATGTTGAACCTCCAACAGATTTAGCAAGTTTTAAAACTGCTTTAGCTAGCTTGGATGAAGCTGGAGTAGTTCCACTTGCATTAGGTGATACTAATAAGTGGCCTGCTAGTCAGGTTTTTGAAACATTTTTAGTAGCTACTTTAGGTCCTGATGGTTACAATGGCCTCTGGAATGGTGAAACATCTGTTAATGATCCAGCTATTAGAGAAGCACTTGTACACTTTAAAGATATTATGCAGTATGTAAATGAAAATCACTCTTCTCTTACTTGGAATGAAGCTACCGGGTTAGTACATGATGGTGAAGCTGGGTTTAATATTATGGGCGACTGGGCAGAAGGTTACCTAAAAACATTAGGCTGGACACCTGGTGAAGAATTTGGCTGGATGGCAGTACCAGGAACAGAAGGTTCTTTTGTATTTATAACTGATACTTTTGGCTTACCAAAGGATGCTCCAAATCCAGAAAATGCCAAAAAATGGTTGAAGATAATTGCTTCAAAAGAAGGTCAGGATACATTTAACCCAATAAAAGGGTCAATACCTGCCCGCTTGGAT
>Ga0102941_1001166_pt1 | contig 12292 bp, 12 predicted proteins | sample SalPonR2_C_D2_MG_FD_79281 | JGI IMG/M metagenome (GOLD analysis project Ga0102941, IMG submission 79281) | Salt pond soil microbial communities from South San Francisco under conditions of wetland restoration - Salt Pond MetaG R2_C_D2_MG | ecosystem: Environmental > Aquatic > Marine > Intertidal... | reverse complement strand
CTACGCACGAGGCTTCGTTCCGAGCGCCTATATTCGCGACCGATCTACATAACCCTGAGCCGCTTCCGGCGCCGCTTGTACATCGCCACGCGGACGGCCTAACTCCAAAGCGGCCACCTCTATGACACAGTTTCTCCCGACTTCTCACCCATGAAATCGATCCCTACCCGATCCCTGAAAGGCCGGTCGTGACCGACACCAGCCAGCGGGCGGCAGCCCCCACCGCAGCCCACCCATGGTGGGCGCTCAGTTCCCTACTCATTGGTCTGAGCATCATCATCATCGACGGCAGCATCGTCAACGTCTTGCTGCCGGACATGGTGCAAGACATCGGCTTGACGCAAACCGATGCGCAATGGGTGAACTCGATTTACTCACTGGTGTTCGCCTCGTTGCTGATCACCATCGGTTTGCTGTCCGATCGATTCGGTCGACGCAAGCTCTTCTTGATCGGCATCGTCATCTTCTTGCTGGGGTCCCTGGGCAGCGGTTCGGCCCAAGATCCGTCGTTCCTGATCGCCTCGCGAGCCGTCCAGGCCGCAGGCGCGGCGATGATGTTGCCGTCCTCCATCGCGGTCATCAACGTGCTGTTCGAGGGCCGCCAGCGCGCAGCGGCTTTCGGGCTGTGGGGTGCCATCTTCGGTGGGGCCGCCGGCCTAGGTCCACTGCTGGGTGGCTGGCTGGCCCAGGACTTCAGTTGGCGCTGGGCGTTCTTGGTGAACATCCCGATCGGCATCATCGCGGGGCTGTTGGTGATCCGATTCGTCCCGGAGAACTACGGGCGCAAGGCCAAGGGCTACGACCCACTAGGCATCGTGCTTACCGCCCTCGGACTCGCGTTGATCGTCTTCGGACTCATCGAAGGACAGTCCTACGGCTGGTGGATAGCGACGTCGGACTTCACCCTCGGCCCTGTTCAGATCGCCTCAGGCGCGTTGTCCATCGTTCCCCTCGCCGTGACGTTGGGTGCCGCGTTGTTGGTCGCCTTCGTGTTCTGGGAGCGCCACCTCGTGCGTTCGAACGGCGTCACCCTCGTGGACTTGAGCCTGTTCGGCATCCGGCGCTACGGATTCGGCAACATCGTCGCGATGGTGGTGAGCTTGGGGGAGTTCGGCATCTTGTTCGCGCTGCCCTTGTGGATGCAGTCGGTTCACGGCACGAGTCCACTGACCACCGGGGTCATCTTGGCCACCCTTGCGATCGGCACGTTGATCTCCGGTGGTGCGGCGCGGCACGTGGCGGCGGCGCTGGGGCCCACGCGCACCGTGCGCTTGGGCATGGTCTTGGAAGTGACCGGTATCGCGGGGATCGGATTCACGTTGTCGGTCGACCGCTCGCCCTGGTGGCTAGTCATCGCACTGGTGATCTACGGGCTTGGTTTGGGTTTCGCCTCGGCGCAGCTCACGAACGTCGTCCTTGCGGATGTCCCACCCGAACTCAGCGGTGGTGCATCCGCGATGACCTCCACCTTCCGACAGGTGGGCTCTGCACTGGGTGCAGCCATCTTGGGCTCGGTCCTCTTCGGATCCTTGGCAAGCATCTTCGCGGCCGATCTGGAAAAGGACGGGTCCTTGTCGGCGCAGCAGCAACAACAGGTAGTCGATCAAGTCGACCGCACCGCCGGGCAGGCGATCGTGGAGTTGGAACAGCGTCCAGGAATGACCGAGGTGGCAGCGGAAGCGAAGTCCGCGTATACCTCCGCGGCCCAGGTCACGGCAGCGGTTGCCGCCGGATTCGTGACTATGGGTCTGTTGGTCTCCTTCGGCTTGCCGCGCGACCGGCGCCCGGAGGAGTCCGACAGCCAATCCGCCTAACGGCGCACCGATATGGGAGATGTCCGGCGAATGGGGGTCGGGCGCGTTACGCTTTCGTGACTAATTCGGTTGCTGGGAGGTCTTCATGCGAGGTACGCGGACACGGACAGCGATTGTGGCCAGTATTGCCAGCATCGGTTTGGCGCTGAGCCTGGCTGCCTGCGGCGGCGGGGATGAGGCCGCCACCGAGGAGGTAACCCCTGCCGATGCGCCCACCGCGGCACTCGACACCGAGGTCGAGGATGCCATCCAGGTCATCAACGCCTGCCAGATCTACTTCTCCTTCGACTTGAAGATGAGCGAGATGAACGCCGCCGCCGATGCCAAGAAGAAGGCGAAGCGGGACATCCTGGCCGAGATGAAGGGGCTAACCGACGAGATGGTGCTGGCAGCCGAGGAGGCCTACATCTCCGGTGAATTGCCCGAACGAGTCTTGATCAACGCCAATCGCATCCAGCGCAACCTTGGACGGGTGAAGCCCAAGGACGGGATCGACGGCATCAAGAAGAAGCAGATGAACCGGATCACCTCATCCGCTGCGCGTATCGAACGCAGTTGCGAGGCAGCCGGAGACATGTTGCCGCAAGAGAACCTCGACGCACGCACCGCTGCGTAGTAGTAGTCCTAGCGCGAACCTGCGCAGGTGATATGTGCAGGTGATTCGCGCAGGCTCGAGGCTACGCCTCGTTGAACAGGTCGGGGTTGGGTCCGGTCCGCTTGGTTTCGTCCTCGAGTCCCTCGATTGCGATGAGGTCATCGGCATCGAGTTCGAAGTCGAAAACGTCGATGTTGGCCGCGATGCGCTCGGGGGTGACGGACTTCGGCAAGACGACGTTGCCCAGTTGCAAGTGCCAGCGGATCATCACCTGAGCGGCGCTCTTGCCGTACTTGGCCCCGATTGCCGCCAAGGTGGCGTCCTCAAGTAGGCCGCCGGAGGCCAGCGGTGACCATGCCTCGGTCACGATGCCCAACTCGGCGTCCACCGCACGCACCTCGCGCTGCGGCAGCCACGGGTGCAACTCGACCTGGTTGATCACCGGAGTGACCCCGGTGGCATCGACGATCCGGCGCAGGTGTTCGGCGTGGAAGTTGGACACCCCTGGGCTGCGAGTGAGTCCCTGCTGATGCAACTCCAAGACGGTTTCCCAGGTCTCCAGGTACAGATCGCGACCGGGTGTGGGCCAGTGGATGAGATAGAGGTCGACATAGTCGAGGTCGAGCTTGGCAAGGGATGTCTCCATGGCGGCGATGGTTTTGTCCCGCCCCTGATCGGTGTTCCACACCTTGGTGGTGATGAACAATTCCTCGCGGGGAATGCCGCTGGACTTGATGGCCCTGCCGACCCCTTCCTCATTGCCGTAGAGGGCCGCGGTGTCGATATGGCGGTAGCCAGCCTCGAAGGCGGCGAGGCAGGCGTCGGTGGCGACGTCGTCGGGAACTTGCCACACGCCCAGTCCGATCTGCGGGATGGTGTGGTCGTCGTTCAAGCGAACCGAAGGAATGGCAGCAGTCGACACGTCAATCTCCAAAGTGGGCACGGTGGGTAGTGACACAATCTTGGCATGGACATCGCTGAGCATTACCTTCCTGACCCGAATCGTTACGACGGCCGCATGCCGTACCGACGCTGTGGCCGCAGCGGTATCGATCTACCGGCGATCTCGCTGGGCTTTTGGCACAACTTCGGCGATGACAAGCCGATCGCCGGTCAACGCGAGATCATGCATACGGCGTTCGATTTGGGGATCACCCATTTCGATCTGGCGAACAACTACGGTCCACCATTCGGGACTGCCGAGATCAATGTGGGACGCATCCTGCGCGAGGACTTCGCCCGCTATCGCGATGAACTGATCATCTCCTCGAAAGCGGGCTGGGACATGTGGCCCGGGCCGTACGGCGATCTGGGATCTCGCAAGTACATGTTGGCCAGTTTGGATCAGAGTCTGCAGCGTTTGGGCCTGGATTACGTCGACATCTTCTATCACCACCGACCGGACCCGGACACCCCGCTGGAGGAGTCCATGGGGGCGTTGGCGACCGCAGTGCAGCAGGGCAAGGCGCTCTATGTGGGCATTTCGTCCTATGGGCCGCAGCGGACCTTGCGCGCGGTGCAGATCCTGCGTGACCTGGGAGTGCCGCTGCTCATTCATCAGCCGTCCTACTCGATGCTCAACCGATGGATCGAAGACGACGGTCTGCTCGACGTACTCGCCGAGGTGGGCGCTGGTGCCATCACCTTCAGTCCACTCGCCCAGGGCATGCTGACCGACCGGTACGTCGATGGCATCCCCGAAGGTTCACGCGCCACGGAAGGCAAGTCGCTGGATCCGAGTTGGGTCAATGCGCAAAACGCCGAACGGTTGCGCGGCTTGGCCGAGATCGCACGCCGGCGCGGACAGTCCCTGGCGCAGATGGCCGTCGCGTGGACGCTACGCGATCCGCGGGTGACGACCACGTTGGTCGGCGCCAGTTCGGCTGCACAACTGCGCGAAACGGTGGGGGCGTTGCAGAACCTGGAGTTCACCGCCGCGGAGATCGCGGAGATCGACGCCTTCGCACAAGAAGGTGGAATCGATCTGTGGCGTCAGCAGTCCCGCTACGAGTGATACGCGAGGCTGTGCACATCGAAAACCGCCGACAACTCGGCCATCTTTTCGGGATCGAGCCGGTACCACGCCCAGGTTCCTCGGGTTGACCGAGTCAGCAGGCCGGCGTCGGTGAGTTTCTTCAGGTGGTAGCTGATCGTGGGTTGGCTCAAGCCGATGATCTCCTGCAGGTCGCACACGCAGGACTCTTCCTCGTGGCCGATGATGCTCAGGAGTTGCAGCCGCGCGGGATCCGCCGCGGCCTTCACCAAAGCGGCCAGCCGGCTGGCTTCCTCCCGGGCGAGGGGTTCGCGCAACCCGGTGGGGCAGCAGGTAGGTCCGAGATTCATGGCTCTCCTTGACATCGCCTGTATCGATGGATATAAATATAGACAGATATCGATGAAAGGACAACCATGGCCCGCGTACAACTCGCCCTGAACGTTTCGGATATCGACGCCGCGGTGGACTTCTACTCGACGCTCTTTAACGTCTCTGCCCACAAGCGTCGCCCCGGGTATGCGAACTTCGAGATCGCCGACCCGCCGATGAAGTTGGTGCTGTTCGAAGTAGCCGACCGTGGCGTAGGTGTGGCCGGTGCGATGAACCACATCGGGGTCGAGGTGGCCGAGCCCGCCGAGGTCGGTGTTCGCGATGCGCAGTTGGCTACCCAGGTCGACCAGATCCGACGCGAGCCAGGTGTTGAGTGCTGCCACGCGATCCAAGAGAAGTTCTGGGTGTCGGACCCAGATGGGGTCGAATGGGAGGTCTACGCCATCACCGACGATGCTCCCGACGGCCTGGATCTGATCAGTGCGGAGGGCTGCTGCGCTTAACTGCTCGAGGTGCTCGGCTGCGGAGCCTCGTACGGTGGTGGCGGATACGGGTGATCAGGGTCTCGTCCCGTCACGAACTTCGCCACCCCGTAGATGGCCGCTGCGATCGGCACGGCCACCAGGGCGCCGACGATTCCCAGGGCGATGCTGCCGGCGGCAATCACGAAGATGATGGCCAGTGGGTGCAAGTTCACGGCTTTGCCCATAACGAGCGGTTGCAGGATGTGGCCGTCGGCCGATCCCACGACAACCGTCAGCGCAATGACCAACAGCGCGACGATCGGACCTCGTTCGGCGAGCGCAACGATGGCGGCGAAGAAGGTCGCAATCGGGGCACCGATGACCGGAATGAAGGCCCCGAGGAAGACCACGGCAGCCAGGGCGGGCGCGAGGGGCACCTGCAGGATCGTGAGTCCGATGAACACCAAGGTGGCGTCAGCCAGTGCAATGACGACGATTCCCTTGGTGTAACCGGAGATGGAGTGCCACACGATGCGCCCGGAGGTATCGACCGTGGCCTTGGTGCTGTTCGGCAGCCACCCGACCACCCAGCCCCAAATCTTGTCGGGGGACAGCAGGAAGAAGATCACTCCGAAGATGAAGACCGAGCCAGCGATGATGACGGTGCCCAAGTTGCCCAGTTCACCCGCGGCGGCGCTCAGTGCGCCTTCGGCCGCGGTCTTCCCCCAGCCCTCGGCTTGGGTGATCAGATTGTTGACGCTCTCATCGGTGAGACCCAAGGGGCCGTCCTTGAGCCAGGACCGAATCTCGGTGAGTCCGGATTGCAGACTCGAGACCAGATTCGAACTCTCCGCAATGGTCGAACGGATCACCACGAACAAGATCGTGACGATTGCGCTGATGATGATGATCAAAGCCAGCACCATTGCCAAGACCTTGGGCAGGAATTTATTCAGCAGCCTCATCAGTGGTGACGCCAAGGCGGTCACCAACAGGCTGAGGAAGAAGGCCAAGACAACGGGGAAGATGATGTTCAGGACGTAGCCGATGACCACGAGTCCGGCGAGGAGGACAAGCACTCGCCAGGTGATACCGGCGACCTTTGTCAGGGTCGGAGGTACTTGAGACGACTCGTCGTCGTCGGGCATGAGCACTCCCTGATGATTGTTCAGTCGATGCGAACGCTACCCGCAGGCGTGCTGAAGGTCACGGCGGACACTCCCGGTTCGTCGCTGTCTATCCAACGCAGCTCGACGCCCTCCAGCGCCTGGCCGGGATCGAGGATCGGGATGACGGCCTGTGGATCCCCAGCGATCTCGATGGCGGAGATCGTGATGCCGCTGTTGGCGCCACCGGCACTTGGATGCTCGGTGTCTTCGCAGTCCCAGGCGACGAAGAATGGCACCTGCGGGCTTTCCATCGTGTCCAGGATGCCGATCTGTTTCCAGCACAACTCCACACCGTCGGGGCGGATGCGGTGGCCGCGTACGGCCTCGCGGCCGAGGCGTTGTTCGACGGGGGTGATGTCATCGACTGCGAGGACCCAACTGAGCCAGCCGCCCCCATCTTCCGCGCGTTGGTGGACTGCTTGGCCAAACGGTGCTTTCAGGGCCGCGGGGTGATCGAGGGCGCTGACCACCTCGACGTAGGCCCCACCAGCAAGCGGCAGGATGAAATTGCGGGTTCCGAATGACGGGTGCCGACCCCCATCGACGAACGTCCCACCGAGGTCGGAGCCGATGCGTTGAACGACATCGGCGATTTCGTTGGTGGTGCAGGCGTAGGACAAGTGATCGAGCCGCATGGGTGCATCCTGCCCAACGTGTTCATCGGTTCCGGCCGGGGGGTACCGGTGGGTGTGGCAGGCTCCGGCTATGTCGCAGCAGCCGGGCGAGGACGCTCCTGAAGTGATCGCTCCAGCGCCTGCCAAACTCGATGTTCGCAAGAGCGTGATCTTGGGTGTCATCGGGCTGGCTCTCATCGTGTTGATCTTCTGGCGCGTGATCCCACAGATCGGTAGCTACAACGAAGCCATCGAGTCACTGCAATCCATGACATGGATTGCACTGGCGGTTATCGCGGCGGCTGTCCTCTTATATCTCGCCGTCTACGGACTCATCTACAAAGCGGCGGAGAAGTCGCTCACCTACTGGCAGTCCCAACAAGCGAAGCAAGCTGCCTTCACCATCAGCAACGGCGTGCCCGCCGGGGGTGCGGTCGGCCTTGCCGTGCAGTTCGGCATGCTCACGAGCTATCGCCTGAGCGCCACCTCGGCCACGGCGGCCATCACCGCTGTCAGCGTCTGGGCGACCTTCACGAGCCTGGGTTTCCCGATTCTGGGCGTCATCGCCCTCACGATCACCGGCACGGGAGATTCGGTCGCCTGGCTCGGCCCCCTTGGTTTAGCCATCTTGGTGACGGTCATCGTGCTCTTCGCCCTGGTGATGCGCTCGGAATCCCTGGCTGAGCGGCTTGGTAACGCCGCTAATACGTTGCTGCGGCCGGTAACACGGAGGGTTGCTCGCTTCAAGGATCTAGACGTCGCCGGTCCCATCATCCGGTTCCGCGCGGATATGTCAGATCTCGTTCGCCGGCGATGGAAACTGTTGACGGTGGTTCAAATCGGCATAGCCCTGACGCAATTCCTGATCTTGTACGCGGCGCTTCGCGGCGTAGAGGGGTGGGGAACGGCAGGCACAGACATCCTGAGTGCCTTCGGCGCCTTCGCCGTCAGTCAGATCATGTTGATGGTTCCGATCACTCCTGGTGGCTTGGGCACCATGGACGCATTGATGATCCAACTCTTGGTGAGCGGGGGAACGGAAAAGGGTGCGGCAACGGCGGCCGATCTGGTGTGGCGTGCAACGTCGTACTTCCCGCAGATCGTCGTCGGACTCATCGCGTTGGTCACCTGGTATCGCCGAGCTGGACAGGCGATTGCCACCCGGAGTGTCGGTGACCAACCCTCGGAAGGGACGGGCTAGTGTTTTCCCCGACCCGGTCGTCGCGGGAGGGGAAGCCTTCGGCGGCCGGGTCCTTCGCATTCTTGGGGGATGCCACAGGTGATCACGCGTTTCGTTGCACTCGGTGATTCCTTTACCGAAGGGTTGGATGATCAACTTCGTTCGGATGGACGTCACATGGGATGGGCGGACAGAGTTTCGCAGCAGTTGCCGCTGCGCCAACGCATCGATTCGGTGCAGTACGCGAACCTTGCGATCCGCGGCCGACTAACCCGGCAGGTCGTCGAAGAGCAGGTGCCGGCCGCCACCTCGCTTCGGCCCGATATGACTTCGATCGGAGTCGGTGTCAATGACGTTCTGCGACGCAACTTCGATCTTGACGCTGTAGCAACGGACCTCGAGCAGGCGGTGCGGGCACTGCGAACCCGTGGCAGTGACGTCACGATCTTCGCCTTCGGCGATCCCACTCGACGATCGCAAGTCCTCGGGTCGATTTCGGGCCGGATTCAGGGTCTTCGAACCGCCACCTTGGCCATCGCCCAGGCCTACGGGTGCTCGTTGGTGGACTTTTGGGGGGCCGCCCGCTTCGACGATGAACGCTTGTGGTCGGCCGATCGGCTCCACTTATCCAGCCAGGGACACGCGGTCACGGCGGAGGCGGTCCTGGACGCCTGGGGCCTCGGCGAGTCCTCATGGCGCGCTCCTGACAGTGATCTCCCTCGTAACCGATGGGTGAACCGACGCGTTGCCGATGGACGGTGGCTTGGTGCACACGCATTGCCGTGGGTGGGACGCCGGGTCAGGAGGGTTTCCTCTGGCTTTGGTGTCCAACCCAAGGATCCCGTCCTGCGCACCATCCACAACCCCCGTGCATCGCCTCCACAGGTCCCAGGAGCGCTCTTCGATTAGCGCACGTGGGCGACGAGTGTGTCGGCATGAATACGGACACATCGACCGATCGATCACGCCCCGTCACGTTGGGCGACCCAATTGGCATCGCCGCGAGCTTGCCGCACCTGCTGGGTTTCCATCCCGAGGAATCGCTGGTGTGCCTATGGCTACGCAAGGGCACCCTGGTCGTCTCGCAACGAGCGGACCTAGGACCGGTTCACGAGCGCCCGGTCGAGGAGTACGTCGCGGCGTTCATCGAGACGGCCGCCCACGTGAAGGCAGATGCAGCGATCTGTGTGATCGTCACACGGAGCGACGAGCACGTGCCGAGTCTGTGTGCAGCCATGCGGACGCACATGCCCGTGCCGTGCCAGGCGATATTGCACGTCCGGGGCTCGCAGGTACGTGATCTGTCCACTGGTCACGGCGAATGGCGATGGATCGACACCAGATCCAGGCAATGGGCGGCGCATCGGTTCCCTGGACCCACACCAGCGTTCTCGCGGACGCGAATCGAGTCCGAGTGCGATGCCGATGCGGGGGCATGCGAGGCGATGGGGGAATTTGAACCGGGTAGCGCGTTCGCTATGGAGCATCTTCGAGATTTCGCAGATGCAGCCGTGCGTCACGGCCGAGTTGACTCGACAACCAAGGTGTCAACAGGGGATCAGCCGATCCCCCCGGTGGACGAACGCCAGTTGCGTGACGCGCTCGCTGATTCCCGTGGCCGCGATTTGGTGCTGGTGGCTGCGGCCCACCTCGCACCCGCCGATCGGGAAGCGCTGCTCCAGACCCTGTTGCGTTGCACTCGGGCTACGCCACCGGGTCAAGCAGGCCATAGTGCGGCAGCCGCCGGCGTCGTGGCCTGGCTGTGCGGGGATGGCGTGCGCGCGAACGTCGCCCTCGAGCGGTGCGTGCTCGATGATCCCGAGAACGTCTTGGGTGCGGTGCTGGACCACGCCGTGTGCACAGGGGTCCCACCGGAGGAATTGCGAGCCTTGTTGGCGGATATTCGGGTGTTGGATATAGTTCCGTCTTAGGTCAAGAGTTCCAGCGTCAAGCCCCGGCTTGCTGGACGGCAACCCTCCAACCGCGGTGGGGTGCTCCCGGTGGAGACCTGGCCCCTGGTGGGCAAGCGCGGGTCTTGCGTAGGGCAAGGCCCCGACTGGATGCGAGGTCGGAGCTCCGTACACGGTTACCGCCTCTCTTCAGTTGCCACCGAGACAACTCGAGCACACAAGGAGAAGACCATGAGCGAAGGCTGGTCCTTCGAAACCAAGCAGATCCACGCCGGACAGTCGCCGGACGCCGCGACCAACGCACGGGCGCTGCCGATTTACCAAACCACCTCTTACACCTTCAACGACACCGCGCATGCCTCGAACCTGTTTGCGTTGAAGGAACTCGGCAACATCTACACGCGGATCATGAATCCCACCCAGGCGGTCGTCGAGGACCGCATCTCCGCACTCGAGGGCGGAGTAGGTGGCCTGCTCGTCGCCAGCGGGCAGTCGGCTGAGTTCCTCGCGATCGCGAACATCGCCGAAGTCGGATCGCACATCGTGGCCAGCCCGAGCCTGTACGGCGGCACCTTCAACCTGTTCCAGCACACGTTGCCGAAGTTCGGCATCGAAGTGACCTTCGTCGACGACGCCAACAACCTCGATTCCTGGCGAGCGGCCGTGCGGCCGAATACGAAGGCCTTCTTCGGTGAGTCGATCGCCAATCCGCTCAGCGAGATCTTGGACATCGAAGGCATCGCCGGTGTCGCGCATGAGGCTGGGGTGCCCCTGATAGTGGACAACACCGTCGCTACCCCGTACCTCATCCGTCCCCTGGAGTGGGGCGCGGACATCGTGGTGCACAGTGCAACGAAGTACATCGGTGGCCATGGCACGGCGATCGCTGGGGCCATCGTGGACGGCGGCAGCTTCGACTACGCCGCCTATCCGGACAAGTACCCCGGATTCAACACGCCCGATGATTCCTACAACGGCCTCGTGTACGCCCGGGATCTGGGCCCCGAAGGCCTTTTCGGGGTGAACGTGTCCTTCATCATGAAGGCGCGCGTGCAGTTGCTGCGCGATCTGGGAGCCGCGGCCGCGCCGTTCAACGCGTTCTTGCTCTCCCAGGGCCTCGAGACGCTCAGCCTGCGTGTGCAGCGGCATAGCGATAGCGCGCAGGCCGTGGCGCAATGGCTGGAGGCTCGTGATGAGGTCGAGTCCGTCAACTACGCCGGACTGGCTTCTAGCCCCTGGAATTCCCTGGCGCAGAAGTACGCGCCGCTGGGCTGCGGAGGTGTGTTGAGTTTCGAGATCGTCGGTGGCTTGGAGGCCGGCCAGCGTTTCGTCGAAGGACTGGAGTTGCATTCGCACGTAGCGAATATCGGTGACGTGCGCTCGCTGGTCATCCATCCGGCTTCGACCACGCACTCGCAACTGACCCCCGAGCAGCAACTAGCTGCCGGTGTTACCCCTGGGCTGATCCGTCTTGCGGTTGGGCTAGAGGCGCTCGAGGACATCCTCGCGGACCTCGACGCCGGGTTCCGAGCGGCGAAGCAGGACTGAGCGTGCCACAAGCTCACTTGGGCTACGGGCCGTTGGAGTACTCCGGGCCCCCTCCTGCCACCGCCGCGTGGCGGGAGGGGGATCCGCCCGGTGATCGCCGGTTCTTGGACCTTGGACAAACGCAGATCGAATCGGGGTTTGTCTTCCCATCCGTGCGGGTTGCCTACGAAACATGGGGCACTTTGGACGCCGATGGATCCAACGCGGTCTACGTGGCACACGCCCTCACCGGCGACTCGCACGTGAGCGGTGACGACGGTCCGGGACATGCGACCGGTGGATGGTGGTCCGGTTTGGTGGGACCAGGGCGTCCGATCGACACCGATCGGTACTTCGTAGTTTGTGCCAACGTCCTTGGCGGGTGCCAGGGCACGACCGGCCCGGTCAGTGCGGCGCCCGATGGGAATCCGTGGGGTTCACGCTTCCCCACCGTCACCGTCGGTGACATGGTCGAAGTTGAGCGGGAACTCAGCGACCACCTCGGCATCGACGAATGGGCTCTCATGCTCGGACCGTCCCTCGGTGGCATGCGGGTGTTGGAGTGGATGGTGCGCTACCCCGATCGGGTGCGTGGCGGGCTCGTATTGGGTTCGACGGCTGCGGTAACCGCCGATCAGATCGGCACCCACACCGCACAGATCGAGGCAATTCGGATGGATCCGAAGTTCCGCG
>Ga0102941_1001165_pt1 | contig 12299 bp, 10 predicted proteins | sample SalPonR2_C_D2_MG_FD_79281 | JGI IMG/M metagenome (GOLD analysis project Ga0102941, IMG submission 79281) | Salt pond soil microbial communities from South San Francisco under conditions of wetland restoration - Salt Pond MetaG R2_C_D2_MG | ecosystem: Environmental > Aquatic > Marine > Intertidal... | reverse complement strand
TTTAGAAGAAGGTTTATTCCATAAGCTAATGGATGTACAGTGTTTTGATATTGAAGCCATTAAATCTCTAAAAAGAAATCCAAATCATCAGGAAATATCCGCATCTCACTATGCTAACCCTGATGCTAAATCATCAGTAATTAAGAACCTTGACATAGTAATATTAGGTGCTACTGAAATAGATATCAACTTTAACGTAAACGTTCATACAAATTCCAATGGATATATAATGGGAGGTTCAGGGGGACACAGCGATACAGCAGCGGAATCAAAGCTGTGTATGATAGTAGCTCCTTTATTTAGAGCAAGACTTCCCATAGTAGTAGATAGAGTACATACAATTACCACTCCAGGAAGTACCGTAGACGTATTAGTAACAGAAAGAGGAATAGCTGTAAATCCAAAAAGAAAAGAATTAAGAGAAAAATTAGAAAAAGCAGGTCTACCTATTATAGACATTGAAAAACTTAAATCTATTGGGGATAAGATAGCTGGAAAAGCAGAGCCTGTGGAAACTGATGACAAAATAGTTGCAAAAGTTATATACAGAGACGGAAAAGAACTGGATGTAATAAGACAAGTCAGTAAGCCCTAGTAAAACTTATGTTAAGCTTGTGGAAGCATGTAAATCTTTAATTTTAAATAAAAAATCGCCTATTTAAGGCGATTTTTTTATTTAAGTAGAATAGAAAATCAATATTTCAAAAAATCGTCGGAGTTAAAATGCACAATGCTTGAAATTCTTCATCATAAGGATTTTGAACTGTATGCTTAATATGAGATGGAAAATGAATAGATTCATCTTTTTTCACAATATATTCAACACCATCAATTATAAAAACTCCTGTGCCTTTGAGAATGTAGTAAAACTCTTCTCCATCATGAGAAAAAGGACTTATATCAACACTCTTAGGTGCATGTTTAACTATTATCGCTTCAAGTTTTCTATTGTCAAATTTTCCACTTATTATAACGTGATTAGTATAGGAGTTCTCTAGATGAACCAAAGCTTTATTATCTTTTCTCCTAACAAAAGAATAGTCTTCTTCAACATCAAACAACTCTCTCATTGGTATTTCTAAAGCATCTGCTATTTTCTTTAAAGATGTTATGGTAATAGATGAAACTCCTCTCTCAACTTGGGAAATAAAGCTAACAGACAAACTAGTTTTTTTACTTAATTCTTTTAAAGTTATATTTTTGCTCTTTCTAAGAATTCTTATATTTTTACTTATATCATCCATATATTTTAAATTCAACCTCCTATTACCTTATATATAATTACAGTGTTAACATAATTCTATCATTATAATAAAATAAATACAACAAGAACATAATATTATTGATATATTAATAAAAATTTGATATAATGAAAAAATAACCAGGAGAAAAGATTATTAACCTGATAAAAATCTTCTTAAACTTGGTTTCAAGCAATTTAAATTAATATTATACTTGTATTTATAAATTAATACAAATATATAAAGCTACATACTTAAGTTTATAATGTAGTTAAGTCAATAAAAAATTAAAGCTAGGTGAATTTATGAATAAAAAACCGGAGAAAAACCTATTAGAAGTAAAAAACTTAACAATACAGTTTAAATCAGAAGAGGGAATAGTTAAAGCTATAAATAACATGAACTTTTCTATTAAAAAGAAAGAAAAAGTAGGTATTGTAGGAGAGAGTGGAAGCGGAAAAAGTGTAACCTCCTTATCTATTATGGGTCTTATACCTAATCCTCCTGGAGAAATTACAGAAGGAGAAATATTATTTAAGGGAAATGATATTGTAAAATTGACTAATTCCCAAATTAGAAAAATCAGAGGCAATGAAATATCAATGATATTCCAAGAACCTATGACCTCGTTAAATCCTATATTGACCTGTGGATTTCAAATAGCAGAATCTTTAATGCTTCATAAGGGAATGAATAAAAAAAATGCTCTATCTAGAGCAGTAAAGCTTTTAGAAAGCGTAGGAATACCTGATCCAAAAAATAACGCAAAAAGATATCCACATCAGCTTTCTGGTGGAATGAAGCAGAGAGTTATGATTGCAATGGCATTAGCTTGTGAACCTGAGATATTAATAGCAGACGAACCAACTACAGCATTAGATGTTACAATTCAAGCTCAAATATTAAATCTAATGAATAAACTATGTGACGATCACGATACATCTATAATACTAATAACCCACGACCTCGGAGTTGTATCCGAAGTATGTGACAAAGTAATAGTAATGTATACAGGTCATGTTTTAGAACAAGCAGCAACTAAAGAGTTATTTGAAAATTCTTTCCATCCTTATACTAAGGGACTTATAAATTCTATTCCTAAAATAACTAAAGAAAAATATAGATTGCAAGAAATAAAAGGAATGGTACCAAACCCAACGGAAAAAATAGAAGGATGCAGCTTTTATCCAAGATGTGAATTTGCTAAGGAAATATGCAAAAAAGAAAAACCTGAATTAATTGAAGTCCAAGAAAATCATTTTGTAAGATGCTGGTTGTATAGATAAGTTAATAGGAAGGTAATGAAATGAATAGAGATGTACTTGTCAGTGTAAGAAACCTTGATAAAAATTTCAAATTGAAAAAAACTAAGGCAAATCCCTTTACTTCGCTTAAAGCTGTTGATGATGTAACCTTCAATATATACAAAAGAGAAACCTTAGGTCTTGTAGGAGAAAGTGGGTGTGGAAAAAGTACTTTAGGAAGGACTATTCTACATTTGATAAAACCAACAGAAGGAGAAATAATATTTGATGATATTAATCTTAATTTAATATCAAAAAAAGAAATGAAAGAAGCACGTAAAAAAATGCAAATAATATTTCAAGACCCATCTGCTTCCTTAAATCCTAGAAAACGAATAAATGAAATAATTGAAGAACCTATGATTATTCATAAAACCCAGGACAAAAAAGGTCGAGATAAAAAAGTAAATGAACTTCTTAATGTGGTAGGTTTGGATGCTTACCATAAGAAAAGATACCCCCATGAATTATCAGGAGGGCAGAAACAAAGAGTTGGAATAGCAAGAGCCTTAGCTCTAAATCCTAAATTTATAGTATGCGATGAAGCGGTATCGGCCTTGGATGTTTCAGTACAGGCTCAGGTTATAAACTTAATGAAGGATTTGCAGAAACAATTCAATCTAACATACTTATTTATTTCACATAATTTAAATGTTGTATATCAAATTAGTGATAGAGTGGCGGTAATGTATTTAGGAAAAATAGTAGAAATAGCAACCTATTCTCAACTTTATGAATCTGCTATGCATCCATATACCAAATCATTATTAGCATCTATTCCTAAGGTGGGAGATTTAAAGAAAGAAAGCAAAATGGTATTAAAAGGAGATGTACCAAATCCTGCTAATGCTCCAAAAGGATGTAAGTTTCATACAAGATGTCCTTTTGCCATGGATGTATGTAAAGTACAGTCACCTGAACTAAAAGAGTACAGCAAAGATCACTTTGTAGCATGTCATTTAGTAAAATAAAATTAAACCAGGGAGGAATTTATTATGAAGAAACAAATTACATTATTATTAGCATTAATGCTAGTGTTTACCTTAGTATTAGCAGGATGTAGCCAAGGAGGAGAAGAACCAGAAGAGCCAGCAGAAGGTGAAGAAGAACCAGCTGAAGGTGAAGAAGGTACAGAAGGAGAAGAAGGTACAGAAGATGAAGAGAAAACACTTGTAATTGCATTGGAACCTGATTATTTTACATTTGATCCAGGTTATGCATATGAATTATATGCTCCAATGATAATTGGTGTAACTTATGATAACTTATATGAAATCACACCAGACTCTGACTTTCCAGTACCACAACTGGCTAGCAACACTGAAATTTCTGAAGATGGATTGACATATACCTTTACTATTAATCCTGATGCTGTATTTGCAAGCGGAAACGATGTTACAGCAGAAGATGTTAAGTTCAGTTTTGAAAGAGCTATCAATTTACAATCAAATGCAACTGCTTTGCTTGTGGATGGAGAAGGTAATGGAGTAGTAAGCGTTGAAGCTCCTGATGAAGATACTGTAGTAGTTACATTATCTAAACCGGACTCATCTTTCATATCTAAAACTACTTCTACATCATATGCAGTATTAGACAGTAAAATAGTAAAAGAAGAAGGTGGAGTAAGTAATGAAGATGCAGCATCAACAGACACAGCCCAAACTTATCTAAATAGTCAATCTGCTGGTTCTGGACCATATATTATGGAAAGTTTCACACCAGACGACAGACTAATATTAGTGAAAAATGAAAATTATTGGGGAGAAAAACCTGACTACGATAAAATTATTGTTCAAGATATGCCGGATGCAAACTCCCAGCTTATTTCTGTACAGCAGGGTGATATAGATATAGCTTTCAATTTAAGTTCAGACCAAATTCAAAGCCTTAATTCAGAAAGCGTAAATGTAATATCAAGTTCAACTATGACTATGGGATTTTTATTAATGCATAACGACCCTGAAATAGGAGAAGAAGTATCAGATCCATACGTTCAAAAAGCTATAAGATATGCTGTAGACTACGAAGGACTACATGCCATTATAGGTGAAGGAACAGTTACGCCGGTTTCCTTTATTCAGTACGGATTTTTAGGAGCTTTAGATCCTTTAGACCCAGCTTCTATTAGAGATTTAGATAAAGCGAGAGATTTTCTTGCTCAATCCCCATATCCAGATGGATTTGAAATTGATTTTCCTGTAAGTGATTTAGCACCTGAGGGTATTCCTCTTACACTTATAGCAGAAAAAGTAAAAGCAGATCTTCAAGAAATAGGAATAGATATTAATATAGTTCCTAGAGAATGGGGTGGCGGTTATGGTGACGAGTATAGAGATGGAACTTTAGGCTTTACAGTTATGTACTGGGGACCTGATTACTTTGATCCAAACAACCAACTATCATTTTTGCCTGGCCAATTTGTAGGTCACAGAGCTGGGTGGACTGAAGATATGAATCCTGAACTAGCGGCTATGCACGGAGAGATTATAGGAGAAACTGATCTTGAAGAAAGAGCTAGATTATTAGAAGAAGTACAGGAAATGACAGCAGAAGATTCTCCATTTGTAGTGTATGCTCAATACCCAAAATATATAGTATCAACTAAAGATGTTGAAAATGTAGAATATTCAAATGTTTACAGAATAGATTTAACTGCTTTAAAAGAATAAAACCAATAATAAAAGGAGAGAATTATCTTTCTCTCCTTTTATATAAAAATAGTTGGAAATCAAAAGTTAGGAGAGCTAAAATTGGATTTTTTAAGATTTGTTATTAAAAGATTATTATATACAATAATGCTTTTGATTGGTGTAGCAACATGTGTATTCATATTATCAAAGATGGTTCCAGGAGATGGTGTTTCAGCTTATTTAAGTCCTAGAAGTTTAGCAAATGAAGAAATAGTAGAAGCATTTAAAGCAAGATGGGGACTGGACAAACCACTGATAGTACAATATGGATTATATATGAAAAATCTTTTTGTAGGAGATTTAGGGTTGTCTATAAGAACCAGCAAGCCTGTAGTTCAGGAATTAATTACTAAATTTCCAGCTACCATTGAATTAGCAACTATGTCAATCATATTAGCGACTTTTTTTGGAGTTGTTTTCGGAATAATATCAGCTACTAAAAGAAATTCTCTAGCCGACCAATCACTCAGAGCAGTATCAGTTACAGGGGTATCAATACCTAGTTTTTGGTCTGCAATTTTAGTACTTTATGTTTTTTATTACAAATTAGGTTGGGCACCGGGAACTGGAAGGTTATCCGTTGGAATATCACCACCTACAAATATTACAGGTCTTTATGTACTTGATGGACTGCTAACAGGAAATTTTGAAGTAGTGACGGATAGTTTAGCTCATCTAATACTACCATCTATTGTTTTAGCTTCCTTTACCATGGGACTAATAACAAGAACGGCTAGAGCTAGTTTGCTGGAAACTTTATCTACTGACTACATAAGGACGGCAAAAGCAAAAGGTCTTCCTAGAGCTCCCCTTATGTACAGGCATGCTATGGGAAATGCAGCTATTCCTGTGCTAACTGTTATAGGTGTAGGATTTGGGAATTTATTAGGAGGAATGGTTTTAGTAGAAACTATTTTTGCTTGGCCGGGTATAGGTCAATTGGCATACCAGTCTGTAAAAGGGCTTGATTTTCCTATGATTATAGGAGTATCAATCCTAATAGCTGCCAACTATGCAATAATTAATATACTCATAGACATAATGTATGGTGTTATTGACCCGAGAGTGAGGTATGATAAATGAAAAAATTTCTAAAAATTTATAGGACAAATACCTTCTTTGCAGTAGGTGTCACTATCTGTTTTATTTGGATAATGATCGCTATATTTGCAAATCAAATAGCGCCCTATGACCCTTTAGGACAAGATATTGTCAATAGATTAAAACCTCCAAGCAGTGAACATTGGTTTGGAACAGACAGATTGGGAAGAGATATACTAAGTAGAGTATTAGTAGGAGCAAAACTAAGTGTATCAGCAGGCTTGATTACCGTAACCTTAGCAGCTACCATAGGAAGCATTTACGGAGGCATAGCAGGATATGTAGGTGGAGTAACTGATGATATTATGATGCGATTAGCAGAAATGGTTTTGGCTTTTCCAGCTCTTGTACTAGCAATGGTTATTGGAGTAGTATTGGGACCGAGTTTATATAATACTTTACTGGCATTAGTCATAGTTGCCTGGCCCACCTATGCAAGGGTTATGAGAAGTGTAGTTATATCAATAAAGGAAAACGACTACATAGAAGCATCTAGAGCACTAGGAGCATCAAACATTAGAATACTGGTAAAAGAAATATTACCCAATTCAATTGGTGCTGTAATAGTATTAGCTACTCTTGATATAGGAAATCAGATATTATTCTTTTCAACCCTTAGTTTTTTAGGCCTAGGAACACCACCGCCTACTCCAGAATGGGGTGCTATGGTTTCTGATGGAATGGATAACTTTATGCAGTGGTGGATATGTACTTTCCCAGGATTAGCAATATTAACCATGGCTATAGGAGCTAACTTTATAGGAGATGGAATTAGAGATTTATTAGACCCAAAATTAAGAAAAGAATTTTAGAGAGGTAAAAAAGTGATAGAAAAGAAATATATAAAACCAAAAAAAAGTATTTCAAAGGCCGATTTGACAACTCTATTTGATAATTCAAACACATCAAACGACAAAGTAGAATTTGGATATGCAGTTTTTAAACCGGGAGCTAGAATACCAGAAGAAGGTTACACATCACATGAAGAAGATGAGTACTCTTTTATAATTAAAGGAAAATCAAAAATAGTAATAGATGAAAAAGAATATGAAGTATCAAGTAGTTCAGCTGGTTTTATACCGGCAGGTGAACTTCATTATTCATACAATGATTCAGATGAAGAATGTGAATTAATATGGGCACTGGTAAAAAAATAGTTAAAAAACAGGATGATCCTGGATATATTAAATAAAGCCGCTCCTAGTGAGCGGTTTTATGGTACAAAAACATAATAATATATTAATTGATGAAAAGAAATTCACTTGATATAATGAGTCTAATGAAATCATAAGAAAAGAGAGGAGAAACTTATGCTAACAGATAAAGTAATGAAATACTATTCAGAAGAAAACGATCTCAACTGTGCAGAATCAATGATATATGGCGCTAACGATGAATACGATCTTAAGCTTAGCGAAGATGCCCTTAAAACCATGTCAGCCTTTGGAGGAGGAATGGCTGTAGAAAGCGTATGCGGAGCTTTGACTGGAGCAGTAGCAGCCTTAGGAATTATGTTTACAGGAGATAAATCTGTAGAAAAGGATAGAAGAAAAGAAATAATTGAAAACTTTTACAAGAGCTTTGAAGAAAAGTTAGGCACAGATAATTGTGAAGAGCTTAAAGAAAAATACAAGGACGAAGTAGAAGGATGCTTGAAGGTAGTTGAACTGTCAGCAGAAGTACTAGAAGAAATAGTAGACAAATATAATAAGGAGACCAATATGAATATAAAATATATGAATAAATTAATTGAATCACTAAAGGAAAGCGACTTAGAGGCTATGTTTATAGCACCGTCGGAAGAACTTATGTTTTTAGCAGACTTTTCTCCTCACATTTGTGAAAGAATACAGGGATTATTCGTAAAAGAAAACGGAGATTACTTTTATTTTTGCAACAGACTTACAAGAGACGAAGTAGAAGAAAATTTGCCATCAGAAAAAGTCTACTCATGGCTTGATAATCAAGGATTTTTAAAAGACTTGGAGAATTTATTGGAAGAAAAAAATCTAATAGGAAAAACCATAGGAGTAAACTCAACAGCTAGGGCTTTCAATATACTAGACGTTATGGATAATATAGATGTTAAATTCAAAAACGGAAAAAGCATTTTAGAAGATATGAGAATAATAAAAACAGAAGACGAAATAGATAAAATGAAAGAAGCCGGTAGAAAAACCGATGAAGTTATGAAAGAAACCATAGACTTCATAAAACCAGGAATGACAGAAGGAGAAATAGTAGAGAGAGTGAAAACACTGTTTGAAGAAAAAGATATGGTTTGTGAATTTGCTATAGTAGCCTGCGGACCTCACACAGCTCTACCACACTATTCTGGAACAGAAGGAGTAGTAAAGAAAAAAGACGTGGTTCTTATGGATATCGGAGGAAAATACAAAGGACTAACTTCTGATATGACTAGAACTGTTTTCGTAGGAGGAGCATCAGAAGAAGAGGTAGAAGTATATAATATAGTATTAGAATCAAATAAAAAAGGTATATCAATGGCAAACAAGGGAACAGTAGCAAAAGAAGTAGATAATGCCGCAAGAAAAATTATAGAAAAAAAAGGTTACGGAAATTATTTCACTACTAGACTAGGTCATGGGATAGGATATTCAGTACATGAAGCACCTTATATAACAGGCTACAACAACCTTATACTAGACGAAGCTATGGCTTTTAGCATAGAACCTGGAATATATATGAAAGGCAAATTCGGAGTAAGAATAGAAGATATAGTAATAATTGAGGACGGAAAAGCAGTAAGAATAAATAACTTTACAAAAGAGATGATAATAATATAGAAATTAATTTTCTCAAATGAATCACCGGAGGTGGTTTAGTGGACAAATGGAAAATATTTATTGAAGCAATGCTAAAATATAAAAGCCAAAGCCTTATTATTGTAGATAATGAGGCTAAGGTTCAATATCTTAGAGATGACCAAGGAATCATCTTCGAAACAGATTCAAAATATGCAGTAGGAAAAAATATATTAGATATTTTTAGTGACATGACAAAGGAAAGAAGTACCTTGTATAAGGTTTTAAAAGATGAAATTCCTAGAATAAATGAAATACAAAGTTTTTATACATACAAAGAAAACAAAATTACATCCATTACCACGACATTGCCTTTATACGATAAAGGGAAAATAATTGGTGCTTTGGAGATATTTGAAGACATAAATAATTACGAAAAAATATCAAAAAATATAATAGAAGCACAAAAAGAAGAGCAAAACAAAGAAATAGTAATAGAAGAATACAAAGATAATGGTACGGTATATACTTTAAACGATATAATCGGTGAAAGTCAGAAGATAAAAGATATAAAAAAGAAAATTTTAAAAATTTCCGACAGTTCATCTTCTGTATTAATACAAGGAGAAACAGGAACAGGAAAAGAATTAGTAGCCCAATCCCTTCATAACAGTAGTTTTAACAGAAGAAAAAATCCTTTCATAGCACAAAACTGTGCGGCAATTCCTAAAGATTTGCTGGAAGGCATACTTTTTGGAACAACTTCAGGTAGTTTTACAGGTGCAAGAGAAAAACCTGGACTATTTGAACTTGCAGATGGAGGCACTCTATTTTTAGATGAGATTAATTCTATGGACGTAAACCTTCAAGCCAAACTCTTAAGAGTTCTACAGGAAGGTTTTATAAGAAGAGTAGGAGGAAGAGAATCCAAAAAAATAGATGTAAGAATAGTTACAGCTACAAACATATCTCCGGAGCTGGCTGTTGAAAAAGGACTTATCAGAAAAGATTTGTACTATAGACTAAACGTACTCTCGATCAAAGTACCACCCTTAAGAGAAAGGCAGGAAGATATCCCTGTACTTATTGAGTATTTTATCAAAGCATACAATAATACCCTAAGGAAAAATATAAAAAACGTAGAAAAAAGAGTATGTGATATGTTTAAAAAATATCCTTGGCCGGGAAATGTTAGAGAACTCAAATATACTATAGAAAATATAATGAACTTTACAGACGATACGAAAATTAACCTATCTGAACTTCCAGAAAAAATAAGTAAGTATAAAAATAATTCTGAAAAAAATATAATTAAAGAAGAAAAATCAATAAACAATAATAAAAATGTTAAAGAGGAAATAGAAAATATAAAATTAACAATGGAAAAAATACCATCTTTAAATAAGGTGGTAGAAGAAATAGAAAGAAAATTCATAGTCAAAGCCTTAAGAAAAACAGATGGAAACAAATCGGCAGCAGCTAGATTACTAAAAATTCCCAGACAAAGTTTAAACAACAAAATCAAAAAATATGAAATAAAAGAAAAGTATGAAGCAAAATAATGTAAAAATATTTACTTAATGCCCAAAAACGTACAAGCGTACAAAAAAACATACTATCTTCCTAATAATGTTTTATCCCAAAATGATAGGGCATTATTTTTTATTGCTCTAAAATCAGTATATACAGAGATTTGCACTAGAAAATTCTCCTTTTGGCATAAACATTGCATTTAATATATACAGCCAATAAATAATAAAACAAATAAGGAGTAATTTATGATAAACATAATAAGAAAAGAAATTTTTAAAAAAAATATAGACGCATTACTAATCTACGATATATTTAATGTTAGATATTTAAGTGGATATACCAGTGATGATGCCTACTTACTAATCACAAAAGATAAAAATTATTTCCTCACAGATCCTAGATATACCGAACAAGCTTCAGAAGAATGCCCAGGATTTGAAATATTCAACTGGAGAGAAATAAATGGAGATTTTTCTCTTGCAGTATCAAGGATAGTTAAAAATGAGAACATAAAAAAATTAGGAGTAGAAAGTCACAGCATTAGCCTAAGCTACTACAACAAAATAGCCCAAAATATATCAGCTCAATTGTTACCTGTAGAAGGTATAGTAGAAGATATACGTAGAATTAAAAACCCTGAAGAAATAGAACATATAAAAAAAGCTTGCCAAATAGGAGATAGAGCCTTTAAAAGAATAATCAAAGAAATAAAGGTAGGAAAAACAGAAAAAGAACTTTCAGCACTCTTAGCATATTACCTTAAAATAGAAGGGTCAGACGCTAGAAACTACGAGAATATATTCATATCAGGACCGAGAACATCACTTCTTCACGGCATAGCATCAGATAGGAAAATAAAAGAAGGAGACCTAGTATTAATGGACTTTGGTGCGGGATATAAGGGATACCTTTCGGATATGAGTAGAACTGTAGTAGTAGGGAAACCTACAGAAAAGCAGAAAGAAGTATTTGAAATTGCAAAGCAGTCTGAGCAAGATATGATAGATGAAGTAAAGGCAGGAGCTACTGGAGTGGAACTATATGAAGCTTCCCTTAAAGCTATGAATGGAACAGAATACTTAGAATACAACTACTCTGGAGTAGGTCATGGAGTAGGTTTAGCAGTACACGAGAAACCATTTTTAGGACCAAAATCTAAATACACAATGGAAGCCAACAATATTATAACCCTAGAACCGGGAATATATATTCCAGGATGGGGAGGCATCAGACTAGAAGATCAAGTTTTAGTTACAGAATCAGGATGCGAATTACTTACTAAATCGTCCAGACAGTTCTTAGAACTTTGACATAAATTAAATCTTTAAAAATTAGAGGAGGAAACAATGAAAGGAAGAAAATTATTAGCATGGATGTTAATTATCATTTTAGCTTTTGGAGTAGTAGGTTGTACTACACCGGGAAGCGAAGAAGCAGCTGAAGAGCCTGAAGATCAAGAAGGAGAAGAAGCAGAACAAGGTGAAGAACAAGCAGCTGAAGAGTCTAAAAAAATACTTAGATATTCACTTATAGCAGACGTACCAACATTAGACCAGCATTTGGCTAACTCAATACCATCTGCAACGGTAGGACATCAGATATTTGAAGGCCTTATCAGAACATATCAAGGTGAAGTAAGACCTGGTATAGCTGAAGATTGGGATG
>Ga0102941_1001163_pt1 | contig 12299 bp, 7 predicted proteins | sample SalPonR2_C_D2_MG_FD_79281 | JGI IMG/M metagenome (GOLD analysis project Ga0102941, IMG submission 79281) | Salt pond soil microbial communities from South San Francisco under conditions of wetland restoration - Salt Pond MetaG R2_C_D2_MG | ecosystem: Environmental > Aquatic > Marine > Intertidal... | reverse complement strand
AGATTCTTCAGTGTCTCTGTATTGCTTACTGTAACGGAGGTTGATCGGGATATAGTTTCCATTTTCATTCCATTGTCCCGCTTGTTGTCCAAAAATACTTTGCCGGATCTGAATCGCTACCATGGCGGGGTTGAGTGCCATGTCCGCTGTTTTATATCTGTCGGTTATAATCCGGAATTCAGGCTTTCCTCTGTCAACAGTGTTTTCTACATCGGTAAGGAAATTTGCATGCGAAAGACTATCGGTGATAGTTTGGGCAATCTTGTTGATCTGATCAAGATGTTTGCCGGTTACTTTTATTTGAATGGGCTTTACATTTCCCAATACAGCAGAAGATATCAAACTTCCGCCACTCACCGAAAAGTTTTGTATTTCTGGTATCTCCATCAGTCTTTTCCTGATCTTCTCAGCCATCTCTTTGGATGTTCTTTCCCGTTTTTCGGGCAGTACCGTACGAGCAAAAACGGTAGATACATTTTTACCCTCCCTAAATCCGACGGAACTAAGCAATCCGGCATCGCTTTGTCCTGTGAGTGAGTAAAGGTTTCTGATCTCGGGTACCTCTTCCTTAAAAATGTTTTCTACCTCCCGGGTTGTTTGCAGGGTTTGTTCTGTTGACGATCCCACCCTGGTTTCAAAAACCACACTCAGGTCACCGGCATCAAATTCGGGTATGTAATCGGTTCCTGTACTTTTCCCCATCCAAACAGTAATGACGCCAATGAATAGAAGAATAAGAGCAATGATCTTTTTGTTCATTAAACTTATGTTCAGCAATTTGCTGTATGTGTTTTCTGCCGCAAAAAAGATCCTTTCACTAAACTCAAAAAAGCGGTTATTTTTCTTTTTGGGAAGCGAAAGCATTTGTGCAGAAAGCATCGGAGTGAGCAGTAAAGCAGTAAACAGTGACGCAAGCAACGTAACGGCAGTGATAAGTGCCAGTTGCCTGAACATAATTCCAACCACTCCATCCAGAAAAGCCAAAGGAATAAAAACAGAGATGGTGGTAAGGGTAGCAGCCAGGATGGGCAAACTCATCTCGCGGGTACCATAAATAGCCGCTTGCTTTGGAGGTACGCCATTTTCAATGTGCCGTGTTATGTTTTCCAGCACTACAATGGCATTGTCTATTACCATACCTATGGCAATGGCTAAGGACATAAGCGAAAAAATATTGATAGTGAAATCTACCAGGTACATAAAAATAAAAGCTACGATCAGGGAAAAAGGAATAGTGAGTAGGATGATCAGGCTACTTTTAAATCTTCTCAGGAAAAAGATCACTATAACCATCACAAATATTCCGGCATATAGAATGGTATTGAACAGATTGTTGAGGGTTGCTGTAACCATTTCCGAATTATCCATGAGTTCAATAACCTTTATACCTTCTGGCAGCAAAGGTTCTAATTCTTTCATCTCTTTCCGCACTTCCTTCACTACTTCCATGATATTGGCTCCTGCCTGTTTCTGCACAAATATGCCCAAAGCAGGTTTTCCATGAATATGTACGAGTTCTTTTGTATCCTGCATTCCTCTGCTAACTGTTGCTATATCTTTAACCAGGATGGATTGGTTTTGCCATGTCGCAATACTGGTTTTTTCAATATCTTCCAGTGATTTGAATTCGGCAGGTATGGTTACTGCGGTCTCGTCTTGCCCCGTAATAATACTTCCACCGGGTATCGACTGATTATGAGTTTGTAGTGCCTGAGCGACCATAGATGTATTGATGCCGTATGCTTTCATTTTAACCGGATCTAAATTGATCTGTACTTCTTTTTCCGGTTTTCCCAGGATCACGAGAGATCCAACACCGGGTGCTCTTTTCAGTGCATTGGCAATCTGTTCATCGGTTATCTCGCCGAGGTCGGCATAGTTTTCTTCCGCGGTAATACCATAAATGATCACCGGAAACATATCGCTGCTGATTTGCAACACCATGGGAGAAGAGGCCTGATCAGGCAGGCTGCGTCTGGAAAATTCCAGATAGTCGCGCACCGAAGCACTGGCTTGTTCCAGGTTGGTTTCCCAGTCGAACTGCATGCTAATAAAGGAAACATTTTCTTTAGATTGTGAAGTAATGTTTTTCAGCTGGCTAACACCTGCCAGAACCTCTTCCAGAGGTTGGGTAACCTGCCGTTCAACATCTCCTGCTGAAGCACCGGGGTAGAGTGTTACTACGGTAAGGGTTGGTATTTCAATATCAGGAAGCATATCACGAGGCAGAAAGCGATATGCCAGCAAACCAAAAAGTAAAATACCTGCAAATATCATGGAAGTAAATACCGGTCTGTTGACACCTGTTGTGGGTAAATTTATCATGCCTGTGTGCTTTTACAGTTTTTAATCGAAGTTTCTATTTTGAGTTTTTACCGGGATGTTTTATTTTGCTTTCGTTTCTACAGAGATCCCTTCTTTTAATTGTTCACCTCCTGCTGCAACGATACTCGTATTTTCGTGAACACCCTCAATAGCAGCATATCCATCATGAATAAACAATTGCCTGATGGATGTTTTATGCGCAATGTTGTCATTGCTGATAGTCCAAACAAAAGGGTTTTGCCCAACATTTACCACCGTATGGCGCGGTACAAAAAAATAGTCCTTTGATCTGAGGCGAAGTGTGACTTTAACAAACATGCCTGGAATGAGGGTTTCATCACCTGCATCTACCTGTATTTCCAATGGTGCCGTGCGGGTATTTTCGGATACAAGGGGAGTTAGTTTGAGGAGCTTTCCCGGAAATTGCTTCCCTGGATATAGGTCAGATGTAATGGTTATTTCATGGATCTGGTCTATTTTCGGAATGATATTCTCAGGAATGTTGACCACAGTTTTTAAAGGACGGATCTGCATCATCCTTACAATACCAGGAGCATGCGAAATACCAGGGGTAAGAACGGGGTGGAAAAAGTAAGTTTCTCCTTCATTGATCAAGATCTCCATGATCTTGCCCGGAAAAGGGGCTCTTATCATGGTGTTTTTCTCCATCAGATCATATTTTGCTTTTGCTGCTTTATATTGACCTTGCACGTGATCGAATTCCTGCCTGGTTATGCTGCCCTTTTCCAGGAGTCTTTGCACGCGTTCGAAATCGGTTTTTAGGGTTTCGTATTCCACCTTTGCCATTATAGCCGGTTCTGCACTCAGTTTGGCCACAAGAGTTCCTTTCTCAACCCATTGCCCTACTTCAGGGTATATCTGCTCAACTTTCCCTGGAATTGAAGTACCCAGATTGGCTTCTTTCCATGGTCTCAGGGTGCCAGCCAGTTGCCATGATTGCTGATGATCTCTTTTTTCGGGATGAATTACGCTAACTCTTGTTGGTGAATCTGCGGAGTTTGCATTTTCTGTTTTGGTTTGTTTGCACGCCACGATAGAAAAGATCATGATCAGCAACGTGCCCATATTTTGTTTGTTCATGGTAAAATATTTTTGATGCAGTTTTTATTCGGGCATTTCTCCTGTAGTCTTTTTCAGTTCCAGTATGCTTTTTCTCAATTTTGCCAGCGCTTCTGTGTGTTCTGTTTTGGCTTGTTGCCACATGGTTTGTGCTTCCAGTATATCGGTGGTATTCATTCTGCCATTATCAACATGATCCTGCACGAGTTGTAGATTTTCCTCAGCCTGCTCTAATGAGATCTTTTTAATCTCAACCGTTTTTTGCGCTTCCAACCACTGATAAAAAGCATTGGCAATATCTAATTGTATGAGTTGCCTTACATCTTCCTTTTGGATTTCACCGGCCTTTACCTTATTTCTGGCAGCTTGCAACATATGTTTTTTCTCCCCCCAGTTATAAATGGGCATTTTCATGGTTATGCCGGCAATCCAGTCCTTACCCGTCTCTGTTTCAAATCCATTGTAGGGGTTGGGGTTAGAAGCGAAATACGCGGCAGCCAGTCCAATATCGGGATAAAAATTTGCTTTGGCGAGTTTTGCAAACGTTTTGGCCAATTCGGTTTGTTTTTGTGCCATCAAAATCTCTGTCCGGTTTTCCAGGCCCGACCGTGTGAGTTCCTCAAGAGCGAACTGTTGAGTCTCTTCTGTCATATTCGTTTTGGCTGCAATATCGGTAGTTAGAGGGAGACCAGTCATCCGGCAAAGTGCCATGCTTATTCGTGCGAGTCCGTTTTGTGCCTTTATATGCTCCAGCATGGCTTCGTTGTATTTCACCTGCGCTTTCAGCAGGTCGTTTCTGTGTATAATACCCTCCTCAACCAATCCGTGGAGGTCAGATACAGTCTTTTCGAGCAGTGCTTCATATTGATCTGCCAGTTTTGTTTTTTCCTGCAGGGTCACCATCTTCCAGAACAGCGTTGCTGTTTCCATCACCACTTCACGCTGTGTGAGGGTTTGGTCGTAATGTGCCATATCCTCTAATATACCTGCCACCTGGTATTGTGCTTTTATTTTGCCGCCGGTAAAAAGTGGTTGTTTCAGGTTGATGCTTCCCAGGAAATTATTATGTTGTCCGAAAGATGTTTCTGACCGAGGTAAAAATGCATAATTCCTGAAAATGAAATTCCCGTCGCTATCAGTGGCCAAAGATCCATCGGGTAGGGATACCAATGCACCGGAATTGATCAACTCCAGTGGGTTCAGTCCGCCACCATCAAGATCGATAGCATCCGACGGCACTACAGGAAGAAACATATCCTGCGACAGGAGGTTGAATTTCTTGTTCATTCGTACATAACCACCTGTAAGGTCAAAGCCAGGTAAAAATTTCGTGAATGAAGCTTTTCGCATTGATTCGGCGGATCTTACCTCTAATTCGGCAATATTGATCTCACGGTTGTTTGAAAGGGCAAGTTTTTTACATTCATCCCAGGTTAATTCTCTTTGCGAAAAAATATCCAGTGAAATAAAAAGGAAAATGATGGAAAGGATTGTTTTTTTTATGATCCTAAATGTTTGCATCTGTTTGCATTTTTATTAGATCCGTCATATAGGGTTTGCCATTGTTCTTTTTTAAAAGAAATAAGATTTGAGTGTAAAACATTCTCAAACATATTTGCCAAAATTTAGACTTTACAGCACCGAAAATTCTGTTCTGCAGTATCTGGTTTTATTCAGGACACTTCCCTTCCGGCCAGAATATTACCCCTTGGAAATGATCATAATCAATAGATCGATTTGCTCTCGTGTATGCCTTCATATATGATTTGTATAACCTTATCGAAGAGCTCTTCGGGTTTTTGAGGGATATCTTTTAAAAGAGCAGGTGGAAGTGTTTCTGTAATCTGCGGGTTAATAATGATTTCCATGGCATTTACCATGATCAGCACCGCAACGCCTTTGTTTATATCAGATTTGAAATGTCCTTCTTTGATTCCTTCATCGAGCAGCATAGGAAAGTAAATATGCACCATCTCACGCCTGAAATCAGAGATCTTTTGCCATACATCAGGGACATTTGTTTGCAGGTCTTGGAGGAAATGGGCCGACATTCCTGAGAGTGTAACTGCAACCTGTGTTGTGATCTGACGCATTTTCTCGGGAAAAATGATGTGTTTTGCCAAAATACGTTCAAGCTCATTACGCAGTATTTCGATCTTTTGGATGATAAACACCTCCAGAATCTTTTTCTTACTTTCGAAGTATTTGTATAATGTACGCTTACTAACACCAGCCTTTTGTGCAATTTCTTCTGAGGTGCTTTTGCTGAATCCGAAATGATCAAATAGCTCTTCAGATGCTTTTAATATTTTCCTGACTTTATCCTCCATATCCCGGGGTTTATCCATTTGATTTTTCTTTAAAATGACTTTAAGTGTTATCTTTCCACCAGTGATTGCAGATAGTGTCCTTCTGTAATGTCTCATAACTGCATGATACTTGCTGTGAAAACAGTCCCTCTCTAAAGGGTATTTGCAAGAAAACGCCAATTGCTGCGTTATGCTTGCCTGCAAAGTAGTAATTTACGAAAAGAAAACCCCTTTTTTCAGTCATCGCAAGCCTTGCACCTGACGCTTTCCTATCAAGCACATGTATAAAACATGAGTTTTCCAGCATGCACTAAAAAGAGATTTGCTGTTTTAAGAAAAAAACTTAACACAAAGGTAAACCAAAAAAATGAAATTAGTTTACCTGGTTTACCATTTTATGTATTTTTTCAGGAAGGCAGAAATATGTTCTTCAGGAAAGGATTGATTTAATCAATGATTTTCATCAGTTCTTTAAAAATGATTGTCATTCCGGGTTGTGCCATAGCTGCGGCGTTTTGAACCTCTTCGTGGGTAGTTCCTGATTCTGACTCGTCTGTTACGGCAAGATTGGTGATGACGGAAACACCGAAACATGTAATGCCCATATGTCTGGCGGCAATTACTTCAGGCACGGTAGACATTCCCGTAGCATCGGCACCCAGGAAAAGGAACATTTTATATTCGGAAGGTGTTTCGAGTGTTGGACCTGGACTGCCAACATACACCCCTGTTTGATGCTTGATGTCGTAATCGAGTGCAATCCTGATTGCTTGTTTGATAAGTTTTCTGTTAAAAGGTTCGCTCATTTCAGGAAACCGGGGTCCCAGTTCATCAATATTTTTTCCCCTCAAAGGGTTTTCAGGGAACATATTGATCTGATCTCTGATGATCATCAGATCCCCGACCTGATAATCAGGGTTTAATCCACCGGCAGCATTAGAAAGGAACAGATAACGGATTCCCATGAGTTTCATAACTCTTACAGGAAAAACAACTTCCTCCATTTTATATCCCTCATAATAATGGAATCTTCCTTGCATAGCCACCACTTTTTTTCCTTCCAGGGTTCCAAAAATAAGTTTGCCCTGGTGGCCATCCACCGTTGATAATGGAAAGTTGGGTATATTTCTGTAATCAAATTCATGCTCAACTGTTATGGAATCTACAAGGTCTCCCAGTCCTGAGCCCAGTATAATGCCTGTTTCAGGCTGAAATCCGGTATTGTCCTGCAAAAATTTTGCTGTTTCTTTTATTTTCTCTAACATGTTTGCTGTTTTTTTAATGAACTGTTTGATGATCATTACTTGCCAGGTGTCGTTAATTTCCAAATATAGTAAATGTTTTTCGACCCATAGCAGTTGCGTAATTATATGTAATTTTGCAACTTCCTTAAAGGATATTTCAACGGCAAAAATATAAAACAAAATTGATATATATGAGTTCTGTAACAATAATCAGAAATGCGATGGTACTTACCATGGATGCAGGTTTCCATCTTTTCAGAAAAGGAACGGTGTTGATAGAAGATGATCAAATCGCAGCAGTGGGAGAAGAAAAAGATATTAACACAGGATACGAAAATGCTGAAATTATTGATGGTAGTGGAAAACTGGTAATGCCAGGTATTGTAAATACCCATACCCATATCCCTATGACAATATTCAGAGGGTATGCTGATGATCTTTCTTTGCATGAATGGTTGTATGATTATATATTTCCTGTTGAATCTGCATTTATAAACGCTGAAAATGTGGTGGCAGGAGCCGAGTTGGCCATTGCGGAAATGATCAAAAGTGGCACAACGACATTCAATGATATGTATTATTTTGCTGATGATATAGCACAATTGGCTGACAGAACAGGTATACGTGCATTTTTATCAGAGGCGATCATTGATTTTCCTGCACCTAATAGTCCCAACCCTCTGAAAGGATTGGAAAGGGGTGAAATGCTGATGAGGAAATGGAACCATCACAGTCATATCACCATATCATCTTCGGCGCATTCACCTTATTCCTGTTCGAAAGAATACCTTGTGAAGGCACGGGAACTGTCGGATATGTTCAAAGTGCCTTTCAATATTCATGTGGCGGAAACCCGGCGCGAATACGATCAGTCGATAAAAAAGCACGGGTTATCACCTGTTGCCTATCTTGATAGTATAGGTGCATTGAGTGATAGGACTGTGGCTGCTCACGGAGTACATGTAAGTGAAGAAGATGTCAGGATTTTAGCAAGAAAAGGAGTATCGGTTGCCCATAATCCCGAGTGTAATATGAAACTGGCAAGCGGTGTTGCACCAGTACCACAATTGCTCAATGCGGGTGTTACAGTGGGTTTGGGCACCGATGGTGTGGCCAGCAACAACAATATGGATATGTTTGAAGAGATGAACTCTGCCGCCATCATTCATAAACTAAACCAGAAAAATCCTTCCGTAATGGATGCTCAAAGTGTGGTTTATATGGCTACCCTGGGAGGTGCCAGGGCATTAGGTGCCGAAGATCAGATCGGTTCGCTGGAGGTGGGTAAAAAAGCTGATATCCTTATCCTTGATATGGATCAGCCCCATTCACACCCTGTCTATAATGTTTATTCGCTGCTGGTTTATAGTATGCGGGGCAGCGATGTGGATACTGTATTGATTGATGGTAAGATGGTGATGAAAAATAAGCAATTATTGAATGTAAATGAGAAAGATGTTTTTGCAAAAGTGGATAAGATTGCAGCAGAAGTGATGCAAAAGAATGGGATGGTGCAAAGATAAATGAGGGAAAGGCAGCAGGATTTGTCGCATTTTAAAAAATGACACACTCTAAAGGTTAAATGTATTAAAACCGGAGGTTTTCCCAAACCTTTTATCCAGAATAAGGGTTTAGTCTGCGCATCATTTGATAATCAATGAGTTTGTAAAGCTGTTGTGGTGAGAATCTGCGCCAGTTCATATCATCAAAATGTTTTCCAAAAGCTATATAATAGTCTATATTGGCATTTTCGAATTCACGGATTACAAAATCCCGAAAATTGATACCCACGATCCATCCTTCTTCTATTTCGTCAAACCACTCCTGGTAATAGCAATCATCTGAATAGTGGAAATTCAGAACATTTTCGCCCAAAAGAATGAATTTGTTGATTCCTTCCTCGGTAAGAGGTTCTACAATATTTCTTTTCAGATACATGATGTCGTTGTGCAGGCAGTCATTCCACTCACCAATAAATTCAATGATGCAGACACCTTCGTCATAATCGGCATATAATATTTTGATAAACAGGGTAGAGGATCCGATCTCATCCCACTGGGGATGAATCAAATGATCGTACACAGCATGGGTAAACTCAAACTCACTGTAATCTCTCCCATGAAAAGGTGATCTTTCATCTTCATCGGCAATGTATATGTTTCTCCACGAGTAGAAAGGTTCTATGTCGTGCATAATAATTTCTTTTTTTATTTGTATGCTGTTGCAGTCAGATCAATAAAACTGTTTTGTATAAATCCGGGCAATAAGTTTTTTGTTGAAACTTGTTTGTAAAAGTTGAAATAAGTTTATTATTTGTTACTCACCATTATTGCTAGCAGCAATCGCTTTCGTCTCACATAAAATAAATTAATGGAAATGATTTTCTGCATCATTACCGGCATCAGATTATCTTTGAAAGGTGTTTTGCGCCAGTGCTCAAAACGCTAAAGAACTTAAGTTATTTTAGTTGGTGCGTAAGATCATTCAGCGTATTGCATGTAAACAAGATCGCTGTTATAAAAGTAAACAAATTGCGAAGAAAAATCCACTGGCAGGCATTTGTCCGGAGAGACTTAATGTGTTCTTTTGTGCGGTGGTATTCGTTTTGAGTGTTATTGTCAATGAAGGTTAAGAAACACTTAAACTTTGTTGTGAAAAGGGTTTTGAGTCTCAGAGGGTGGTCAGTTGTGCTGCATGTGTCATTTTGCGCTTTAGGCGTCAGAAAATTGTCATACATGGTCATTGAGAGGTGGTTGGAAACGCCAAATACCCTTGTAAATAAAAGAGGCAGGGCGCTGAACACTCAAAAGATGTTCATTGTGCAGAAAGGAATAAATAATCAGCAATTTACCCCCCTCCCAAACCAGCATAGCTGATTCGGGAGAGTAGGTTTTTTTCTATTTTGGTTGTCCTGTGCTGGCAACCCTGATCATGCCCGATTGTCCATTGGCTTCAAAAAGGATAAAATACATGCCTCCTGCCCTGGCACCGGATTCAAACCGCAACCGATGTGCACCGGGTTGCTGCCATGTATCAGTCAGTGTTTCTAGCATTGATCCTGTAATATCAAATACCCTTATCCTCACATGCTGAGATGTTTCCAGAGAATAAGTGATATTTAAATGATCGTTGAAAGGATTGGGGTATGCATTAACATTTTGAAGGATAAATTCCGGATCGTTGATCTGAGCAGGTACTTCTCCCACAATGACCATTTTTTTGATGGTCTTAATCTCCTCTTCACCCTGCAAAAAGGTCATGCTGTAGTAGTTGTATCCCAATGAATCGGCATCTGCCTCTATTTGCAGTTCAACCGAACCTGTTGCATTGGGTTCAATATCCCCCATCTCATAGGTTTGTGATTTGGTTTCCAGAACAGTCAGTCCTCCTTCCATATCTAATCTGGCGGTAACATTGGTGAGGGTTTCCTGCCCGTTATTGAAATAGTCGAAACGTACTTCAAATGGATTTGGAGAGAGGATGCCCTCAAGGAAGTTCAGATAAAGTGGTGCAGAGGTATTTACCGCCAGTGGTGGTTGAAGATCATTGTTGGGGCGCAGGGGTTTTTCTGCTTTGTTGTTAGAGTAATTGCTTTCCTGTAAATCATTTTCCGGGTTGGTCTTCACATAAATACTCCGGTATTCCGGGTTATCGGGTATGCGGTAAGCCACGGTGAATGATTTATTTTCTGAAGGGGCAATATCAGTTAGCACCTCGGTAGCAAAAGGGGGTAAAAAGTTACCTCCATCAGGATCGTTGTTATAGACATGACAAAGCACTTCGGGTACATTCACCAGTCCGTAATTATGAACTGTAACTGTGATATCTATCAGATCACCTGGATTATATTCGGTTTGTGGAACAGAAAATACAATATCAGAAGATGAAACAGACAGATCGGGCAGATCAAAGGAATACTCCAGCGCAACAAAATCAGCACCAAATCCGCCATTGCTTTGGAGAACCGAAACATTTTCAGTTCCTTCAACCTTATATACATACGAACCATAAGTAGAAGTGAAATGGTATCCTTCACCTTCTGTCAGTGTACCTTCCCATACTACCTGAGGATCAGCATAAGGATATGCATCATGTAATCCCAAACGGGTAATGGTGATATCATTTTCATCGGCAAAGGAGAAAACATCAACTCTGCTTCCCACAGTAGGGACATAAAACAGGGTTCCCGCGCCAGTTCCGCTTTTATCTATACTTTTTGTCATGTACTGATAAGATCCGCTCCATGCCACATAAGGTATATTTGCTGATGTGACAGGTTGGGTAGATTCAACCTTCCAGAAAGTCCTGCTGTATATATTCACAGAACCTACCTGACCTTCCATCAGCGTAAAAGAGGCAATCTCCTCACCGGTATCCAGATCGGTAATCAGAACTTCGTTGTCATCATAATAAGAGGTAACGGTGATGCTGTTGGCCCAGCCACCAGCGTAAGCGGAGTAACCATAAAACAGATTACCTGTAAAGCTTCCATTGGCAGAAGGAACGTAATAATCCTGATCGGTATAAGAGAGGGCAGATACCATTTTATTGCTCAGAATTTGCAAGGGTGTGGTGTAAGGGATGGCATTCAGGTCGTTAAACGACAGATATTCACCATCGTTTAGGCTGGTACCATAAATAAACTCGTCGGTTTCCAGGTTTCTTACCGTTACATCGGTATTGTCTTCATAAGCAAAAACAATAAAATCATCATGACCACTGGAAAAAGATTGCATCATCCAGGTATTTAACTTTGTGGCAAGTCCACGGCCAGCTTCGTTAACGGCAAAATATCCATTAACGAAATTGGTTATGGCATCTCCCACAAGCAATGTAAATGTATTGTTGCAGGTTACCCTGTAAACTCCCTGTGGTGAATTTTGGTTGTGATATTCATCTGCGTTGAGTGTGATTGTTTCCAGCAGGTTATTATCGGCATCATAAATCTCAAAAACAGAATTGTCGAAATAAGAGAATAAAATAATGTCGCGGAAAGTAAACAAAGAGGTAGCAAAACCTCCATCATCAGATTTTACGGGACTGATCATGGTTTTCCCTGTAGTGCTGATATTCTGTTCAGCAGGTGCGGAAATTCCTCCTGGGAATTCATTGGTGTTTTGAGATACGCCCATCGTGGTGCAAATCAACAAATACAAAAATGGAAATAGTAAATGGTTTTTCATATCCATGCTTTTTAGATTAAAAATTTGAATTTAAAGACCAAATGTACTAATAATTCTGTATATAGTCACAAAAAAAGCAAATAATTCTTCATCTGTTTATAATTTGATTAATTCGGCTCTCGTTTTTTCAGCGAGAGAGCTCGCCAACAATATCGGTT